>Ga0114925_10000662_pt1 | contig 15883 bp, 24 predicted proteins | sample SumtaG_2_FD_87287 | JGI IMG/M metagenome (GOLD analysis project Ga0114925, IMG submission 87287) | Deep subsurface microbial communities from Indian Ocean to uncover new lineages of life (NeLLi) - Sumatra_00607 metaG | ecosystem: Environmental > Aquatic > Marine > Oceanic > Sediment | place... | reverse complement strand
TTGAGTGAGTTGACAGCGTTGATTGCCTCAACAGCGTCAAAGCTGGCAAAGATGTTAAACTCGGTGGGGATTAGCTTCTGCCAGTCGGGAAAGTTACCATTGACGCTTACCCACTTATAGCGGATTAGCTCGGTGTCTATAATTAGGCTATAACCGCCAATGGTTTCGCCACCCGCTTCAAAGCTAACCCTTGCCCGCTTTGCCCGCTTAAGAGCATTTACCATACCCTTAAGGTCATCACGGTTTATCAAGGCTTGCCCCTCTCCGTCATCATAGTCAAGGCTAATTACTGCTAGCCTAAAACCATCGGCACTAACCAGCGTTAGCTTACCATCTTTAGCCACAAAGTTGACGCATTGGAGTATAGGTCGGTTCTCATCTGTAGCGGTAAAGGGTAACACTCTAGCCAGTGCATCGGCTAGTTCGCTAGCCCCAACATTCGGCTTGATGGAATTTTGAGGACTTACCCTGACACCGCAAAAAGACATCGGTGTTTTGTCGCCAATCCACTCATTATCGGCTAGGTAACTGATATTAGCCCCACAGATTACCTTAAGCCTCTCTTTGGTAGCCTGCAACTCGCCAGCACTACCATTGGACGGTATCACCTTGATAACATTACTACCGCCCAAAGCCTTAAGGTAGCTGAGTAAGCCTTTGCGCCCTATGGTTAAACCCACCAGCACCACTCGGTCTGCTAATGTCCTCAACAGTGCGCTTACCAGCATCGCCTTATGCGCCACAAAGCCTTTGCCTGAACGCTTGCCCTCTATATTCAATTGTTCTATGTCCATACCCCCTCTTGGCTATCTGAGAGTGGGCAACTCTCTCAGCTTCACCTAATAGTAGCCACCGATTACCCGCATCACGCTGGCATAATTCGGTGTCTCCATCTTTACTACTGCAAAAAGAGGGTAAAACGTGTCGCTAAAACAGGTTTTTTTGTTCTTTTTTCCGCCATCGTTTCAGGTATGACCTGTCAGCATTGGTCAAGGCTATTCCGTTTAACCGCTTGTAGCCTATCTCTATCAGCCTCATGGGGCAACCGAGCAAGAAAGTTCTATCATCTAGCCAAGCGTCAACGTCAATCGCTGTGTCATCAGCTACTGTGTCTATCAGCCTGGTAGGTTTGCCGTCAGTGCTTACCTCTTTATAGAGGCTCTCAGGTGGGCGATAGGCTCGATAGATACATTTGGCTCTGTCGTTGTGCCTAACCGAGCATTGCTGGCAATGTAGCTCAGTAGCTACCCCAGAATAGAGGCATACTCTGACTTCACGCTTGATTAGCTTTCTCCAGTAGAGTGCTACTGTCAAAGAAGCTATTCGATAGGCTCTCAGTACCGGGAGTTTTTGGCAGTCCCGCTCCCTGGCTTTGTGAAGCTCCAGAAGTATGTCATGCCTCATATCCAGTCTATCCTGATATGGCACTTTGCGCTCATATCGCAAGGCTACCTGTAGCCAGTCGCCCCATTCTCCGTCTAAGTGGTAGTTGGGTAAGGTAGTAGTCGGTTTGCGCTTCTTAGACGCTCTGAGAGTCTTCTTGCGACCCCTGAGTAAGGACTCTGGCAATTCCTCTCGAATTTTGCGGTCAACAAGTTTGGCTTGTATCTGTTGCCTAACCTCAATTAGTGTCATCATTTTTGTGACCCCCCATTTTTGATTAGGCAAGCATCCAGTAGGCTCTGATATTCAGTTGTAAAAGTGCTGTGAATATAGGCTGTATTATCAACATATCACAGCTAAATATGGATTGTCAAATTTGTGGATTTTTGGAATTTTTTTTTCGGATTTTTTTGATATAAATGAAAGAGTGCCAGCCAATAAGCCAGCACTCTCCAATTGCCTTATCCCACCCTACTCCCGTTTACTCATGATAGGGAAACCCAGCAAAGGGCATCACAAGGCATCACCTCCTTTCAGGGGACTATTTCTGAAGAAATACCTATCTTCCCCCACCTAGCTTGAGCCTGTAGTATCTCCGTCGAGGCTTAGTGTGCCAGCCGACAAACTGGGGGGAGTCGGCCTCCTCTTCTCTCCCTGAAAACTCAATCAGTCCGTCCTTGACAAGTGTGTGGACTATCACTAGGAAGCTCTGATATCGGGGTTTATGATATGGCCGGCGCCGGCCGTTCTCTCTGGCTAACCGGTCAAGCTCTGCCCTGTATGCCCTGTGCATGGAGGTGATGTAATCAGGCCCCACGGCCGCCAGGTGCTCCAGAATAAAACCCCTGGACGATAATGGATGGCGATTCCCTCCTCGTTGTCCCCTTTTAGCTTCTCCTGGCACGGTAAATCCTCCTGGTCGTTTTCGGCTTAGGACCGATATAGGAAACCTCTCCGCAGGCACACTTCACTTGTATCATGTCTAGGTCAAAGCCTCCTGGAGGCTTCCAGGGAAGGATTTTATAGACAGCCCCCCCACAATATGGACATCTGCCGTTATTACTGGAGGGGGGATTATCCGAGGGTGTTACAATAAGAGGCAGGTGCGATTGAACTTCTTGCATAATAAACCCTTTACCTTGTCAGCCTCGAGGTATCTCCGCAGACCAACTCGCCCTTTTTAATCCCTTGCTTTCTTATATGGGCTCGCGTCTGTTTAAGAGATTCCAGTCTTTCTGCGGTTGCCGTTGATAGTAGCTTGTCCTTGCTAAAAAGCTCAGCTTCCAGAGTGGCCAATTCTGTCAACTCATCATCTGTAGCAGTAGCTAATCGCAGCTTTCCTTGAGCTACTGCTCGCCGGCCTGCTTTGGTGCGCAGGTCATATTTCTGCACGTCGCGGAGCAGCATTAAAAGGTGCCGCCCGGCGAAGGTTTGGCTGTCTCCTAAGAGACTGTTGTAATGTGCCTCATCTGCCGGTGTCCAGTGTTGATTTACTCCCTTTTCCATTAGCCTCTCCTTGACAAATTAAATCAAATAGTCTATATTGTAAATACAGCTTATTTTACCACACTACGGGGGATGTGTCAAGTCTTTGTACAAAGGTGGTATAATAGAACTATGACGAAGCGGCAAAGGAAAGTTAAACTGAATAATGTTGCTGGAGTCGTGCTTGGCTTTGCTGACCTAGTTGACGCGGCATTCGAGAGGCTGACAGGAGAGCCGATAGCATCCTGGTTCAAGCAGCTCGGGCAGCAGCCCCGGGAACTGCCAGGCGGGGAGCCGGCAGCTCCCCAGCAAGACCCAGACATGCTCCTTGCTGATGCCTACGCAGTACTTGGACTTCCACAGACGGCTTCCTTTGAGGAGGTCAAGAGAAACTATAGACGGCTTGCGGTAATTTTCCACCCGGACAGAGGCGGTTATGAAGACGCCATGAAGCTGTTGAATAATGCCAAAGACGTAATAGAGGCCGCGATGTAAAAGGGAGGGAAGTAGTATGCCAGGTGTTATGAGGCTCAATGTCAAAGAAGCTAATGACCTTGCCGACCTGATTGAGAGCAGAGGTGGCAATTCTGATGGCTTGAGAGCTGCAATCAACGACGTGGGCAACCCCAGGAACAACCGTACCCTTATTCCTGCTGCAAGCATAACTGACGAGGAGTGGCTGGAAAAAACACGTGCCGAAAGTACTATTGAGGAAGGCACAGACCTCGAGTGCACGATTTGTCATGACAAATTTGACCATTTAATCTGTGGTACCTGTGAAGTTTGCTTTAGGGAATGGATGCTACCCTTAAAACCGGCGACTTTTACGAGAAAATTGCTTTAGAGAGGTCTACGATGGAGATCAACATTCAGGCTACAGTTGGCATTTGTGCTGAGTTCAAGTCTGCTCTGGATGCAGAGAAAGCCGAGGTATCTGTGGTGATTGCTCCTATTAAAGTCACCTCTGAAAACGAGTCGAAGATTAGGGTAATAAGTGGCTGTAATCTGTGGCAATCCTGTCAGAATGTCCAATGCTGGTATAGTCTTGGTTCAAGAGAAAGAAAAAAGGCACGACGTTGAGCTTACATGTCCCACTGTGTCTTGCGTAGGGCCAATAACTCCTGTGCTTTCTCTTTTTTCACAATTAAATATGGCAAAAGAATAGTCAAGAGAGTTCTAACTGGCATCGACCCCTGTAATATCCAATTCCAAAGGTCTTTGTGTGACAGCTTCGATTTGTTTTTTCGAAGGTAATAGCTTCCACCAAGCGTTTTCTCTAAATAGTTAATTAGCTCAAAGGATGTATTACTTACTCTAAGTTGTATATGGTCAATCCTACTGCAACTAAAAAATGTAATATTAATGTTTCCTTCACCATCAATGATTCCAGCAATATATGCACGTTCTGTTTTACTTAATTTGTGATACTTTTCTATAGGGAACTTTGTCCAATGCTTAGGTCGATGGTAAGGGAAGTCAGCTTTTATTCCAAGTAGGTTGGCTTTTTGATTGACACTAGCAGTAGACCTATTAAGCCTTACAGCAATATCCTTAGCATGGGTACGGGGATATAATTTCCGCAATTGCTTGATTTCTTCCTTAGACCATCTTTTCATAAGGCTTATTTTAAACCACAATGAGTGAAAAGTCAAAGCCTTATGAAAAGAGAAGAGTGCGACCAGGAAAATGAATCGCACCCATGATTTCAGTGGAGGGCTAAATTAGTCCAGGAACCTCTACTTACATTTCTGTGTCGCGGCGGTAAAGGCAGCCTGAATCCTCTTGTCTTGCTGTCCGCCTGTTCCAACTGGCGGCTTGGAATATGTCTTGCCCCTCAGTTCTGCCCCAATGCAAGCATTATAGGCACTCGGCCTGTGGGCAGGAATCCCCAACACTCGCCGGAGAGTACGGACTGGCCAACCTGCTACTGTTGCCATACGAATTTTAGGCATTGTTAATAGCCTCCTCTTCTAAGATTTCTGCTGTTGCTGTTGTTGAATCTTTGGCTACATCATCTGGATTGAAAGATTGAGTTGCACAATCGAAGTCTTTCAATCTTTCCCGTAAAGGCTCCTCCACCACTTTTTTAATTCTATCAAATTCCTTGCAGAGTGTCAATGGCATTTCTGGGTCCTCTCCATTGGTGGCTATCTTCTCAATATTTTCTGCTAGGCCTTCATGACCATGTTCATTGAGTTCACTAAAGTACCACTGTGCTGTAACCCCCAGGCGACATGGACGGCAGTACCCGGGGTCATCCTTGTGTGGGTCCTCCTGACGCATCCACTCCTCCATGCTGGATTCTGGGCATTGAGAGTTCTCTTCCTCCATGGTAGATTCTGGACGTTCAGGCTTCACTTCTTGGGTCATTAAACACTCCTTCGTGAAACAGTGCTAGCAACTAGTTGCAACATGAGGTCGTTGATATAGGTGCCTGGTGTTAACATTTGCTCTACCGAGTGCCTGAGCGTAGGACTGGGGGTCTTGCCACCAAGGGCTAGAGTCAGAGACTCAGCGGCCTTATCTTTGTCACCGGCCTTCAAAGATTCTAAAGCATTCAGGTATTGCTTAATTGGCTCTGGGTCTGCCATGTGTCAACCCTTGACGCCTCTATCTGAGAGTTCCCGCGACATACAGGAGAGCCAAGGCACAAGCCTCTCACCTTTAGGTATCCCGGCTATCTCAGCCTTGCAGGTCTTGACTGCCTCCCCCCAATTCTCCATGCGCCTCTCAATGCCGGGGCTCTCCAATGGTATCACAGTCTTGCAGAAGAGTGTCTCTTGCTCATCGCTTAATGCGCCAACCACTCCCGGGCTAAAGAACAACTTCTTTCCTGACTTATATTCATAGCACCTGCAGGGGGTTGCTTTTGCCTTGGCTTCGTCAACAACAATCCCTGAGTTACCAAAACCGGGTCCGATAGAGTGCAACAGTAGGCTATCGTGCTGGCGCTCTGCTATCCGTTCCATCACCTCATCGGCGGTTCTGGTGGCAATTCGCCCTATCTCCTCTCTTGTCAGTGGATTCGAACCTCCTGTCCATTCCTTCCTGGCCTCCTCGGTTAAAATAGCAGCTGGTTCTCTAAAGTCGTTCTTTTGTCCTGGCTTTTCACTTAAGGACATAGGGTTGTTCCTCCTCCCAAAAGTTATCCCTTCTGGCTTTTTCCCCTTCTTTTTGCGCCGAGCCTCCTCGGCTTTCCTCATGGCAGTTTGTGCGGCTACTATTGCTGCTATGGACATTTTATTCCCTCCACCCCTTTGGGCGGTGCCCAGCTTTGATAAGCTCTAGCCTTATGTTTTTACGAAAGAGCTCCGAACCCTCAGGGGATTGTAGATATTCCACAAACCGCTCATATAATGGCACATCGGTTACATCTCCATGTTTGCCGAAAATCTCCCTCAACTCCTCTTCGTGAATTTCAGGAGGCAGTCCCTTAAACTTATGCCCAACTACTTCCCTTGCAATATTCTCGAGGATTCTGTCAAAGGTTTCTTTTTCCGTTCCTTGTGTTGCGTTGACCAAGTTAGACCTCCTGCGTTCACTCTCTGAACTGAGAACCCTGGGACTTTATTCTTGGGGAGTGTTTTCTTCTTGAGAGTGCCACCTTGCTTCGACCTCCTGTGCTGCTGTTTGGGCGGCCAAGGCTTTTGCCTCTTCCATTGACATCTCAGGCTCTGGCTTAGGTAGCTTGGCAAGACGGAGTTGCCACCACTCTCTATGTAGTTTCTTGTAGTACTCGGAGGCATCGGCAGCAGCCTGCTCAAGCTCTTCAATGGTTTCAATCGTCTCAAGACGGTGTCGCAGATTGCGGCTTTGCTGCAGTGCCTGGTCAACGAGACCTCTTTCCCAATCGGGGGCGCTGAGTATCTTCTCCGGTGTCAGATCCACTCTCTCCAGTGCATTCTGCTCCTGGAGACACTTGGCTATCCTGTCGAGTATCTCATTGCTGACCATCCCATCCTTTTTGAACCTCACAGCTTCATTAAGTAAGCCGGCAGTTGTGCTAAAATGTCCCAATGCGCAGGGAACACATGCCGTGGCTACTTCCTCTGTGGGGGTTTGGGGTGTCTTGGCTGCCTCAAACTTAGCCCGCATATCTTCTAATCCTGTCCTGGCTTCAGCGAGAGTATTGGCATGGAAGGTGCTGCCAGTCTGTGCAACATCTGTAAACTGCATTGTAAACGGCATTCCAATATCGGGTTGGACACCGTCATATCTAATCCCTAACTCCTCGGCAATAGACTTGCCTGCCGTTTGAGGGTCGGTGGGGAGTGGTGCAAGCTCAGGGGGCGACTTTGGAGGGTCTCCCGTAGGATTCCCCATCTTTTGCTCTGAAGTCTCTGGCTTAGTGCTCTCAGGGGCGCTGGAGGTGGTTACAAACTCCTCCAATGCCTTGATTTTATCCTGCGGCGGGAACAGGACCCTTTCAATAGGTATCCGGGACGCAACGCTAGTTAAAAACGAAAGAAAGCCCATGTCTACTCCTTTCCCTATTGTAGCACGATTTCCAGAGTTGTCAAACGCCTTAGCTGTTTTGATTAGCGGAACTTAGCGGGGTTGTATCAATCTCTCCTCTAACGTTGGAGGTATGCCTTACCCCTTGGAAATAGCTACGATTTGACAAGTTGGAGAAAAGGGGGTAATATTGACAGCAGCGTGAGAAGCAGCATAAAAGCAACATGAATGCAGAAGATAAGGAGGACACAAGCAGTGGCTAACCAGTCAAAAGCGGTAAAGAACCAGGAAAAAACAGTATGGAGATGTAAGGCAGAAAACTGCGGCTACAGTCGCCCCCCAACACTAACAGGTTACAAACAACTCGTAGGACATCAAAAAGAGCATGCAGATCTGAAAAAAGAAGAGAGGGGCTATCATCTCGTAAATGAGAACACCGGGGAAATCTTGGCCGACAGTGTAAGGCAGGCCAAGGAGAAGGGGTTCCTCCAGACAGTTCCAGAACCGCCAGAGGAAAAGACTGCCGAGGAACCGCCAGAGGAAAAGACTGCCGAGGAACCGTCAGAGGAAAAGGCTACTGAGGAACCGTCAGCAGAGAAGATAGAGTTTAAGGAGGTGCTCGAACCTCAAGTCTCAAGTGAGGGTTTCTTCCGCTATACCATTACATTACCAGCAGATGCCTTTGCCTTGTTTAATATGGCTAAAGCCGCTGGTCTGGAGAAGAAAGACATATCCTTCGATGTGTGGCTTTGGGACTGCATTAGGAAGCGATTCGATAAAGATTATGGCTTTCGAGTCGTATTAGCTAAAATAGGGGAGGCGTGATGCTGAAGAAGAAATATGACCATGTGTATAACATTTCCAGTAGGCCAGTTGCAGGCATTCCGCTATATCCCGATGGTGCAAAGAATGATCAAACCCTGGAGGAGTTGCTTGTAGAGCAGGGCAAAAGGGAGTTAAGGGAAGCTCAGAAAGAAGAGGCAGTTGCTAAAATGGAGGCGAGGACTGCGAAGTGGCGTGGCACTGCCCAAGATGGGAAACCCGCACAAAATCCTAAACGTTATCTTGTTGATCCGGAAACTGGTTTGATTAGCGTTGATGAAGAAGAGGGGGAACTTACTTCTAAGGATGCCATGCTGGTTTCGGCATCAATAAAGGGCAAGAGAGGGCAATATGACGATGCCATCGGGCTCATTAAAATTGTTAAGGGACTTGGGGAAGATAGCAAGGGAGAGCCAGTTGAGAGGCTGAAAGAATTCTATGTTGACCCTGAGACTGGTATAATTGTCCACGACCCTGACAATGGTGAATATACCCTCTCTGAAGCCAGGACAGTCTCCCAATCGCTACAGAAGAGTAAAATCTCTGACCATGGGGACCCACCGCCTGGTTATTATGTTGATGAAGGAGGGAAGCTTACCAAACTCAACCCAGGCGAACCAGTAGTGGTAACGAGAGTGCTCCCGTCGGACAAACCGACGTCTTTCCTAGACCAGATAACCGGTCTTTCGACTGCGCTAGCCAGCTTAGAAGAGGTGGGGCCGCTTATAAGGTCCCTATTGGGTATCCCCGAGGCAGGTGGTAATACAGGTGGTAATTCAAGCGGGTCTCCAGTCAGTATAGCGGGTCCTGATGGGAAGCCAATTATCACCAACCTTGGGGAGGTTATAAACTGGAGAAAGTTTCTATCTTCTGAGGAAAGGGAGACTGAGCGCCATAATGCGTTGATGGGATTGGCAAAAACAGTGCGGGAGGTTCTCCCGGATGGCGTTGCCGCTCTTCAAGCAGCGGCAAAGGAAATCCAAGGAGCCCCTGGAGCTAAAACGAAGCCCCCACAGCAAAAGCCAGGAGGCTATCGTTGTGGAGACTGTGAGACCCAGTTTGGTGCACCTGCAGAATGGGCAGGGCAACCTCTAAAATGCCCAGGGTGTCAACGGGTATACACCAAGGAGGAGCTAGAAGCATGAGCTTTAGTAGCAGCGTTGCCAAACATTTCGTGGCAAAACGGGCTGCCCGTGAAATCATGAACGAGATCAAGAAAGCGGGCTTGGATACTCTCCAGAGCTTGGCCAATGCCGGAATTAGCATCGTTGGCACTTATCTTAAAGGCTGCTCGGATTCGGAGAGGGCAATGTACAGGCGGGAGCTCAGTGCCGTTCAGAGCATGGGAGTAACTCCTCAGATGATTCTTTCAGAGTTGATTTTGCAAATGCCCGCGTTAGCCGCTATAATGGAGGGCAAAGAGGGCTATCAGGTGACGGAGGTCAAGGTCCTTGAACAATTTTTGAAGGAGGCCTAGATGGTAGCTGGCCCACTTGTTGGCGCGGGACTAATTGGGCCCTTGGTTGCTATTGGCACAGGCACATATACCGGAATTCTCTCCATTAGTGCTCCAGCTAGTGCTTCCCCAGGTGAACTAGTTAGCGTGGAAGTTTTGGTTCAGAACCTCCACTCCTCCCCCATTAATATCGCCGTTACCGCCGAGGGGGTTGACGTCTCCTTTGTCCCTGGCTATGCCTTAGCGAGTGGTTATGCTGTCCAAGCCTTCACTGCTTCATTTATCATGCCAAATAATGATGTCAGGTTACATGTCTGGTCTTGGTACTGGGCGGACTCCGAATGGCATTGGGATGATTATGGCTACGTTGATATTGCCCTAATTGCTGCCCCCGAGGTCTACGCAGGAACTATTAGCAGAATGGAGCTAGAGCATGATGAATCCCGTATTAACATCCCAGCTTATGATGTGCCTCAAAACCTTCGAGGGCTAGTCCATATCTGGGGTCGCAATGACATGAGCAGCAACCAGAAGATGGGAATTTCCTGGATAGTCAGAGCCCCCCCAGGTTATCCCGATGGTCCAATATTGGAAGAATATTATGATTGGGAGATGTTTACTACTGGTCCCGGCGATGAACACGAGTTCATTGGTGGTCGCTTTAATTTAGACGAGGTAGGACTCTATGATATAAGGTGTGGCTTGTTAATGAATCCTGATAACCCGGTCTATGTCCATACTTATTATGGAGACCTGTGCATTGTGGCAGCAGTAGTGCCTGAAGCCGAGTTCCGAGGCTTTGGCATAAGCGAATATCTATCTGCATAAGGGAGGCACCCTATGACTTTAGGAATTAACAGCGCAGAGGTACTATTGAGAGGTATTGGTGCTCTGGCCGGAGAAAAGCTTGCCGTAATGCCAGGTGACGTAGTTAGGGTACACCTAGGTGTTGACTACAGAGGTCCGGCTATTGATGGCTTGATTCATGTTTCTTTTGGAAGAAAAGAGACTATATGGCCTTACTTTTTTAATGAGGACGGCAATAAACAGAGTGATACTCCCGTCCATTTTGACCAATCCATTGATTTTTTACCCTACGTAATCATCTGCGATGTGCCAATAGGCGGCAGCTCAGGAGAAAACTACGATTTGTATGCCAAGATAATGGGAGTGCCGGGGCCTGATATTGAAAGCGAGACTCTTTTGAATGTTCTTGACGTTCTTGGAGTTGCTGAGTTCAGTAACTTTGAAATTACCAGCTATGAGAAAGTTTGAGAGGCGATATGCAAGTCACCGGCATAGAGATTGTCAAGCGCCCTGATATAGCTGCTACCGGAGCCCTCGTGGGAGAAAAGGTTGAGCTTACCTATGGTGACTCTCTTCGAGTTAATGTCTCTTTTGATTACCGGGGGTTGCAAGGCTCAGCTACTCTCTATGGAGCCATAGGCAGCAGGGGGACTTTTGAATTCAAGGAAAAAGTCCACGGTGAGGCCAGTGTTGCCCTTCCGCAGTCTCCTGAAGAGTTTACCCCCTGCATGGCCAGCGTAGACATCCCCATTACCTCTGAAATCGGCCCTGCCGCTGACTATGACCTTTACTGCAAGATAATGGAGGTGCCCGGTCCTGACATCTTTAGCCAGGAAATCCCTGACGTTATAGACATTGTTGGCATTCCTTCGACCTATGAGCTCTTATAGCATACCATCTATCCTTATTCCTATGTGTATGATGGACCTGTAGAGGATTCAGTTATTACCTTTCAGACTGACCCATTTACCCCGTCTGCCTGGGCGGCAGAAAAGGTGGCCGCCGCCATAGAGAGCGAAACCGAGAAAAGAGGGGGGCGAGTCACTGAGTTGAAGGTCTATGTTGATAAGTCTCCTCTCTTCTGGACTACCTTTAGAGTTGAAATCTCGGGCACTCCACTCGGGGGTGCTGTGGAATCAGCTCCGGGTATAGGGGTCGGTGTCGGTATCCCCATCTGGGTAATAATTGTAATCCTAGCTCTAGCGCTAGCGCTCCTCATTGCGGTGATAACCTGGGCAATACAGACAATCTCAAAGTCATTCACCCACAAGCCACTCTCTGAGGAAATAAAAAAGACTTGGTCACGGGAAACCTTAATTAGTGCTATCGGAGACTTTGAAATAAAGCTAGAACGCCCGCCGAGGCCCCCGGAAGAGCTTAATGGAATGTCGGATCAGGAACTTAGGGATTACTGCGACCATATGGCTGAGGAGATAGTGCCGCCAGAGTTATCATTGGTGCCCATACTTGTACTGGGCGGGGTGGTGGTTGTGGTCGGAGCTGGTGCTGCTTACGCTTTGACCGCCGGGAAAAAGTGATGGCGGATAAAGACGATGCTACCGGGCTGGTATGTTTAGGCCTCTTGACTTTGGTTGGTAGTGCTGCGATAGCTTTAGAGCAAATAGTTACATACGGCGGGTGGGAACCCGAGGAAACACTTAGCCCTCTTCATCATGAGGGCGTTGCTATTCTGGGATTGATATTGGGCGTCTCTTTTATCGGTATAGCTGGGTTAAAGGGAGCCTAATGTGCTAGATAAAGAGGCGTGGCAGATGACGCGGGCTGAGTATGTCGGCTTATTTGAGGGGAAGCCACAATTTGTTGAAAAAGGTAGTAGACCTTCAGATGTACATGAGTATCTTGTAAGCCTGGCCCTCTCCGAAGGCAAGACGGTACCCCCTGAGGTGCTGGCTGACTACCCTGACATCAAACCCTCAGCAGTCAATCCTTTGAGCAGTGAGGAATTAAAATGGGAACAACTTGAGCGAGATTGGTGGACGTTGTCCGAGAAGGTTGCGCATGAGGGCAGATTATACGATGCCGAAATCATGGAACTCCAAGGGGAATATGAAGCAAGAGTAACAACGATAACTAAGGGAACGGTAGCATCGGTGGTGAGCCTGAAACCAGAAGATACATTAGAGAAAGCAAAAAAGGCTGTGATGGAGGCATTGAAGGGAATAGACATCAGCCCCCGAGCAGTCAATCCTGGAGCTCCTAAGACCATTATAGAAGCACCAACCTTTGAAGGGGCTGGTTTCAGGGTTGACATTGAAAACATTGGAATACCTAGAGATGCTACTGCTGCTGACGTTATTAGATTTGAAGAAGGGGAATTGGGAAATGTTCTTGGTGTCTCGAGAGAATTATTAAAGGAACTTGAAAACTATAGTGCTCGTGATGTGATATGGGTGACAAAAGAAAAGAAAGATGCTGCCTATTATCTCTCTGAGGGCATGACAAAGAAAGATATATCCGAAGTAACCTCAGTAAAAGGCGGTAGAATAATCGCTTCTGATGAGCAGGGGGGCTTTTTGGTATTGAGAGTTCAAGAAGCCGGCGAACAACGGCTTGGTATTGGCGCGCAAGTCCGTGCCTCTGCCCGACAAATATCTGACCGGGCACTCAGCAATCTCATAAATGCAGTGCCTGATGTCAACGATACTTTAGAGGTCAACTATTGGGAGTTCGTGGGGGATGAACTCATTTACCTAGAAGGTTGGTGCGATGCCTGTCTTGCATACAGTGGATGGGCAGAGGCAAGTGTATCACGGAAACTCGACTATTTTGAACGGGATACACCAAAGATACTAAAGCATATTAGTGAAGATAGAGGCTTTGAATTGGTGGAAGGTGGCTTTGTGGAAACACCTGACGCAACCGAACTGTATGGGGTTACTTGGGGGGTCTATCGAGTTCCCTCTCCTCTTACTGCTAAAGCCAAAGCCCAAATCAACGAGTGGATTGAGCGCAACCAAAGGGTAAAGAAACGAACTCCCGAATTGGACCAGAGCCTTGCTACATTACAGAGTCATCTGACGCCTGTAGAAGTTGCCGGACCTAACCCTGGTATATCTGAAGCCGGCAAAAAGGAAGATACTCAGGCAATTAGAGGAATCCTGCCTTTAATGGGAATTGGCACCGCCGCCGTTGTCTTATTCTCTATCCTAGCGCGGACTTTTGTATTGGGAAGACACGTTTCTTACCAAAATGGAGAGTATCTGATTTCAGTTCGTTTCCCTGGGGAATGGCACGATATTAGAGAGTTCGTTCAGCCCTCAAACCCCGATGTTTTAGCGATTTATTCACAGATTGGCCCCGATGCTTGGAAATTATTTGATTTCGTGTGTAGGTGTGTTACTTACCGACTTGATACCGGAGAATTCTGGTTTACTCCGAGTGAAACACTAGCCCAAGGGCGAGCTGACTGCGAGGACACTTCTTTGCTCCTATGTAGCTTGTTAAGAAACTTTACTGACGCTAAAGTTGCGCTTGGCGACTACTGTGGCTTCGGTCATGCCTGGTGCTGGCACAATGGACAGATTCTTGAGACGACATATACCAGGGCCGGAATAGCCCCTGACCCCGAGAATTATACTACCTTTGTGTTGTTTGATGACCGAGAGGTAATAGAACTCTGGCCCGGCGCTCTGAACGAGATATTTGCAGCGAGACGCGGTGTCGCGGGGTAGAGTAGTTGGTCAACTCGGCGGCTCCATAAGCCGTAGCCGTGGGTTCGATTCCCACCCCCGCTCTCAAAAAACAGGGAGGGAAGAGCATGTTTTCAAGAGTAAGACAAGCGGTAAAAGCATTCCAGGAAAGGCGCTTCGTTATTATCTTTTCAGAGGATGAGAAGGAGGCTGATTTGGCTATCCCCGCTCAAGAGATAGTAGCTGAATCGATACTGTTTGCCGCCAGGGTAGCATCGGGGCTGCTCTGCCTGGCGTTGTCTAAAGAGAGGCTAAAGGAGCTTGATATTGACTCTTTACCGTCTCGATATCAGGCACAGGATACGCCATTCTATTCCAGCGTTGATGCCTCAACGGGAATCGGCTCAGGCATCTCACCAAAGGACAGGGCAGCAACCATCAGGAGAGTAATTGACCCTGCTACCAAACCATCAGACCTAGCCCGCCCTGGGCATGTTATGCTTTTGGGTGCTCATCCTGATGGACTTATCGAGCGCAACGGCCATACCGAGGCTGTAGTTGAATTATGCCGGCTTGCTGGATTATACCCCGGTGGCCTCCTCTGTGAGTTGGTGAGTGATACGGGAGAGATGATGAACGCTGAAGAGCTAAAAAGCTTGGCTAAAAGATTTAAAATACCCATTATTACCGTAGGCGCTCTGGCTAAATTCGCTAGGTCTTTTCTGAAAAGTGGAAAGAGAGACTTGACAAAGTTAAAGAAAGGTGCAATACTCTGAAAAGTACAGCCTTTAGAGTTGATTTTATCTTTAATCTCTAAGGCGACTTGGAAAAGGGGGCTAGCAACCTGAACCTTGAAGGTTTAGGCGGTGTGCTAGCCCCCTTTCCTTTTGGGTCAGGTTGTTGGTCTCTTAACGTCAGGTCAGGAAAGTAAAACGAGGAGGAGAAAGATGCCACCGCAAGATTTTGCTTTTGCCACACCAGACACAGAAGAAATAACCAAGGTCGCAGTCACCGGAGTCGCCGCCGGTTTTACCGGTATGGTTGAGGGAGTAATGGTCAGTATGGCGCCACAAATGGGCACCCTTCAGCCCATGGTCGAGTGGGCTACCTATCTCGGGGTGCCACTACTGGCGATTGCTGGAGCTCTGTTCACCAAGGGCATGGTAGCAGACGCATTAACCGGTGTTGCCTGTGGAGGGATGGGAGTCCTTGGCATGAAGCTTCCTGACTTGATGGCTGCTGGTATCCCCGGGTTTGCCGGGGGGCGGCCGCCGGGCAGTGTCCCAGGCGGTGCCAGAGTTAAGCAGCTGGGAGCTGGCAATCCTGCTGCCGTAAGGGCACAGCAAGCGGCTAGAGTCGGGGCCTCCTCCTTAGAGTTCTAGGGATTCCCAAATAGGGAAAGGTCGTAAAATCTATTACCAGCAAAATGGAAATGCTGGGAAGGAGAAGTTACTCATGCCAGAACACCATGAACTGAGGTTACTCGCGGATTATCAGCAACCGGCAGCACAGGCCGCTAACACGTGTGCAAGACCCACACCCCTCGTCGTAGGTGGCGAGCTGGAGCAGGACGATAGAGGCGAAATCGTCTTCGCTGAAATCATACCACCCGTTGCCGCTCCGGGCCTCACTGACGAGGACCTGCGGCAGGTCGTCATTATCCTTGATGGCCACGAAACCAGGGAGTACATCTCACTATCCGGTATTCGCACCACCCTGATGGCACCGCCGAAAGAGCGTATCTGGGGCGGTCGTCTGTATAGCTTCGGCAGCCCCCACAACACCAATCCCCTGCTGAATACCACCCTGAAGTACAAGCAAAACG
>Ga0114925_10000661_pt1 | contig 15894 bp, 12 predicted proteins | sample SumtaG_2_FD_87287 | JGI IMG/M metagenome (GOLD analysis project Ga0114925, IMG submission 87287) | Deep subsurface microbial communities from Indian Ocean to uncover new lineages of life (NeLLi) - Sumatra_00607 metaG | ecosystem: Environmental > Aquatic > Marine > Oceanic > Sediment | place... | reverse complement strand
TCAAAACCAAGGAGGCACGATGCGAGGTTTAATTGTTCTTTTAGCCTTGAGCGTCCCGGCAGCAGCCGAGATTCACTTCACCGAGGTGGATGTCGCTACCTTAGGCATAGACGAAATCGCCGGTTCACCAACTCTTGTTGATTACAACTCCGACGGGATACTCGACTTCTGGGCCGGATACGCCTATATAAACGACGGTGAGGGCAACTTCACCAATCTCTCTGAAAGCCGCTGGGGCGGCGGTCGTGTAGTCTGTTTCGGCGACTACGACAACGACGGCTACCCGGATATACTGACCACCCGACGTATCAATGTAGATACCCTGAATGATACCTGCTTCATCCTCCTTTACCGCAACCAGGGCCCGCCCGACTACGCGGTCGAAGACGTAAGCCTTGATGTAGGACTCACGGATACGATCCTTAACCGCGATCTTGTTGACGTAGCCTGGTTTGATTACGACTCGGACGGCTGGCTCGACTTCTACGTCTCGAGCTACGAGTTTCCCTTCCCTGTTGGACACGAGGACTATCTTTATCACAACAACGGCGATGGAACATTCAGTGACGTTTCCGTGCAAGCGGGGGTAACGATTCGGGCGCTATGTTCAAGGGGAATAAGCGTTGGAGACTTCGACAACGACAGTGATATGGATATCTTCGTATCCGTGTATCGCCTTCAACGGAACCTTCTTTGGCAGAACAACGGCGACGGAACGTTTACTGACGTTGCCGAGGAGAAAGGCGTAATCGGTGAGGGAACCCTCTTCTCCAAGGGACACAACATCGGGGCGTGCTGGGGCGATTATAACAACGACGGCTACCTCGATCTATTCACCCCTATCACCCATCACCCTGGCTACCCTGGCGACTCAACCAACCATCTCTGGGCCAACGACGGCCCGCCCGGATGGGCATTCACCGACTACATCTGGGAAAGCGGCATCCTGAGCGCGGAGATCGGTTCGGCTCCGGCCTGGGCCGACTACGACTCGGACGGCGACCTTGATCTTTACTGGGTGAATCTCTATGGAACCCCGGGCCAGCAGGGCTGGCTTTACCGCAACGACGGCAACAACCAGTTCACCGACGTATCGGTGGCTACAGGTATTAAGACGTGGGGTGGCACGAGTTACTCATTGTGGGGCGACATCAACGGCGACGGATTCCTTGACGCCTACATCCCGCACTCTGAGGGCAAAAAAATCTTTATCTCCGATGCGGGAAACGACAATCACTGGCTTGTCTTGAATCTTAAAGGGATAAAGTCTTCCCTTGGTGCCGACGACACGACAAGTAACGTTTCCGCCATCGGCGCACGTGTCAGTGTCTGGGCGGACGAGTCCATGGTGATGCGCGAGCTGGCACCTTCCGCAGGCAACGGATACGGCTCACCATTCAATCACTTCCTTCACTTCGGCCTGGGCGCGCACGATAAGATAGATTCCGTTGTAATCCGCTGGCCATCAGGACTCCGGGAGCACTACGCCTCGATGCCTGTGGATACGACCCTCACCATTGAGGAGTACGGTTCACCCTCCACAGGTATAAAAGAAAACCCAAGAGAAGCTGAAGCCCTGAACCTGGAAAGTGATCACTCCTTCTTCCGCGATCAAGTGAGGTTCAGCGCCACGATTACTGAAGGTGAAAACGCACGGATCGGCATCTTTGACGCCACAGGCCGCATGGTTGCGGCGCTTGAACTGGAAATCAGAGGCGATGTGTACGAAGTCACCTGGCAGCCGGGTGCGCTGGTGCCAATGGGTGTATACTTTGCACGGCTTCTTGATGCCGAGCACAACCCCGAGCCGATCAAGGTAATCTACCTGAGATGATCCAAGCAAGATCCCGACTCTAAGGGGAGATCGCACGATCTTCCCTTTTCTGCCTACATCAGAATCTAAGGCAGAGTCTAACGTACAGGGACCTCGATCTGGTAGGGCATGAGGTGGAGGAGGTTTTCACTAAGCCAGGAAGGAAGCATCTGCCAACCGATGGTCAGGCTGGTCTCAAAGCCGTCCTTCCACTCGAACATAGGCTTGGGCCTGGGATAGATGACCACCTGCACATCCTCTGGGAGATCAGCCATCCTGCGCGCTTCTTCTAAAGCGTCCATGAGACCGCCGACCTCGTCTACCAGGCCGGCCTCAACGCCATCAGGGCCTGACCAGATTCGTCCGCGTGCAACCGAGTCAACCTCATCAAAGCTCATATCCCGGCCTTCGGCAACGCGGCCCACGAACTCGGCATAGCCATCGTTCATCATCTGTTGCAGTATCTCCGCCTCCTTCTCGTCAAAGGGGCGATCAGGGCTGAACATGTCGGCGTGCGGATAAAGCTTTATGGTTTCACGGGTTATGCCCAGCTTCTCGTTGAACCCCTTGGTTACGAACTTACCGCCCAGGATGCCTATGGAACCGGTAACCGTTGTCGCGTCGGCAAAGATCTTATCCGCGGGAGCGGCGATAAAGTAGCCGCCTGAACCTGCCACGCCGGCCATGGAGCAGATGACCGGCTTTTCCGCTGCAAGTTCTGTAAGCGCGCGGTTTATGATCTCTGAGGCAAGTGCGGACCCGCCGCCAGAGTTGATGCGGAACACCACCGCTTTGACTTGCTTATCGTCCTTCACCTTCTCGAGAACCTCAGACATCGTGGTTGATCCCATGTACTTGCCGCCTATCAACGGGATGGGTAGGGGACTCGTGCCGCTCTCGCCGGTTACGATACTTCCTTCAGCTACAACAAGGGCTATCTTTGCAAGGCCGGGGAGTCCTGCCGGTTCTCGAGATTCGACCCATGCTCTTGGGACCTCCTTCCGCTTCTTTTTGAGATCTGCAAGCTTTGTGCGCTGGGTCTTTTCATCGAACTCCATCTTGATGATGCTGTCGAGATCCAAAGCAAGGCATAAATCATCCACCAGACCAAGCATCTTGGCCGTATCCGCATCTACTATAATGCGCTCGTTCATGATCTTCTCGAACTCGGCACGGGTAATGCCGCGGTCGCGCTCGATCGCTCCCAGGATCTCGTCGTATATAGAGGAAAGGTAGGCTTCGAGCTGCTCCTTATCCTCATCCGAGGGCTGGGAAAACTCAAATAGCTCGTAGGCAGATTTGTACTCGCCCACCCGGTAGAAATCGGGCTCGATTCCCAGCTTGTCCAGGGTGCCTTTTATGTGCAGGGTTCGTGCGTACATGCCGACAAATGATACCTCTCCAGTAGGAACCATCCATATCTTGTCAGCCACAGATGCGAGATAGTATGAACCGATGCCGTAGCCTTCTGCAAAGGCCACGATCTTGAGCCCGTCCTCTTTCAGTTGAGCCAGTTCTGCTCGGATCTCCTCGGCCTGATATAGTGAGTAACTGGCGCCGCGGAAGTCTAAAAGAACACCCTCGACGTCCTTGTGTTCGCCCAGATCACGAATCTCTGTAAGAAGATCGTAGAAGGTTTTGGATTTCGACAGGCCGAATGAGATGAAGGCGAACTTGAATACAGGCGGCGCAGGCTCCTCAGGACGTCCCTTAGGCACCCATTCAACGACCTTGGGCTCGGGCTTGCGGAACCGAATGCCGGGATAGCGTGGGAACGAGGCTCCCAACGATACCCCTAGAGCATCTTCGGAGTTGTAGGTTGCACCCAGCTTAACATAACCCAGGGCAAACTCGGCACCGACAGACCAGCTGAGATCAGAGGCCTCAAAGAGAGGGGGTGTGAAGGTCCCTGAAAGAAGGACGCCGGAGATCGGTTCAACATCCAAACCAACCTTCAAGTCCTCAAACCCGCCGCGGTAGGAGAGGTCGCTGAAGAGTGTGACGCGGTCGGTAAACGGGCGTACGCCCAAGCCACCGATGATGGTGGGAGTTTCTCCGGTTTGCAGAGCAGCACCAAGGGCAAGCCAGTTCAAAGGGTTAGACTGAGCGCCGAAGTTCCAGAACTTCTGCTCTCCCCAGTTGTAAGCTCCGCCCAGACGAAAGCGTTTTCCTAAAGGTAATGCCAGACCAGCCGACCACACACCCGTAACACCGGTGGAATCGCCGGTGCGGTAGCCAAATCCACCGGCACCAGCACTGAGACCAAATCGAAGGTTCGGGGTATCCTCGAATAGACTGAATCCCTGAAGCTCTACACCCTCTGAGTGCAGCCCAAGACCTGCAGGATTCGTCCAGATAGCGTCCGAGCGCTCGACGAAGCTAACCGATGAGGAGCTGAAGAATCCCAACCCCGCTGCTAGAAGAATTAACGCCTGTCCCATAGGACCTCCAAATCTTTGGTTGTTTGTTTTCCTACCCTAAAAGACGTAACGCACGGAGCGATGTTGCATAATTTAGATGCAACGGTGGGGTTAGCAGACCTCTGGAGTGATACATTTAACCCCTTGACAAGCGCGCATTTTTACCTATGATTAAATTATGAAGGAGGATGATATGGCGATAAAAAAAATCTTTGCTGTCGGTGTGCTGGCGTTTGCAATCCTCCTGGGATGCTCAGTAAACGAGCTCGGGATAGAGAAACCCAATTACTTCCCGCTCGACGATGGTAATGCGTGGGTTTATGAGGTGCAAACGGACGCAGCGGCCTATACCATTGTCTGCGAGATGATTGAACTCGAACCAGGGATATTCGGATACCACAGCTACATACAAACTGACCAACCCTCTATTATGGCAGCAGAGCTCCCCGAGTCCACCGAACCCTTTGACGACTCCGCAAAAGTAATTATAGATTCCGCATTAGCCGTACCCCAGTGGGGATGGGTAATACCCATAAACCCGGTGGAGATTGCTGACCAAGCGAGTTACACTGTCAAGACACCTGCGGGAACCTTCGAGGAGTGCATCTTTATCCAGGGCAAAAAAGACGCTGATGGGACCCGTTTCGATGCCTGGTTGGCTCCCGAGATCGGGCCTGTCTATATATCCCAGCGCTCCGACGACGAAACACTCCTTAAGGAACTTCGCCTGCTACGTTTCCTCCCCGCTTCTTAATCAAAAGCCACCCATAGATACCCGTAAATCTCGCCAGGGCCGAGGCCTATAATAAGTCTGCTCCATCTAATATCAGAGATAGATTCATTTCAGCAGCCTCTTGTACTATTATTAAATCGTTCAATCGCGTAATACATGTTAGCAGGAGTTGACTCAGAGTGGGGGTATCCTATAGTCATATCTAAGGAAAACACCCTAGGAGGAGATATGTCGTACTGGGAGTTTCTCAAGAAAAGCGAGGTATTTAACCTGCTTGAGGAACCGGAAAGCAAAGCCGTGGCCGAGTTGGCCGAGGAACGCAAGGTCAGTCGGGGCTCAATCATCGGTAAAGAAGGAGACAAGGGCGAGGAGTTCTATCTTGTTGTCGAGGGGCAACTTGAGATCTCGATTAACGCTGCGCTTGCCGAGCCGATCCCAGTAACGATTGCCACCGTGGGGCCGGGGCAGATCTCAGGATGGTCCTCGATGTATAAGGACGGCAAGCTGACCGCCACCATCAAAGCGGCCAAAAGCTCCAAGCTCTTGGTGTGGAACGCAGCAAAGCTTCATGAGTTCCTTCTTGAGAAACTGCGGGATGGGCTACCGCATCCTGCAGCAGCTCTTGGCCGTGGTTGCAAGACGTCTGGTCAACACCCGCGTTGCGCTCATGAGCTGCGTAATGGAGAAGTAGTGCTCCTTTTGCGCTAAGGCCCTGCGGGCCTTGACGCGCAAAAGATCGCAGGAAAAGCTAAAAGGAGTAAAGCCAACCTTAATGTTGGCTTCCTTTTTAATCTCCCCTCGCTTTGTCATCATTTGACAAAGCGAGGGGATGTGATTAAACTTCACGCATGATCTGGATAGAAGAGCTCGCCGAGCACATAGGTGAAGACCTAACCATGCGGGGATGGGTGTACAACAAAAGGGACTCCGGTAAGATCCGCTTCGTTATCCTGCGTGACGGCACCGGTCTTCTGCAGTGCGTTTTTGCAAAAAGTGAGGTCGACGAGGCAACGTTCGAGCTGGCGGATTTAGCAAACCAGGAAGCCCTGGTGGAGATCACAGGAACGGTGAGGGAGGACAAACGTGCACCAGGCGGAGTGGAGCTGAGCGTTAGATCCTTAAAACTCATGGCGGATTCGGAGAACTATCCAATAACACCGAAGGAACACGGGATAGACTTCCTTTTATCGAGAAGGCATCTCTGGTTGCGCTCCCGGCGCCAGCACGCGCTCCTGAAATGCCGGGATACCTTAATCCGCGCGTTCCACGAGTTCTTCGAGAAACGAGGGTTTATACTGATCGACCCACCGATGATCACCCCCACCTCGTGCGAAGGTGCAACAACACTCTTCGAGATCGACTACTTCGGCGAGGCGGCCTACCTTTCACAGTCGGGCCAGCTATACATGGAACCCGCGGCAGCAGCGTTCGGAAAGGTCTACTGCCTTGCACCTTCGTTCAGAGCGGAGAAGTCCAAGACCCGCAGGCATCTAACCGAGTACTGGCACCTGGAACCTGAGGTAGCGTTCCTTGATCTCGCAGGCGACATGGAGCTTGCCGAGGATATGCTGCTTTGCGTTGTTCGAGGCGTTCTTGAACACCGAGCGGATGAGCTAAAGCTGTTGGGCGAACGAATCGAAGGCTTCGACAAACACACCGAACTCCTAAAAAATCTAGATAAACCCTTCTACCGAATCTCCTACGATGATGCACTTGAGCTTCTAAAGGAAAAGGCTGTCCAGATGAAGTGGGGTGAAAAGTTCGGCGCTGACGAGGAGGCGGTAATCTCTCGTGAGTTTGATAGACCGGTGTTCGTGCATCGTTACCCGAAGGCCTCCGCCCCCTTCTATATGAAGGAAGACCCCGCCAACCCGAAGGTTGTCTTAAACTTCGATCTTCTGGCCACTGAGGGCTACGGCGAGATAATCGGTGGCTCGCAACGCGAGGATGACCTGGCAAAACTTGAGGCCGCCATCGAGCGCCAAGGACTGCCGCGCGAGCCCTTGGAGTGGTACCTTGACCTGCGCCGCTACGGGACGTTCGAGCACTCTGGATTCGGGATAGGCATCGAGCGGACCCTGGCGTGGATCACCGGTATCCACCATATCCGCGAGACGATCCCCTATCCCAGGCTGATCGACAGAATCTACCCCTGAAGGTATAGCCTATTCCTACCTTAAGGATCAATCCTGACATATTCTCCGCGAGCAAGCGTTACCTCCTAGATGCGGGTAGAGGCGATTTCGAGTGCCGGGGATTTATCTATTCGATTTAAAAGTAAATCTAACAAACAATTTACCAGGATAACTGATGCACCCTTAAAACCCTTGACAAGACTCGCTCTCAGCATACAATTATGTATGTGTATGGGTAATTTCAACTCGCTAAGCAAGGATCAAAGACCATATGCAAACGATGAGAGTGGCGGAGTTAGATCGAGAGAAATTCAAAAAAGGAGGCTGGATGAGTCTGCTTGACAACAACGATGACGTGAAGGAGCTGGTCGAGAAACTCAACTTCAAGGAGAAGGTCGAACGTTCAATGCGCTTGATCGAGGAGGCATACGAGCGTTACGGCCAAAGAACGGTGGTGGCCAACAGTCTGGGCAAGGATTCGATGGCGGTGTGGGATCTTGCAAAACGAGCAGTCCCAAAAATCCGCGGCTTCGTCGTAACAACCCGCTACAAGCCTCAAGGGACCAAGGAGTTCATGCGTAAGGTCGTGGAGCGATACCCTGAGATCAAGATTTATGCAAACGATGCAGAGATCCCGGAGCGGCTTTACGAGACAGACCCTGACGAGTGCTGTCGGATCCTGAAGGTTGAGCCGGTTCGCTGGGCCATTGATGAGATGGGTGTTGACTGCTGGGTAACCGGTCTGCGCTCCACAGAGGGTCGCACTCGTACCGACTACAAGGAAGTAGAGGAACGCGACAAGGGTCTTATAAAGCTCAACCCCCTCCTTTTGTGGAAGGAACGCGAGGTCTGGCAGTACCTCGCTCTCTACAACGTTCCGGTCAACCCTTTATATAAAGAGGGCTACCGCTCCTTAGGCTGCGATCCCTGCACCCGTATCACCAACGAGGAGGCTGAGCGTGCCGGGCGCTGGCTGAATACCTCGAAGTGCGGCGGCGAGTGCGGCATACATACCCGCCCACTGCGCGCAGGCGTGGCTGACTGACGTAGTCTTAAATTCTTGCCGCTCCCGCATCGAGTGGCAGGGAGTTTTTTGGAGGAGTTAGGATGGTCATGTCTTTAGGCCTGTTCTTTATAATCGTGGTACTTGCCTTTGCGTGCGAGTTTATCGATGCTTCTGTGGGGATGGGCTACGGAACAATCGGTGCACCGGTACTTATCGTGATGGGTTTTGACCCGTTGTTCGTTATTCCGGCTATCCTTCTCTCCCAAGCAGTGGGAGGGTTGACCGCATCGCTTTTCCATCAGCGCAACCGCAACGTCAGCTTCAGTTCCAAGTCAAAGGATCTGAAGATATTCCTGATAATCACCGGCGCCGGTGTCCTGGCCACCATAGCGGCCGCCATCCTGGCCTTAAACATCCCCAAGGTATGGCTCAAAACCTACATCGGCGTGCTGGTCCTGGCCATGGGCGTTCTTATACTTCTGCACCTGCGTCTGCGATTCTCCTACAAGACGATGATAGGTGTGGGAATCATAAGTGGCTTCAACAAGGCGCTTTCAGGCGGCGGCTTTGGCCCGGTGGTGACCGGAGGACAAATAATCTCCGGTCACAAGGCAAAACGTGCTATCGGGGTAACCACCTTCTCAGAGGCCCCGATCTGCATCACCGGTTTCATCACCTACATCGTGGTCAAGCTAATCAAGCAGGACCCGACTCCTCTTCTTTCCCGACCTGTAGAAGACATTGCCAGCTCTATCTTTTCCACCTCGATTCTGCGTTGGGATCTGATAGTCGCGCTACTTATAGGTGTTATCTTTGTCGCCCCTCTGGGTCCGCTCTTGACTAAAAAAATCATCAAAATGAAGTGGCATTACATTCTCGGTCCCCTGATTATTCTGCTCGGCGCCTGGGTGCTTATAAAAACCTATCTCCTTTAACGGGCTTGCCAAGCGCTCCAAGATAAACCGTCAAAGGAAGAAGATTGATCTTCGGACCGTCAAGAACTCTCCACTCATTATCTTAACTTCGCGTTGTGTCCCATATGAGATTGCTCCCTGCGTTCGCCCTCCGGAGCTCCGTCGCTTCGCTCATCGCAATAACTCACACAACATGCGGTGCGAGTCTTTAGACTCGCCGGTTAACTTTTCCCTGCGAAGATTGCTTAAAAAACATACGACCTCTTCGTCTAGGGGAGTTGCCAAGCTCTTCGGATCGGATATAGTTGTAATAGAAAACTCTGGTAACCTCATCCAACCTGGGAGTATCATGGGTGTTTGGCAATATCTTTTCGTGGCCGCAGTTGGTGTGACGGCCGGGATGCTTTCCGGTCTTTTCGGGATCGGGGGGGGGGAACGTTAATCATCCCTGCATTGGTTTTCATCCCGGGCTTCACCCAGCATAAAGTCCATGGGACCTCGCTTGCAGCTTTGCTTCTGCCGGTGGGAATCCTGGGGGTGATTCGTTACCACAAGGCTGGAGACGTAGACTGGATAGCCGGCCTGACCCTCGCTGGAGGGCTTCTCGTTGGGGCCTGCTTCGGCGCAGGCTGGGCAGGAAAACTGAACGAGGTCTGGCTGAAGCGTGCGTTCGGTATCTTCTTTATCCTTTTGGGAGTCCGCTACATCCTCACAAAATCTCCAACTCCCCAGAGGTCTTTGAGGAAACAATCACCGGGATAAAGAAATAAGAATCAAAAACCACGAGTCTCAAAAATTCGGAAGCAGCGATAAAACTTTCTCGAATCCTTGCCTTTGAGGTAGGAAGGATTGAACGCAAGCCTTCCTATTTAGCGTAGCTAAAGAGCTCAGCGGTGCTCTCTGCCTTTGAAAGCAGCTCTAAAGCCTTCTTTAGCACCGGATCTTCCGCAAGTATAGCCTGATAACGACCCTCCTCGCCCCATTTCTGGGTAGCGATCTCCAAACGCAAGTAATAGCGAAGCTGCTTTTTGGCTTCTTCAAACTCTGCATCGGTGAACTCAACCTCGCGCTTTCGGGCTTCACGAACAAGACCCGCAAGAATCTCGTCTGTCACTGGGAAGTCGGGGGCGATGTCAGGGTGTTTCGAGAGATAATCCACAGCGTAGGCGAAAAACACTCGTTTACCAGCGAATTTACGGGTAAGTTCAAGCAGCTTTTCGGTCTCTACATAGACATCCGGGGCTATGGCTCCCCCAGCATAAAGCGGACGCTTACGTTTACCGAGGGTATGAATGGTAGGGGTTTCGTTCCCATTGCCCTCGATCTCGACCCGGTGTCTATCTATGCAGCGTCCCGCCGGCGTGTACCAGTGGGCGGTGGTAAGCTTAAGGCGTCCTGAGTCGGCAAGCGGATAAAGCGTCTGCACCGATCCCTTGCCGAACGTCGTGTCGCCTAATACAAGGGCACGTTCCCAGTCCTGCAAGGCCCCGGTAAGGATCTCGGCGGCCGAGGCTGAACCACGGTTTGCAAGAACAATCAAAGGATAATCCCCGAACAAGGGATCCTCGTGTGCGCGGTAGGTGCGGAAGCTCTGTGGGATGCGACCTCTGGTCTGCACGATCTCACGATCACGCTCAAGGAAGAGATCGGAGACATCCACACCCTCGCCAAGGTACCCGCCCGAGTTCATGCGCACATCAAGGATAAGCTTCTCTATACCTTCCTTGCGGAAAAGCGAATCTATAGCCTCTTCAACCTCCTCGCGCGCGGTCCGGCTGAACTTGGAGAACTTGACGTAACCGACTTCAGGGGTAAGCTTGGCAACGTAGTTAACGGCGTTGAGTTTGATGATTTTACGGGTGATGGTAAGCTCCATCGGCTCGTCCCAACCGTTTCTCCAGATAGATATCGTCACGTCGGTCCCCGGCTCGCCTCGAAGCTTTGAAACCGCCTCGTCTACCGTTATCCCTTCGGTAGACTCCCCCTCTATCTCGACGATCCGGTCTCCGGCTTGCAGGCCTGCCTCCGATGCAGGGGTACCCTCCAGGGGCGAGATAACAGTGAGCCAGCCGTCGGCGATAGCTATGGTTATGCCTAAGCCGCCGAACTCACCCTGCATCGAGATATTCAGGCTCTCGAACTCCTTGGGGGTCATGTAGATACTGTAGGGGTCCAGTTCACTGAGCATCCCCTTCATCGCGTCCTGGATCATGGAATCCAACGCCACCTCACGGACATAGGTATCACGGGTTATCTGAAGCACCCGCTGGAAGGTCTCAAGCGAGGTGTAGATGTTTGTCTTGGCTGCCCACAGGCGGGAACCCACCCATGTAGCTGCAAGCAGTGAGATGGCAAGTATACCCAGGGTAAGTTTACGTTTGTTCATAATATCCCCTTACTTTTCAAAAGGTCTAAGGCGACCCCTTTGATCTCTTCATGCAGCATCATCTTCTCCTTCGCGCCGTTAAAGACGCGGATCTTGCGCGGTGCGCGTCGTGCGAACGCAAGATAGGCCTCGCGCACCCTCCGGTGAAACCCCAAACCGGCCTGCTCCAGACGATCGTGAGGCCTATCCAGTCTTGCAAAAGCCTCTTTCACATCGAGATCGACAAGCACCGTAAGATCAGGCTCCAGTCCGCCTGAGGCGAACTTACAAAGCCTGGCTACTCGCTTCGTATCGAGCTCGCGTCCACCCGCCTGATAGGCGAGGGTGGAGAGTGTGTAGCGGTCCGAAATTACAACCGCCTTGTCTGCAAACAACTTGCGACGAATGCGCTTGGCCACATGCTCGACACGCGCCGCAAGGTAAAGCAACAACTCTGTGCGCGGGTGCATCTCCTCAAGCTCCGAGTCCAAAAGCACCGCGCGTATCCGCTCTGCCACCTCGCTTCCCCCTGGCTCACGGCTAAAGTCGACATTGACTCCCTTCCTCTCCAGCGCATCGGCCAAAAGCTGGGCCTGGGTCGACTTGCCCGAACCCTCTATCCCCTCGAATACTATGAACACACCCCTCCTCATATCAACGATCCTTGGCCTTTCCCTCAATCACTCTTATTATGAACTCCATTGCGGCCACGTCAAGGTCGGCAGGCTACTTTTTCTTCCGCTTGCGAGCGTACTTGCGGATATAGGCCTCGGTCCTGCGGCGGGCAACGTAATCCGGATACTGACGCGGCGGGGATTTGAAGAAGTAGCTTGAAGGGGCTACAATCGCACCATTAAGCCCGTGATTTAAAGCGAGTTTGACGCAGCGGATGGCATCTATCATCACACCTGCCGAGTTGGGCGAGTCCCAGACCTCAAGCTTGAGCTCAAGGTTCAAAGGCACGTCACCGAAGGTCTGAGCTTCCATCCGCAGGTGGCACCATTTTCTATCGGCAAGCCAGGGAACGTAGTCGGAGGGACCCACATGCACATTCTCATCACCCATATCGTAGGGCAGCATTGATGTCACTGCACGGGTCTTTGAGATCTTCTTTGACTCCAGGCGCTCACGCTCGAGCATGTTTAAAAAGTCGGTGTTGCCGCCCACGTTAAGCTGGCTGGTTCGAAGAAGCCTCACCCCACGCTCATGGAACAGGGTAGTAAGCACACGGTGGACGATGGTGGCACCCACCTGGGACTTGACATCGTCGCCAAGGACTGGCAGCCCCTTGGAGCTGAACCGGCGGGGCCAGTAACCGCCTGAGGCGATAAAAACAGGGATTCCGTTAACGAATGCACAGCCTGCATCAAGTACCTGCTCAACATACCACTTGGTCGCCTCCTCTGATCCTACGGGAAGGAAGTTGACCACCACATCGGTCTTGGTCTCACGCAGAAGACGTGGGATGTCCGCAGTGTTGCCGGGCGCCTTGGTGATGATCTGTGAAAGATACTTCCCCAGACCGTCGTGGACCATACCTCTCACCACCCTGATACCCGACTTGGGAACCTTGGCAAACACCTGGGTGTTGTTAGGATATGTGTATATCGCCTGCGATAAATCCCTGCCTACCTTACGCTTGTCGATATCTATGCCCAGTGAGAACTCTATATCCGAGATGTGGTAACCCCCAAGGTTCACATGCATGATCCCCGGGATTATCTCACCTTCCTTCGCGTTGCGGTAGTAGTAAACGCCTTGGACAAGCGAGCTCGCGCAGTTGCCCACCCCGATGATCGCAACACGAATCTTACTCATCGTAACTCCTTTCGCTTATATCCTAGAATAGCTAAGTTTATAAATCGCCGCGGCTATGTCAAGGCCAGAAGTGCTCAAAAGAGGAAGCCGCTGACCGGTTATTCGCATCCAAGCCCGAACCATCACCTTCTCCTGCCACGAACGAGAATCCAAAACACCGCCAGATGTGAGATTACCCCTACACCCAGCATCGCAAAGAAGGGCTGGCCAACAATGGCCCCGAGGAAGATGACAAAGAGTCGGAAATCCCTCTTGGCAAGCCTTGGCAGAAACCGGCTAGGGGATGGTTTTTGAAACCGAAGCTGGTACTCCTTCTTAGAATAGCTTGCCAATAGGAAGCCGGATAGTGCGCCTATCCCGGCCAACCATACCCAGAACTCGGGATGAGTAAGCCAGAATCCGTAGGTGACGCCTGCTGCAATGGCCAGATCGGCATACCGGTCGAGGATCGTATCAAAAAAAGCCCCAAAGCGGCTGCCCAGAGCTTTAAGTCGAGCGATCTCGCCGTCGCAGCCGTCGATTATAGAGGAGACCTGGATCAAGACCCCGGCAAATAACACCGGAAGATAACCCTGGCGCGTAAAGAGCCAGGCTCCCAGGAAAGCGATGGTGAAGGAGATGAGGGTAATGGTGTTTGGGGTGATCGAGGTGTGAGCGAGTAACCACGAGAGGCGGATTGAAAGAGGGCGGTTGAGGTAGCAGGCGATGAAGCCGTCCTCACTTGGTTTCCCGACTTGCTTCAGGATGTGACGTTTCGCCTCCCTCAGACTCCGCGGGGTATCAACGTCGAGCCAAAAGCACTCCCCGATATCATAAGTCTGGATGCGCCCCTGGGCGGCCAGCTCGGCGATCCCGTCGGAGAGTTCATACCTGCCCTTGGCTTGAGCCTTGGCCAACGCCTGAAATATCGCTGGGGTGAGAAGAAAGACGCCTGTATCTATTCCGTTATAGCTCTCCAGGTCCTTTCCTATTTCGGTTATGCATCCCGATCGAGTGGCAACCTTGGTCGCATCCCCAAGGTCGAAGACCCGCTCGGTCCGCCTGTCTATCGCCAGAAAGCAGGAATCGTCCTCCGACCACCCACGCAAGAGTCCTGCAAGCAGCCCCGGCTCAAACAGGTGGTCGCCCATCACGAGAACGAACGGTTCGGTGAGCTTGTCGTTACATGCAAGCACCGAGGTTCCGTTACCCTTTTCCCAGTCCGGATTCTCCACCACATCGATATCCACTGATCTCTTTCTCGCCAGCCGTGCCAGAAAGGACCGCATCGGCTTGGGTTTGTAGCCGGTTACCACAAGGAAGTCGGAGAGTCCTGCCGCCTTACAAGCGAGGACCACGCGTTCCAGGAGCGGCAATCCGAGGACCCTCCTCATCGGTTTCAACTCATTCTTTCTCTCTCGTAGCCGACTCCCCCTACCGGCAGCGAGGATGACTACCTTTCTGACCGTAAGCCTTTGCCGGCTACCCTTGTCCTTGCCGCTTTCTATCCCAACCGCTGCCTCCATCTCGTGATCACAGAAGGGCTCTTAGCCATCGCAGCCTCCTTGCGTTGATATTGAGATCTCTATAAGAAGGGAATCTGCCTGATGCTATCTAAAGCATTCTATGCCACTGAGGGAGAATGTCAAGGGCGAAGGTAAGTCCAAGAGGACCGTTCAATGCAAATTTACTCCGCAGGCGTCGTCCTCCGGTCAAATATCAAAGTGCAAAATGGATTAGAGCAGGAGGACCGCGACAATGAATTTTGATTTTTGCAATGAACCCGTCTCCGGGTCTTGACAAACCTCAGAGGTGGGTATACTTTCTTGTGGAAAGGAGGATTGATGAAGCTGAATAAACGAATCGCGTCAATTCTTAGAATAAGTGCGTGTGTTACTGGTATTATATGTGTTACGGGTGTTACGGGCTGCGTCTCCCCCTTCTACGGCACGGCGAGGATAGAGCCGGGGTTTCATGTCAATGCCGGCGTCGGTGTGGGGCAGTTCATAGGTGGCTCTTACGAGGCAACGAGTCGTTATATCGGTCCACGCGCTGATGTTGAGGTAGGATATGCGTTCAGCCACTTTTTTAAGGCCCACGTCCGTGCAGGAGTCGGTCGGGGATGGAGATCGGAAGAATACGTGGAAGGTGAAAGCCCTTCTCGTTCAGAGGCAACTCTCCTGGACGGAGCCATAGGAATCCAGGTCTCCTCCCCCCATCATTACCCCACTCCTGCCCTGCGTCTGGAGGTAGGACTGGGAGGAGTGAGCACGGATCTGATGTTCGGGATAGGGGAGGCCGAATGGCTCACCTTGGGCACTCGCGTATACTTCTTCAAGGGAGAGCTGGCACAATTTTACCTGCCGGTTGCTCCGTTTATAGGAATACATCCTTTACCCCACCTTTCGATTTTTGCTTCGCCGGGGACGTTTGCCTTTTACGAAGACTACAAGCCGTTCTTCTCTGTAGGCGTAGGCTACAAACTTAAGTAAGGAAAGGAGGATAAGATGAAGAAGATAATATGGATTGCCGTGCTGACGATTGCAGTAGCTTCCCTCTCCTGCGTGGCCCCATTCTACGGCACGGCGAAGATAGAGCCAGGCTTGCATTTCGACGTAGGCCTTGCTGGCATGACCTACGGGTATAACTACTCTTCTTATACTGACTACTATTATCCATTCGCTGGTAGCCGCGCCGATTTTGAGGTGCGC
>Ga0114925_10000660_pt1 | contig 15897 bp, 12 predicted proteins | sample SumtaG_2_FD_87287 | JGI IMG/M metagenome (GOLD analysis project Ga0114925, IMG submission 87287) | Deep subsurface microbial communities from Indian Ocean to uncover new lineages of life (NeLLi) - Sumatra_00607 metaG | ecosystem: Environmental > Aquatic > Marine > Oceanic > Sediment | place... | reverse complement strand
GAAGGAGGAAGCAGATGAGCTCAGAGATAGTCTTCTCACCTAGAGGACCGCAGCATGAAGGTATCAAGCATGTCGTATCCAAAAGTTTCTGCGGTCTGTTCTGGGATCCGGGACGAGGCAAGACCATCACAATCCTTGAAGCGTTTCAGATACTGCGCGACGAAGGACTGGTTCATAAGTTACTGGTCACGGCGAGCGTGAATATCTGCGAGGATGTCTGGCCAGAAGAGTTGGAAAAGTTTAGTGACCTTGATTTGTCGTACTCAGTAATGACTGGCAGCGAAGGAAGACGGTTAGATGCATGGGACATGGACGCTGATGTGTACATGGTCAACTACGAAAATCTCTGGTGGTTGAACCAACACTTCGGTAAGGATCTGTCACGCCAAGGACTGGATATGTTTGTCGTGGATGAGAGCAGCAAATTTCGCAACGGTAAGGTTCGGCGCCGACGTAAGAAGACCAAGAAGAAGGGACGAGTGCTTCAGAAGAATGCATTCAGCGCCATCGTTAAGATGATTCCTAAGTTCAAACGACGCGCGATACTTACTGGTACACCGATACCGAAAGGATATCTAAATCTTTGGCCGCAGATGTACATCGTGGATCAGGGGAGATCCCTGGGATCAACGATCACCGGATACCGAAATAAGTATTTCAATCCATCCGGGTATAAAGGATACGACTGGGTTATCCGCGAAGGAGCAGAGATTGAAATACAGAATGCCATCAAGGATAGGATCCATAGAGCCGAGCGAGATAACACCGTACCCATCGAGTTCTTTGATCTGTCCGTTAAGCTACCACCGAAAGCGCGTGACGCATACTGGGAATTAGAAAAGGAATTCATAGCGGAGTGGAAAGGGAAGACGTTGATCGCAGCGAACGCCGCAGTCGCAACAGCGAAGTTGAGACAGGCAGCGAACGGAGCAATCTATTACGACCGTAAGAAAAACTGGATAGAATTGCATGATCGTAAGGTGGAAGCACTGCACGAACTGATCGATGAGTTACAAGGACAGCCGCTACTCATCGGCTACGAATTTGAACACGACTACGAAATGTTTCTGAAACACAAGCTGAAGATACCACGATATAAAGGTAGTCGCGCGGAGAAGAAGGAACTGAAACAAGACTGGGATGCTGGACGATTGCCCGCACTGTGCGGACAAATCAGTTCGCTGAGCCACGGCATGAATTTTCAGTACGGAGGACGGAATGTCTTAGCCTACGGGCTGACGTTCAACTTGGACGACTACGAACAATTTTATCAACGTGTCTGGCGCGATGGTCAGACGGAAGGTGTAATCATGTATAACTTAGTCGCGGATGATACCGTTGACGATGTGATGTCGGAAGTGCTGGACGGCAGGAGTAGGACTCAAAGGGAACTTCTGCAAGCACTTAAGAGGAGGTATAAAATATGACAAAGAAATTACAGAAGATGATGAAGAAGCCAGCAAAGAAGAAGGCGAAGAAAGCGAAGCGGATACCAGCAAAAGATAGAGCCAAGCACAGAGGAATCGTGTTCAACGTCGGAGAGAAAAGAGCAATGGAAGTTCTCTACGATATGATTAAGACACAACGACACAAGGTTCCAGTGATTAACCTGTTCATGGATGATCCGGCCGCTGACTTCTGTATCAATATGTACGCAGAAATCGCAAGCTGGGATTATCATGTACTGATAATATTCATTGAAGAAATCACGGGGAAGAAGCCCGCGCATACGGAGATCGCTTCGTTGCTCGGGTCAGCAAAGAGTATTTTCCACGCTCTTTTCATGGACGAAGATGAAGCTACTAAAGAACAGCTTCTGCGTTATGATTCAAAGTGGAAGATGTGGCCGGGAAAGATCCGGCTGAAACCCAAGAGAAGGAGGAAGTCGAAAATGGCTACCAAGAAAGCAGGTCGTAAGAAAGTAAGCAGTAAACGTGCAGCACGGAAAACTTCACGCAAGAAAGTTGCGAGGAAGGCGAGCAAGGCGAACGGTTCGGCTCGCGTTACGGATGAGAGCAAGGTCGCTAAGACCCGCAAGACGTTCGATCCGGCACGTGAATCTTTCCGGCTCGACGTGTATGGGAAGATCAACCAGAAGAACAATACTGTCGCTAAAATTACGAAGGCAGTTGGTGAGGACAGGTCCTATATCATCAAGGAGTTGCGCTGGCTGCGTAACAGGGACTTCCTGACCATCAAGTAAGGCGAGCGATTTGTGGGACCTCTCGTTCTGAGGGGTCCCACTAACTTTTGAGGAGCGACGATGTATAAACAAGAAGCGCCATTCACAGTTAAACTTGAATTCACCGAAGGATGTAATCTTAAGTGTGTGTTCTGCGGCATACACGGCATCCGTGAGAAACCCGGTAACTTCAAATTCTTTACACCGAGACTAGCCGCACGAATAGCTGAACAGATTAGAGAGGCTGGTTGGAACAGTAAGATCGAGTGCGCAATGCACGGCGAGCCACTCATGAACCCAAAGTATCTCGAAATTATCAGAGCGATGAGAGCGAACATGCCGAACCAGATCATGGTCAGCAGCAACTCCATCGGACTAGCACGTCCACCGGGAATCAAACAGAGTCTTGCAGATTTGTTTGACACCGGACTGAACGTACTGGTCATAGATTGCTACGATGTAGCAGAGAAAGTGTGGAGTCAAATCCTAGACCTCGCTCCAGAGGACGTCATAGTCTCGCCATATCCCGGCGGACCATCCCCCAATAAACGATTTCCAAAGACCCAGAAACACATCATACTGATCGAAGATCTTGCTCATGCTAGAAGTGAAGACGAAGATGGTGTGCAGAGTGGCAAGCTCGGCAATCGTATCATCACAAATCATATCGGCGCGGCTGCTCCTGTGAGTAGCGACCTTCCGTGGGCGAAGAGATGCGCTCGGCCGTTCCGTGAACTGAGTGTACGCTACGACGGACAGGTTCTTCTGTGCTGTAATGATTGGCGCGGCGAATTTCGTTGCGGTGATTTGCGTAAGGAGCATATCCGTGACGTATGGCAGAACGCGCAGTTCCGCGCAGCGAGGAAGGCACTGTATCACAAAGAACGGAACGCGATAGATGTGTGCAGCAAGTGTGACAACGTGAGCTTTCGTGTCGGTCTGTTGCCTGACAAGAAAGGGAAAGCTGAGCTCGGTCGACCAACGAGGAAGGACAGAGACATTATTAAACAAGCGGAGCGCGGACGATCAATGACTACCGCAGTTCTGCGTCCATGGGAGAAGTAAATGAAAACATCAGCGCAGAGACTGAAGAAGTTCTACTGGTGGATCAACGAACGCCATCGTATCTACTTGAATAAATTGTACGAACGTCCGTGGCCTTGGACCAAAGATGAGATCATGCAGACGTACAAATTCACAAACGTATTCCGTGAACTGGATGCTGAAACTGTAAAATTTCATGATCGGATAGACAGTTTGAATTTGATGCAAGCGGATAAACTGTATCACATGATCCTGTTTCGTGCGTTCAATAGAGCAGAGACGTACGACATGCTGACGCGCGGAAAAACTACGCACCATACTCCGGCGAAGATGAAACGCATCCTGCATCGTAACGCTGATAAAGGTAAGAAAATATTCACCGGAGCGTACATCATAACGAATGCTGGACGTAGTGATAGTAAGATCGACATCATGTGCGACGCGCTAGGAGTGCAGTGGCGTGGACGTCGTAAGATCTACGAAGAGATGATGACAGATGGTACGATGCAAGGATGTACGAAGATCCTTACTGCGTATCCAATGCAAGGACCATTCACTGCGTACGAAGTAATCTGTGACATGAGATACCAAGAAGGGATGCTGTGGAATGCGCCCGACCGAAAGAAGTGGGCGAACCTTGGACCCGGAGCGAGACGCGGCATCAATCGCATCGTGTCCGGCAAAAAGAAACCGAACGTGTACCGCACGACGGAGGAGTATATTGAGTTCATGGTGGAGATGCTTAAGACATCGCCGAAATATAGAGGCAAGCACGTTCCACCGTTGGAGATGCGCGAAATAGAACACAGTCTGTGTGAGTTTGACAAATGGCTGCGAGTGCATAACAATGAGGGGAGACCCCGATCACTTTACAGGAGACCGTGATGCATCTATTTATACATACCTATGGAAGACCAGAGAAGATGGCAACGTGGAACGCACTGACGCCATCGTTGCAAAAGAAAACGACGCTCGTCGTGCAGTACAGAGAGCGTGATCTGTACCCAGATTATCCAAGTGTCTGGGTACTGCCAGAAAACATCAAGCGACTTAGTCCAACACGACAACACATCTTAGATGAAGCGCAGGACATTGCTAAATCGTCACGCTACATCTGCATGATGGACGACGACATACTGTCGTTCGGCTGGCGCGAATATCCTCACGCCATCAAGCTGTCAGTTGCTACTTCCACACAAATCAATCGAATGTTCGCGCAGTGCGAACGGTGGATGCAGCAAGGCATCGCGCACTGTGGCATCAGTCCTCGTGGGAGGAATCACACCGTGGCGGAGAGCGTCGTTCACAATGCGCGTCTGTGTCAGTTACTGTGCTACGACCTGAACGTGGTACACGAACACGATTTTCGGATGGACCGTGTAACATTGATGCAGGACTTCGATATGACATTGCAGATGCTGCGAGCAGGATACGAGAACCGTGTTCTGTTCCGAGGATGCACGAACACACGAGGTTCCGGCGGACTAGGTGGATGCAACACATACCGAACGCCGGACATGCAGAGTGCGACAGCGAAGAAACTTCAAAGACTACATCCTAAATTCGTAAAACTGAGGGACAAACAGAGTGGTCAGTATAAAGACCAGATGATAACGGACGTGACAGTTCAGTGGAAGAAGGCATACGCGTCCAGCCAGGAGGAAGTGAAATGAGAATAATAAACGCAGACAATGTAAACGATGCGTTCAATCAGGCGGCTCACATAATTCTAAACAATGATAATTGGTATGAGGTCGCACCGAGAGATGGTAAAGTTACACGCGAATTCGGTACACCAGTGACGACCATCTATAACAAACCGTGGAGGCGAGTGCTGTTCTGCGAAGTACGTGATGCGAATCCGTTCTTCCACTTGATGGAAGCACTATGGATGCTCGCTGGTCGAGACGACGCGGCATGGATAGGTCAGTTCAGTAAGAATATCGCGCAGTTCGCAGAGGACGACGGCCATTTTCATGGAGCGTATGGAAGACGATGGGCTGAACCGATCGATCAACTGCGCACGATTGGCAACCACCTTCGCAAGAGCTACGATTCTCGTCGCGCAGTGCTGACGATGTGGAATCCGCTGTCAGACCTGAACGCCAACAAGCGAGACATCCCATGCAATACGCATGTCTATTTCAAGGTGCGAGCGGGAAGACTTCACATGACAGTGTGTTGTCGCAGTAACGATATCATCTGGGGATGCTACGGAGCCAACGTGGTTCACTTCAGTGTGCTTCAGGAATACATGGCAGCACTCATCAACTGTAAGATCGGCAAGTATTATCACATCAGTGATTCGTGGCATTACTACATGGACAATCCAACGTATAAGAAGCTCGCGATGGGAGCAGCATACGGAGAACAAGATTACTATGCTGGACATGGATACGTGCCGACGCGAATCGCTTCGGTCGCTGTTATCAATGAACACGTCGATCTGTGGGAGGAAGACCTGAGGCGATTCTTTACGGATGACTGGGATGATCCCACAATGTACAATGATCAGTTCTTCGCGCGGACAGCGTACCCGATGCGTGACGCGTGGAGATGTTACAAGCGAGGAGACCTGACGACGGCGCTGCATCTGGCAGCCAATATCAGTTCACCGGACTGGGGACTAGCCTGTACTCAATGGCTACAGAGGAGGAAGAAATGAACCAAAGTCAACACGAAAAGATGCTGCTAACAATGCAGGAGATCATCACAACCATCGAGATAAAGGATAAGGCATACGGATCAAGCTGGATGTCGCACGGTGGATTCAGTGCGTTCTTCAATCTGGATCGCAAATACAGTCGCGTTGAAACTATGGCAGAAGCAGAAAGGTTTGATATATTCAAAGCCATGGAATTGAACGATGTAAGCGGACCCGACGCACTGAAGGATCTCATTGCTTATGCGCTGCTCATACTATCAGAAACGTACGACCCGATAGGATGGAACAGTATGATAGTGGAGGAAACGATGCCTCCTAAGAAACTCGACCTGGATCTCACCGGCGAACCGGGACCAGACTACGTAGACCAAGATAAGGAGAAATGAAATGCCAGACGTATCGGAAGAAGAATTCGAACGGCTGTACAATAAGGTCAGCAACCTGACGGATGAACTGCGTTCGGTGGAGCGCGAGCTCGAACGTCAGATCAACGACGAGCGAAGTGACAGAGAACGCGCGGACGATGCGATTAAGAGCGATCTCGATTCTCTGAAACACGATGTGCAGTACGGACGATGATGCGCACCCTGTACCAGTGCCAGCCAGCCAGCCAGTCGGCCGGTCAGCGGCTGTACAGGGTGCGTGGTACATAGCGCTCAGCACGTACCCGACCAGAGGCTGTGTCTGACGACCAGAGCGTCGTCAAAATTTGCCTGTCGCTGCCTTGCCTGTACAGGTAGTTAAGACCGTGACGGGGTCCCTGTACAGGCTGACAGCATCACCCTTATTATGTAAAGTTAAACGCTGGCTGGCTGGCTGGCTGCGCGGCTGTCTGTTTTTTGATCAACGGAACATTCCTCTTCCGCCGCGTCCTCCGAATCTTCCTGCTCCGCGCATCATTGGATTTCTTCCGCGCGTCATTGGATTCCCACCTCCGGGATATTTTCCGGGAGGAGGTGCGATTCTTCTTCCCGGTGGACGCTTGCCGAATGATCCACCTCCGGGCGCTCCTTGCGTCAACGCACCGAATCTATTCTGCGCTTGCGACATCCTGTCTGCTGCCGCTCCACCGGCTCCGGGGAATCTTCCCGGTCCTCGCATCTTTGCCATCCTTCGCGCACTTTCCCTCTCCAATCTTCCACCGGGACCTTCACCCATTAATCCCATCTGGTTTGGATCTCCAGTGTATCTTACTCCACCCGGACCACGACCTATCGTTCCACCTCCCGGCGTAAATCCCTCATCTACTCCACGTCGTGCCCACTCTGCCTGTTGACGTGCATACCCTTCTGGATTTGCTGCGACGGCTCGCGGATCAACGCCCGGAGGCAAGCCATCTCCTCCGGGGACAAACGGACCACTTCCACCTGGACCTCTCGCTGACATTGCTCCCGGAGGCATACGTGGATCGTACTCTCCGCGATGAGTGTACCCTCCCGGACGACCTCGTCCTTGCATACCGCCTCCACGTTCTTGCATCCACGGTGGAACAACACCACCTCTGCGAGTGAAGTTACCAGCTCCCGGTCCTCCACTTCGTGGCATGAACGGTCCACTTCCACCGGGGAATCTACCCATCATTCCACCTCCCGGTCGTCCACGTTGCATCGCCTGTCGCAATGCTCCAGCGCGTCCTGCCGTTCCAGCGAGGTCTGGTCTTGTCGGACCGGGCATGAACGGTCCACTTCCACCGGGGTACTGACTACCCATCATGGCGGTCGGACCTTGCTGAATTCCACCTCTCTGTGGTGGAACCCCGCGATACTGATCCATCATTCCTCGCGCTCCTCGGTAGGCTGGTCCCATCGCTGCCATACCACCAAATTGATATCCCGTCACGTTATCTCTCCTCTTATCTGCATCAACAAATTCTTTCGCGACCGCTCTGGTCGGACCCTTAATTCTACTCGGCTTCCATCCATGCGCAACTGCCCGCATCAACTTTGCTTGCTTCTTACTCTTACTCGGCATTATTCTATCTCATCCAATACGAATGTCTTACCGGGATTAAGTTCACTCATGTCGTACGTAAACCACAGATCACCGTCCGGTGTTCCTAATTTTCCACGATACTTATCGCCTCCAACTTTTTCAGTAATTTCCATCCTACTAAGATCGTAACCGTGAGGCTCGTCGTCAATCATTTCAAAGATTTCATCAAACTCTTCTACCGCTTCGTATCTGACAGCTTCCAACTCCTGCATCATCTCGACGTCCTTCGGTCCCTCGAATCTGCCCACGATTCCTCGCTCTGGAAGAACGTACTGTGACTCATCGTCAAGATTTCTTACGTGGTACGCTGGCTTTCCGTCTCTGCTGTCGATGGTCCTGAATAAAATTTCGTGTCGGTACTTCTCACCCATGACGACGTCGCCCGGTTCATACGAAAAGTCCATCTCCTCCATCTGCGCTTGCTTCTTCGCTGCCTTTTCGTCTATCCTAGCACTGAAGTCATCCAGCCATTCTTGAAACTTAGGATCTGGCGGCAGATGTTCTTTAGTGGGTGCTATTTCTGCTCGCCTTGCAGCAAAGACAGCTTCAGCATCAATCACGCCACTCTCAAGTTCCTTGAGTTCCTTTAGAGCTTTGCTTATCTTGCCTCCCTTAGCAAATTCTTCCGGCTCTTCTTCCTCCAACTGTGCAGCTTCCGCTTGAGCTTCTTCAAGTGCTTTCAACTTAGCTTCCGCTGCCGCTTCAATTCCGTATATCAATCCGGTTCCTGCCGTTGCTCCGGTCAAATACGTGCTGAGTGCCGGTCGTATCGTCGGGTCCATGAATTCAAGTGGCGCTCCGATTCCAGCTTTGACTATCTTCGGAACACGTTTAGTGAATGCTGGTACAATCTTCTTTACAACTTCCCCCGCTACTTCTGTCAATGACTTGGGTGAAGGGATCTGACCCATCATGAATCCAGCCATCTGCGAAAATCGTTGCGGAAATCCTATCGCTGGATCCAACCCCATTTGTTCTTCCGTTGCTTCTTGCAGTGCCATTGACCGTTTCATTGCTTCGGATGCATACTCAGGCGGTTCCACTCGTTCGTCGCGGAACATATTGGCAACCTCTGTCATCAACGCTCGCATGGCGATAGTTTCGTCAATGATCCCGGGTCTCATGGGTTTCTCTTCTTCCACTCGGTCAGCTACTTCCTTCATCTCCTTCCATTCGTCGATGTCCATTAGTCCTCGTTCGACTAATTCAAACGGTGGAGGGGCTGCTCCGAAATTCCACGTTGATTCACCAGTCTCTGGGTCTAACGTCTTCCACATTGACTTCATCGCGGCGAGTGCGTGTAGTGGTACGTCCTTCCAGTACTCTGGATCATTGTACATCCGTTCCAAATCTCTTATTCTATTTAATTCAGCGACTGCATCTCCACCAGACAGTTCATAGTTTATGGCTCTTAACCGTTCCAGATCTTCTTTCGGCATACTTTCGAGTACTTCTCTAGGAGGAATGTACTCATATCCCGGCATTGGATCTGGTCGTGTCACTAGTCCACCGAACTGATACTGCGGAACGCCAATCTTCAGTATCTTTTCTCTCACTTCTGGTGTGAGGCGAATAGCTGGGAAGGACTTAGTTACCAGTTCTTGTCCGATCCCTGTTGCACGTTGCCAAGATGCAATAGCGGGTTCGAACTCTCCGATGATACTCTCAAGATCGGACCTCATCATTCGGTTCCATGCATCATCCCCAACTCGCTGTTCCTTTACGAGCTTGTCTTTGAACTCTCGTATTCGGTTACCGAGTTTACCGGCTCCTGCCTGATCAGCACCCTCTGTGAAGCTCACCTCTCTCATGGATTCGTACATGATATTAAGATCATTGACGGCAGTTTGTGGAGTGGAATCCCAACTTCTAATGACTCCTTCCATCGCTTCATCCATACTGTCGTATCCACTGTTGTCCAACGCTTCGGGCATTGTACGTGCTTCTGGATCAAGATGTTTGTTGACTTGAAATTCTATGTCCTCGACAGTTGCGCCGTATCTCTTAGCAAGTTTTCTCAATTCACCAGCATAAATTTCGTCATACATTCTGTTCATGCTGGCTTGTTTCTTTGGGCTCAAGTCTTCGATGTCTCGATAGCGTTCTATCTGATCCCTTCCACGCACGAGAGCTAGATAATCATCGCCATCATCCACTGCGTTCATCAGTTGTTTGCGCAATTCAAGTTGAGCATATTCCTGAGGCTTCTTATGTGGCGCATCGTGCATTTTCATATCGAGACGTTCGTATGCATCCATCGTATCCTTAAATTCATTCTCGATGCGCTGGTATTTCTTACTGAGATTTCCACCGGGAGTGACAGGATTAAGTTTCTTCAACTGAGCATCAAGCTGCGTGGCTGTATCTTTCAACGCCATCATTTCTAGCGGCGTATTCTCAGTACGGTATCCAACGCGACCGACCTCCTCGATTATTTCAGGAGTGTCAGTGCTCAGCTTCGCAGAATCTTCGTTAGTATAAAATTTTCTTTCCTCTGGATTGAACCATACTTTGGACGCCGCTTTTCTGTGGACGTCAGCTTGAATTTCTTCTACGAGGCGCACTCGTTCTGCATGTTCTGGTATTTCGTGCGTCGTTATTCTAGACCAAGATAGCGTATCACCAGTGTGATGAGTAGGTGCAACGAGTCCATTCAGTTTAGTGAAGCTCTCCTCGTACGTACTGTTCGGCGATGTGTGATGATAGCGGCCCTCGCCTCCGTATTTCGCACCGAACTTCGGAGGCATTACATTGATACGATCTAAGTCTGGGATGCCTCCAGTATTCGGATCAACTTCACTATGTCTAAAGACTTCGCCCCATGCCTCCGGCGTTGCATCATCAACAGTCTTCGCCCCTACACCGAGAGAATCGTACACTTCCTTGGAAGAATCAAGACTGAATGTGGGTCTACCTTGCCTCACAATATCTAGGAGTTCTGTCTTCGTAAGATCGTCAACACCACCATGAAGACCCAACTCATCCAGCAACCCTGTCGACACAAGTTCATCTTTCTTAACTGGAAATTCTGCACCTTCCCGTTTGACCATCCGTCCAGGCTGAAGGTAGTCAGCCCAATCTTTCGCAGTTCTGACTTCAAATGGCGCATCCTTAATCGCTTCATCCAGCGTCGAGAACATCCCGGGCTGAACGGTTCGCCCCTCCTTGTATTGATTGAGGCGTCGTAGAGCTTCAAGTGCGGCGTCGTACTTTGCCATTACTGCGCAGCCTCCAGTTGTCGCAGCTTCTCAAGCTCTTCCATGTATGCTCTGTCCTCAGTTTCATCATCGGCCTGTCTTGCAGTGCGTTGAGCTATTTCCGCGAGGTATACTTTAAGATACTGCGCGGCTTCTTCTTGAATTAACTTTTCGTCAGTGGTTGAAGTGAGTAACTTCGAATACAGTACGGGGTCTGTCTGTGCATCAATTAAAAGTTGCCTCGCATGGTTGGTCGTAAGATTGTGGAGAATTTTACGAGTTGCGGTGGACATCCTTCCTGCGAATACCATAGGAGCTCCCATACCAGTACCAGCAATCGCCTGACCCCTTCTCGCACCGACGTATGCTGCCAAGAGATCTAGTATTTCCAGCGGACCTCCTTCGTATAACTTAGCGACTGCTTCTTCAGGAGATCTCTGAGCCATAATGAGCCTGTCGGCGATTTCATTAGCTCGTGTCATATCTCCTTCGTCCATGCGAACTGCTCTTGCAGACTCATCAAAGGTTTGAAGAGCCTTCTTAAGTTTGGCTCCAGAAATAACTTCCACACCTTGATCATCTGTATGCATCGACTTACCAAGGATAGTATCAAAGAAGTCTCGTTGCGTATTTTGCAAATCTGCTTCAGTCATATTCGCTACGTTACGACGAAGACGCTCTGGATCATTGAGCAACTTGGCGACCGGCCGACCGGATGCAGCAAGCGAACGAAGTTCTAGCTGTTCGCCTCTGGCGTAACCACCTTTAGAAGATGCGGACGCACGAACTGATTGAAGTAAACTGTCCGGCGTCAATCCTCTATCTCCTGCTGCACCTCTGTACACTGCATCCTCTGCTATCTTATAATTACGATAGTGAGAATCAACTATGCCGAGTTCGGCCATAGTACCTTCCGGCAGTTGATCCTTTAAGAGTATGTCTATTTTCTCTTCAGCAATCTTTAACAGATCAACCGTTTCCATATCATTTCGTTTCGCCGCTCTCCTGGCTTCCGCTCTAATGTTAGAACGGAAACCGAGAAGATCCCCACTTTGAAATGTCTCGACACCATCCACTGTCTTAATCGTGCGATGCAGACCTTCATACTGGCTATCCAACCATCGTCCTACCTTCGCACGAGTGGCGTCATCAACCATAACTCGGTTTGTTTCCGGTACATTCTCAATCATTGTTTCCAGTGTAGTTCTTCTGGGCTGATTGTACAGACCAGTTCGTATGGGATAGCCTTTGAATTCATCGTACATTGGTTTGAACGCACCATACAACTGATCAAGTATTTCCTCCGCCGTCCCCGGTTGAATTTCCACATGATCCGGCGCGACTCGTTGAAATACTGCCTGTTCCCACGCTTCCTTACCTTGTGGAGTATCATACAGACCACGCAGTTCAAACTCTGCTCGCTTAATCGCAGACACTAAATCTTCGCGCACTAATTTATCAAGTTCGGGGTCGTCCGCAAGCACTCTCGCTTCTTGTGCCATCAAACGTTCCTCGCCAATTATACGAGCAGGAGTCATCCCTTCAAATTCCGGTCGCAGTTGTCCAGTTTCAGGATCAATCGCAGCCGCAAGTTTATCCGCAGCCGCAGTCGCATCTTCGGCTCGCATCTGCATCTGTTCAGCCGCTCTGGGCATCGCGCCAGCTTTACGAAACGGATTGAAGTTCTTCATTCCCCATCGCCAAGCGTTCCTCACCATACGTGGGATAGCAGATGGAGAAATTCCGGCAATCGTACCGGCTCCAAGTCCAGCGGCCATCTGTCCTGTCTGTCCTGCTCCCGCTTCTTCCGCAGCTTGCATCGCTGCTCCTGCTCCCATAGCCGCAGCCGCTTCACTCGCAATGAAAGCCTTCGGACGTTTCACTGCCGTATGCGCAATTTCTTGTCCGACTTGTTTCAACAGAAACGCGATACGAGCAGCACGACTACGAGGAATTCTAGTTGGTGAACCTTCTGGTCCACCGTGAAATGCTCTCGTCTCTTGTCCCTGCTTCATTTCAAAGTTTGGATCCATCGCTGCTTCCATGAACGGAGCGAGCATGAGTGGAGTCATTACCGTGGCAACTCCAAGTCCTTCGCCAGCACCACCGACAGCTCCTTGCGGTTCCATCGGAATACCTTCCGGCATGTTCTGTAATTCAGTAAGGACATCTTGAATATTTTCGCCACTGCCGAATGGAGCGTCTGTTCTAATTCCACCTGCATTCAACATCGCGTCAACGACATCTACTGGAGCGCCAACGATGCTAGATATTCCAGTCGTATATCCATGACCGAATTCATTGATTGGGTCATCAAGAAACTCTGCGCGTTCCTTAGTTGTACGTTCGAATTCTGCGCGTTCGTTAGCCGCAGAAATGATATTTTCCAGTTCAGCTTCTAACTCTTCTCTACTGACTGCCATCAGTCTTCACCTTCTTGAAGTTGTTCGTAAATAACTTGGGCACGAGCCTTCTGTTCTGGAGACATCGAATCCCAAGTACTCTGTGCAATATTAAGTCCACGTGGAGGTTCTTCTGGCATCTTCGGCAAGTCACCAAAATTCTTTGTTTCATTGTAATCCTTGGGAACTATGGGGTCACGTATCTGTAATTCCTGCGGAACGCCAAGATCACGCAGGAATGTACCGAATGCTCGTGCGACCGTCTGCTGTTTAATCCGTAACTTTTCACCAAGATTAGGATTGTCTGCATCTTCTCTAGCATTCAAGTATTGACGATACAGAAATGCATCAAGCTCCACCATTCTTGTCTGCATGTGAGGACCAGTATCTAAAACCTCAGGTGACGTAGATATTTCTTCGAGCGTCAGTTGAATTAGAGGTATCGACATGCGAGCACTATCATTTTCAATTAAGATCCCAAGCAAGTCTCTTGTTCTCATGGTCAAACCTTGACGCGCGAGCAGCGTTTCAGTTGCTACATCGCCACCGAATAAACTCGAGACGAATGAAGCACCAGCCAGTGCCGCTGACCACGGACCAGTTCCAATGGCTGCCATTTCATACATCGTACGTCCTTCCTTGAACATATTAGATGCATGTAGATCAGCTTGCCTCTCTTCCTCTGTTCTAAGATCTTTTTCACCGGGAGGAGAAGTTCCCTCAGGTGGAGGCTCGTAATCTTCCGGCATATTTTTGAAGTACCCTTCAAGCGAACCAATGGGAACCTCAACAACAGACTTATCAATCTTGTTGACTAGACGAGCTCTGCCAGTTTCCTCTACGATTTCAATGTCAACGAACCCATCTACGAGAGCAGCCGCATCGGGTCTGGTGTAATTCCATCCAGTCATCAAATCTTGGATACTCGCCTCTCTGTTCTTCATCCCTGTTCCAGAGCCGCGAGCAACAGTCTTCATCGCCTGAATTCTTTCCTTCCATTCTTGCTCGTATTGCAACTGCGCAATATCCATTTCCGCTTGACTTACGGGTCCTCTCGCCTTCGCCATCGCTATGTCGAGATCACTTAATCCAGCCGCTTGTTCCGCTTCGAATTCTCTCTGTTCCGCAGCAAGTGGCGCAAGATTCCGTGACACTGCGGCCATAGTTTCGCCGAACGCTCCGGTCTTTGTTGGCGCTCCAAGTCCGGCTCCTATCGCAAGTAATTTTTCAGCACGAGTCGGACCCTTCATACCTTCAATGCGTTCTTGCGCTTTACGAAGCGCAGCCATTACTTCCGATTCTTGTTCGCGAAGACCTTCCAGACTACTGACGTCCAGTGTCGGCGCATCCATACTGAGAACACGACGAGCGTAGTCCAATCCTTCTGGAGATGCAGGACCTCCGCCGAGTGCATTCATCAGCGATTCTTGAAGTTCTTCTTGGGTGATTGCCATTACACTTCTCCCCATCCTTCTTGCGGCTTCCAATAATCTGGGTAAGCTTCCTTCTCTGCGAAACCTCCCTTCGCGTACTGCGCAAGTCCACCTTCCGCACGGTTCTGGAACGTATCCCAGATCCCCGCTCCAGTAGTGAGCAATGCACCGAGTTGACTACCCTGAGACGGTTGATACTGAAGATGAGCCATCGGTCCGTACTGAGCAGACTGTTGCGCCGTGCTATACGGAAGTCCTCTTACTACTGAACTCATCCAGTCAATGGTCTCGCGTGGATACTGTCGCTGTTCAAGGAAATCACGATAAGCAAGATCAAGACTCTGCTGTTCTTTTCCGCCTATGGTGCGTCCGATTGCTTCCATCGCAGCCGCGTCACCGTATCCCATTCGGGAAGCCATCTCACCGAGCGCTCCGAATCCTCTTGCTCCTTCCACACCGAGCTCGCCAGAAATACCAGCCGCTTGAATATTACGAGCGGCGTCTGCACCATACAATTCACCAGCCTGACCGTATCCTGCAGATAGAGCGGCGAGTTGTTGAGCCGTAAGGTTTTCACCGGAAGTCCTTGTTGCTCTTTCCGCCATATCCATCATTCGGTCACTGCCGAAATGACCAGCACGAGTGAACGCACCTTGCAGTTCAGGAAGTGTCTGTTCACTGAATTGTCTTTGTGCGAGTTCCGCTTGACGATTCAACACGTGACCAATGAATGGATCCATGTACTCACCGACTGCTCCGGGGAATCCTCTGGTTCCTTCACCTAAGTATTGTCCCGCTTGTTCAAGTCCTCCGCCGAGTGTCAATCCTGCCGCGCCAAGATATGGTTGATACGCGCCGACGGTTCCTCGGGCAATATCAAATCCCTGCTCCTCTTCAGGAGTGAATCCCGCTATACGAGGACCACCATAAGGCTGATACGGTTCACCCGCTATCGCATTCGCGCGAGCGATCGTTCCCTGCG
>Ga0114925_10000659_pt1 | contig 15903 bp, 11 predicted proteins | sample SumtaG_2_FD_87287 | JGI IMG/M metagenome (GOLD analysis project Ga0114925, IMG submission 87287) | Deep subsurface microbial communities from Indian Ocean to uncover new lineages of life (NeLLi) - Sumatra_00607 metaG | ecosystem: Environmental > Aquatic > Marine > Oceanic > Sediment | place... | reverse complement strand
TGGCCACGATGGGCTGGTATCTGAAAAAAGGTGCCCTGAAAGTAGAGGGTGACTTCGATCGGGCCCAGAATGTCCCACCATCTTTGCCTAAAATAATCCTTGCGGAAATCGTTAAAAAGCATCTTATTTTTCTGGGTGGAATCGTTATGCTGCTACTGACCTGGGCCTATCGTCTGAAAATGTTCGGGCTTTTATATTCCTCCCAGGGCCCGGCCTTCGGCGCCAGCTATACCGATGTTCACGTCAAGGTTCTGGTCTATAAGGTAATCATCCTTGTCTCGATAGGATTTGCCGTAGTCCTTTTTATCAACCCCTTTAAACTTAGGGCAAAATTAATCTGGATTAGTGCGGGAATCTGGATAGGAGTCGTGTTGGTGCTGGGAACGGGGTTCCCTATCCTGCTCCAAAAATTTATAGTCACACCCAATGTACTGACCCAAGAATCCCCCTACATCGCCTATAATATCGATTATACCCGCAAGGCCTACAACCTGGATAAAATCAAAGTAGTCAATTTTGAGGTGAAGGACCAGCTCAGTGCCCAGGATCTCAAGCAGCATGACGTAACGATCCAAAATATCCGGATCTGGGACGAGCGCCCGCTGCTTCAAACCTACCGGCAGATTCAAGCCATACGGCTGTACTACGATTTTAACAATGTCGACGTCGATCGGTATCTCCTCAACAACAAGTATCGCCAGATCATGCTGGCCGCCCGGGAGCTGGTGGTCGACAAGCTGCCTCCCCAGGCCAATACCTGGGTCAACAGACACCTCATCTATACCCATGGCTACGGACTGGCCGCAAGCCCGGTTAATGAAGTGACCAGCGAGGGGCTGCCCCACCTCTTTATCAAAGACCTGCCGCCTTCCTTTGAACCGGACCTGAAGGTCGTGCGCCCCGAGATCTATTATGGCGAAAAAACGGATGCGTATGTGCTGGTAAAGACCAATGCCCGGGAATTTGATTATCCCAAGGGGGACAAAAATGTTTATACCACCTACCAGGGCAAGGGCGGTATCCATATCAAATCTTTTTTCAGAAGGCTTTTATTTGCCATTGAGTTTTTAGATCCCCAGATACTGTTTACCACGTATTTAAGTCCGGAAAGCCGCATCATGTTTAACCGGCGGATTAACCGGCGGACGAATTCGATTGCCCCCTTTCTCGATTATGACGGTGATCCCTATCTGGTTGTTTCCAATGGAAAGCTCTACTGGATTCAAGACGCCTACACGACCTCTGCGATGTATCCTTATTCGCACCGGTCTCACGGCACTTTAACAAAAAGACGGCTTAACTACATCCGCAATTCCGTCAAGGTCACCATCGATGCCTATAACGGGGATGTGGTTTTCTACATGATTGATGAAAAAGACCCCATCGTCAAAACCTATGCTCGGATCTTCCCGGATCTGTTTAAGCCTTTCAAGGAAATGCCCACGGAGCTGAAAGAGCATATCCGCTACCCCAAGGATCTCTTTAAAGTCCAAATGGAGACTTACACGAAATATCACATGGAAGATGTCCAGGTCTTCTACAACCAGGAAGACCTCTGGCAAATTCCGGATGAGATCTATGGGGAGCGCCGACTGAAAATGGAACCTTACTACATCATTATCAAGCTGCCAGATGAGCAAAAGGAAGAATTTTTCCTGATGACCCCTTTCACCCCTTCCAAAAAAGATAATATGATCGGTTGGCTGGCGGCCCGATGTGACCTGCCCAACTACGGCAACCTGCTGGTCTACAAGCTGCCCAAGGAAAAACTGGTCTATGGACCGATGCAGATTGAAGCCAGGGTGGATCAGCAAACGGAAATTTCCCGGGAATTGAGCCTGTGGGGACAGAGAGGTTCCCGAGTCATCCGGGGCAATCTATTGGCTATTCCCATCAGTGATACCTTTATCTATGTGGAGCCGGTATATCTGGAAGCCATCCAGGAAGAGAGCCAAATGTCCCCAACCGACACCCCTCAGCCCGGCGGTAGAGCCAAGCCCCAGCGAGGAGGCGCGCGCGCGCGTCCCCAGCTGGAAGAGGCAAGAGCCGCTTCTCTGCCGGAACTCAAAAGAGTTATTGTCGCTTTTGGCAATCGCCTGATTATGGAGGAAAACCTGGACAAGGCCTTGAGCAGTATCCTGGACATTGAAATAACCCCGAAACAGCCGGCTTCCCTGGTTATTCCTCAAATAAAGGGTGAAGGGTTATCCAAGCTTGGCGCGATGGCGCTGGACCACTATAATAAAGCCAAAGCATATCTGCGTCAGGGCGATTGGACCGGCTACGGGAGGGAACTGGAAAATCTGGAAAAAATCCTTAAAGAAATATCCGGAATGAAGAAGGAAAAAAAATAAAAATTTAAAGGGACTCGGGGGATATCCCTTTGTATAAATTCAGTTTGAGAAGATTTAAAATTACGTAGAAGCACATGATAATGTGCATTTATCCTGGTAACAAATATGTCACGAAAAGTAATGATTATGTTTGGAATGATTATCGGCTCCTTTGCAGGAGGGTATTTGCCTGGTTTACTAGGAGCTGATGGGATTTCACTGGCCTCGATGCTTGGAAGCGGTGCGGGTGGAATACTTGGCATATGGATAGCATTTCAGCTTACCCGGTAGATATTCGGGGACCTTACTCCTATACGGCATACTATCCGGGGCATCCTCAGGGAAAAAGGAGGTTGTGGAAATGTACAGGTTTGTTGAAATAGGTTTAGCATTGGCACTGATTATGTTTGTCGTCAGTGGGTGCTCCGGAAAAAGACCCGACGAGATCGGCATTGATCCGTCCGGCCTTAGAGGCTGCCCCAAAAGCCAAAATTGTGTATCGTCAGAAGCAAAAGACGAACAGCATGCAGTTGAGTCATTTCGTCTCAAAGGGGATCCTAACGTAAGTTGGCCCCTTATCCAGGATGAAATAGTAGCAATGCCCAGGTGGGTCATTGTCACGGCAACCGATAACTACATCCATGTGAAATGCAAGAGTCGGATCTTCCGATTTATTGATGATCTTGAACTATACTTCAATTCATCGAATGGGATCATCTCGATTCGTTCGGCGTCCCGCATCGGCTATTCAGATTTTGGTGCAAATCGCCGGCGTGTCGAGCTTCTTCGGAGGGAGCTAAGAACCAAACAGGTCATCGAGTAGGAAGGACTAGGGGGACAAAACCAGATTTTGGCCGGTACTGGAAGAAAATCTACAAATCAAATTAAATATTGCTTAAATCGTCCGCCATCTCCTGCGACACGGTATTTTGGAGCAGAATCCCCTTGCCAAAACGCATATCGTGTCATATGTTACGGCCCGACGTGTTCAGTTCGTCATAAATACGGAAACCGGATTCCCATCTCCAGGCGCTTGCCGGCCGGTTCTTTTTTCCCGTTTATTTCGCACTACTCACGTTATCCCACGCATCATCTACCTGGATGCTGCAGTGTAACTGTTTTTACGGTGCACGACGCCTGCCGCCGTCGCATTGATACCAGAGACCGATTCATACGAAACCGCCACAAAAAAAAGAAGGATTTTAATGGACGACGCAAAACGAAAAGAGATTGAAACTATGTTGCGCCGGCTGATCAACGCCGCCGACCGAGACACGAAGAAACCTGAACGGAACACCCCCCGCCCGACCGGAAACATCCAGGTGATTCGCCGGCGAAAGGGCAGCCCGGACCTGCACATTGCCTGAAGCCGCCCCGGTCGGCAATCGATTTTGGATAATCTTCGCCTTTTCATCCGAAGTAACATCGGGGTCGCATCCCAGTTAAATACAAGTAACAGCATTTAACCCCAGATAAATATGGGCATTGGTTATCTATTTGCTTTTCGTTTTAATTAACAGCCTTCTCAAAAAGAAAGACAACAGGGACATTTGGGGACATAAATAAGCAAACAACTTTCTTTTAAGCATAATTTATTTAACTTATTTATAGATGTCCCGGACGCCTCCCGGATGCTCCTTACAATTACGATGACAAAAGAAGAAAAAGAAAAACTCGAGAAACATATCAAAAAAAAGATCGAGAAACTAAAAAAAGATATTGTATCTTATAAACAGCTGACCCGACCGATCGCTCCTGACAATGCCATTGGTCGGCTTACCCGCATGGATGCCATCAGCAGCAAAAGTATAAATGAAGCCGCGTTACGCAGAGCGAAACAAACTTTGACCAAACTGGAACGTGTTTTGAAAATGGCAGGCGCCCCGGATTTTGGATTGTGCAGAACGTGTGAAGAACCCATTCCATTTCGAAGATTGATGATTGTCCCGGAAACGGATCTGTGTGTTGAGTGCGCGGAGACAGTGAGTTAAATCCTAAAGCTATTTTGATAAATGGGGGCGGGTCACAGGAACATCTTGGTATAATAGATAAAACGTTTAAAAAAATGCGACAAATAAGATTAAAAGATCATTTTTAGGGTCAAAAAGAGCTGTTCAAGACAATTTTAGGCTTCTTTTACTGTTATTATAGTTGGTTACCATGGCACGACCCCAAAATACCACTATGAAAATAAAGAAATTGTTAAATAGAGATGGCCTCTTTGAAATAGTTAGCCAATAGTCACCCCCGGTTGTTATCAATTATACGAATAACGAATAAGCTTGACAAAGACTTCTTCAACCTATATTGCCCACCCAACAATAGTGTTCCTGGTTGTCAATCAAAAACTATACGTAAGCCTCGGAATAACTCCGGGGCTTTTTTATTGGAACATAGAAAGAAGGTATATATTGAACTTTGAAGCATTTAATTTTCATCCCACTGTTGCGGCCGGTGTTTTAGAAGCGGGTTATGTAATCCCGACCCCGATTCAGGCTCAGGCAATTCCACCGATTCTGAAGGGTTGCGATGTGATGGGGCTGGCCCAAACCGGCACCGGCAAAACGGCGGCATTCGTCCTGCCGATCTTGAATCGTCTGATGGGAAAAAAACGCGGTCGCCTCCGTGCCCTGATTATGGCTCCCACCCGGGAACTGGCCGAACAGATTCACCAGGCTATCGAAACCCTGGGGCGCAAAACCCGCTTTAAAAGCGTTTCGGTTTACGGTGGCGTGGGTATTAACCCACAGATTCATAAACTGAAGCGTGCCGATATTGTCGTTGCCTGCCCCGGCAGGCTTCTCGACCATATCGGTCGTCATACCGTCGATTTTTCCCAACTGGAAGTGCTGGTAATAGACGAAGCTGACCAGTTGTTCGATATGGGTTTTCTCCCCGATATCAGAAGAATTTTGACGCATCTTCCACAAGCGCGCCAGACATTGCTTTTCTCGGCTACCATGCCCACCGAAATACGACGCCTGGCCAAGGATATCCTGCGAAATCCAGTCACTGTCCAGATAGGAACGACCGCACCTGCGGACACTGTCAGCCATGCGCTCTTCCCGGTCGCCCAGCATCTGAAAACGGCGCTTTTGTTAAATCTGTTGGGTACCACCCCTATCCGATCGGTTCTGGTCTTTACTCGAACCAAACACCGAGCCAAAAGCCTGGGGAAGAAACTGACTGTTGCCGGCTACCGGTCGGCTACGCTGCAAGGGAACCTTTCCCAGGGAAAACGTCAGGCTGCATTGGACGGCTTTCGGGATGGGACTTTTCAGATCCTGGTGGCCACCGATATCGCCGCTCGCGGAATTGATGTAACCCGGATTTCGCATGTCATTAACTACGATATCCCTTCAACTCCCGAAGCATACATTCATCGTATCGGTCGGACCGGCCGCGCCACTCACAGTGGCGAAGCGTTAACCCTTATTACCAGAGACGATCGCAAGATGGTTAGTGCCATCAATCGAATCATCGGTTCCAAGGTCGAGCAACGGACCTTGTCAGCCTTTGACTACAACGCCCCGGCATTCATTCGTAAAGACAGTTCGCAGGGGAAACGGAAGCCGCATCGCAAATTCTCAGGGGCGAATAAGGGCCGAAAGAAAAAGGCTTCACGCAGGAATAATCGCATTTATGCTTAAAGCGACTAACCCGATTTTCTCACGAGACTGAGCGACTCAAGAACAAGGCATTTCAGCCCGAAGACGTAGTATTTTACTTCAATGGCTGAATAACGCGGACGCCGTAGGAGTCATGTCGAAGGCACTGTGTTGCTCAGTCTCGCTTTTGGTGAAGAATTTATTTTTAAAATAGGGATGTTCATCAAAACAGAGTGTTTTTGAACAAAGCCGCCCGAGTTATATATAATCTTTTTATTTCAAAGCGGTTTATTGTTGTTTCCAAAAACAAAATAAATTCTTCATGAGAAATTCGGGCTAAGAACTCCGGGGGGTACATTGGGTTATAAGTTGCTTGCAGGAATCTGTAAGGTCTTGGGATCAAGTCTGCTCTCGACTCTTGTCTTATTGGTTTTTCTCAAGAGCCAAGAGCAGACTTGATCCCCTATTTACATTATTAGGATACCTTCTCCAGGCCGCTCAAACATTGTTCAAGATATTTTGTTAGATCAATTTTCTCTTCTACTTTTTCAACTTCGAACACTTTCCCGCGAATGGTAGGGCGGTTTGGCACCCCTTTGCATGGAGCTGATGCGATGGTGGCGATTGGCATCGTTCCTATGCGGCCGGCCAGGGTGACGACTTCATCCTTATCAAACCCGAAGAGGGGTCGATGCACCGGCATCATTACGGCACTGTCGAGTACTCTGAGGTTCTTGGCTGTTTGGCTGGCCTGCTCGCCGAGTATTTCCCCGGTCACGATACCTTGGCAGTCATGAAGAAAGCAGATCTGTTCGGCCACTCGATACATAAAACGCTTGCAAAGCAGACAAGTGATGCCTTTTTGGGACCCGTGTTGAATAAACGCATCCAGCACAGGTTGATATGAAGCGACATAGACGGTCGGCGCTTTGCGGGCCCCTTTTGTATATTCAAGCAAAACCTTAATGTTTTCCAGCGCTATTTTTCTTACAGCAGAGGCATTTGCCTTGGCGCCTTTGCTGCCATTATCAGGATCCATGACAACAAAAACCGGAACAGCGCCGCGCCGCATTGCCAGCCAGGCTGCGACCGGCGAATCCAAACCGCCGCTAACCAGTGCGACCAGTTGATTTTCCAAACCCAGCGGAAAGCCTCCGGGGGATTTAATCCGCTCTGCCGATATGAAAGCGTGATCCTTATAAACCTCTATCTCCGGCTTGCTCTCAATTTCGCCGCCCCAAGGGCCCATTTTCCATTTTGGCCCTTTTTTGAAACGAGGCTTTGAGAATCCTTTTTGAGACCCGTTGTTTAGAGCTATCTTATTACATAAGCTGGTGATGTCTTGTTTTAGAGAGGGAATATCTAATTTCGGATTCTTTATTGCGCGCACTGCGATTTTGAAACTGCCGGGGCCGATTCCGTGTGCCGCCATCAGCTTGGCCGCTACCGAGACAACAGCGGTTTTATCGCGAACCGAGGTGCGAAAACAGGGTGAAATGGAAGAGATCCCAAATGTCCGTCCGACAACTGCAATTAAACCATCGACATCCGTGTCTTGTTGCTTTTCAAAATAGATATAGAGACGACCTTGACGAGTAATAAACCGGATGCGGTCGAGAAGATCCGGCCCTTCCGAGGCCGTTAATGCCCGCTTGATGTTATTATGAATAAGATCTTCAATATACTCCTGCGACTGGGTGGACTTTACCCCGAACTCACCGGTATATCTGACCAAAATGCAGTTATAAATCATTTAATTAATATACTTTCAACGGTTAAAAAATGACTTGCGATTGCTGTAAGATCCATGCATTTTTGAAAAGAAAAGATTTGGAAACCAAAAAATGCCCTCGAATCTTTACCCGCCGTCTGTGTGGCGGGCTTGACCCCTTAAATCCTTTGAAAATCACCCACTCTTTTAAAGATGACCCGAATTTAGGATATCATACCAGACGGTTGTCAGGTCAATTAAAATCTGGTCATCCATTGGAATTAATGGAAAAGTGCCGATATTTTTTCCATTAAGACGACCGATTTAACCATCATCGCAATATGGTCGGGTCCAATTTACGGCATCGGCAACTTTCCTGGACTTGAAATAATGGATTAAGAACAGGGTCAATTCTGTAAAACAGGGGACGTGAGTTTCCGTGAACAATTGGGAACAAACCTTGACCGGAACAGATTTCTTTTGTATCTTTTTTATGCGAAATACTGCCAGTTAAAATTGATTCCTTTTTTCAAGATTCTCCGCTTTCAATTTCGCGATATCAATTTGCTATTATCGATGAGCCGAAAAATACCAACTAAATCAGTCAAAAAACAAAACCATTTTCGAAGTTAGCACAACTGTACTCTATCGGCGGATTTTTTTCAAAGCAGTAATGGAAATTGCTGCATAGTTGCTAATTCTCAACCTCCTGTCCGGCAAATGGATGATTGCATCCTGCAACTTAGAGAGGTGTAAGATGAAAGTACAAGGAAGCCATCCCAAGCAGTTTATTGATTCAATTATTACGAGATACTTCAGAGGCAGTTTGGGAAGTAAAATGATGCGAAAAATAATAATGCTAAATTTAATAAGCATTATCGGGATAGTATTTATATTGTCTTTTGGATGTGTCGCTTTTTATCAATCCATATTCGGGTTGGGTTGTGCTGATTTTACGGCCGCCATTCTTCTCGTGCTAAATTTATATTATTTTTGGAAAAGCAAACATTATCAGCTTGCCAGCCATATCGGCATCTTTATGGCCGGCACTTTCTTTTTGTATCTCTTTGTTTCCGGAGGCGCATTTAAAACCGGACCATTATGGTATTACACTTTTCCACTTTTTGCCTGTTATTTACTGGGATCCAAAAGAGGCGCTATTGCTTCATTAACCTTAATCGGCATATCAATTCTGCTCCTGTATATTAATAGAGATGCAGCATTTTTTGCCACGTACCAGAAAAACTTTCTTTTAAGATTTTTTCCGTCATTTTTTGTCGTCTTTGCATATTCCTATCTTTACGAGTACATGACGGAAAAAAATCAAGAAGAACTGAGACTCATGAATAGCCGGCTGGACAGAAAGGTTGCAGAGCAGACCATTGAGTTAAACGCAAAAAACATATCACTTAGCCTTAAAATTGAACAATATAAAACAGCACAGGATGCGCTGCGAAAGAGTGAGGAGCGGTTCAGAGACCTCGCTGACTTGTTACCACAAACTGTGTTTGAGTTAAACGACAGCGGACATATCACGTTTGCCAACCGTATGGCTTTTAATACCTTTGGATATACCCAGGAGGATTTCGATAAAGGCTTGAATGCTCTTCAAATATTCGTTTCCGAAGATCGGGATAAAATAATGGCGTATATTCAGCGGGTGTTGAGCGGGGAAATAATAATGCACATTGAATCTACGGCACAAAAGAAAAACGGAAGCACTTTTCCTGTTCTCGTATATCCTCGAGTTATTCTACACAAAGACATACCGGTAGGAATAAGAGGGATTCTCATAGACATCACCGCCCAGAAGAAAGCGGAAGAAAACAGAAGAAAGATAGAAGCCCAGCTTCAAAATGCCCAAAGGATGGAAGCCCTGGGAATATTGGCCGGCGGGGTCGCTCATGATCTCAACAATGTTCTTTCCGGGATTGTCGGTTATCCGGACTTGTTGTTAATGCAGATCCCGGAAGACAGCGCCTTGCGATCGCCCATTTTGGCAATACAGGATTCAGGGATAAAGGCAGCCAATATCGTTCAGGATTTGTTAACGCTTGCCAGGAGAGGGGTAACCAGCAAAGAGGTAATGAACTTGAATAATATTATCTCTGAATATTTGAAAAGTCCAGAGTACAACAAACTGAAATCTTACCATTCCGCTGTTGAACTTGAAACTTATTTTGAAACAGATCTGTTGAATTTCAATGGTTCTCATATTCATGTATTTCAAACGGTAATGAATTTGGTCTCCAATGCGGCAGAGGCCATGCCGGATGGAGGTGAGATTACAATTTCCACACAAAACCAATCTGTCGACAGCCCCTTATACGGTTTTGAGAATGTAGACAAAGGTGATTATGTTGTTTTAAAGGTTTCAGATACCGGAATGGGTATATCTTCAGAGGACATGGATAGAATATTCGAGCCGTTCTATACTAAAAAAGTAATGGGAAGAAGTGGCACCGGGCTTGGGATGGCAGTTGTGTGGGGCACAATAAAAGATCACAGCGGATTTATCGATGTGCAAAGCTCAGAAGGAAAAGGAACTGAGCTCACGCTCTATTTTCCCGCGATTAAACAAAAAAAACCCAAAGAGAAAGCGTTATTACCCATCCAAGATTATATGGGTAAGGGAGAATCAATTTTAGTAGTCGATGATGTAAAAGAGCAAAGAAACGTGGTATCTGCCATGCTGACCCAATTGGGTTATATATCCCATAATGTTCCAAGCGGTGAAGAAGCGGTTGAATTTTTAAAAAAGCATACTGTTGATTTAATTATACTGGATATGATTATGGATCCGGGCATGGATGGCCTGGATACGTACAAACAGATTCTTGAACTGCATCCTGGCCAGAAAGCGATCATCTCAAGCGGCTTTTCTGAAACAGAGCGTGTTAAAGAGGCGCAAAGATTGGGGATAGGAAAATACCTAAAGAAGCCTTACACTCTGGAGAAGTTAGGGATTGCGTTAAAAGAAGAATTCGAGTCATAACCCTCCCTGAGAACATCGGGATCGCATCCCAGTTAAATACAAGTAACAACATTTAACCCCGGTTAAATAAAGGAAAAAGAAATTTAACTGGGCAGGCCCCGGTTAAATACGTTTCAACCCAGTTGAATCAAGCTTTCAGCATGTCCGATAAACGGAATTCAACGGGTTAAACTATTGCTATCGCAGATTGAACAGGGCAAGCAGGATAAATCTTAATTATTAATTATTGAATTTTGAATCAAACCTTGATTGGCGGGGGCTTTGGGAACGGTGATACAATTTAGCTTTTTACCTTGTTAGTACGTTGGGGACGTTGGTGAAAGGTATCTCTATCAGGAGAAGAATGGCGACTGTCAAAGGAATATCCGTAACGCTTCTTATTTGATCTGTGCTTAACCAATATGTGTCTTCTATTGGTTTTTCTTTTTGATGGAATCGATCTGTTCCTGGATCGCGTCATGCTCGTCTTCAAGGTCGAGCAGTGTTATCATCACGGGTGGTTTTGTGGAGTGAGCGGGCAGTTGCAGTTTGGCTTGCCTGATTTTTTCTTCGAGCTTTCTCAGCCTGTCCTCAAGAGTTTCCAGCGAATCCATGGCAACATTACCCTCATTTTAGCAGCTGTCCGGTGAACAGTCACATCCACACTCGCACCCGGACGGAGCCTGAGTCGGTGTGTCGCTGATGCCCACCACTTCTATTTCAAAGGTCAGCGATTCGCCGGCTAGCGGATGGTTCATATCCAGAGTCACTTTTTCATCGTCCAGATGAACAATCTGGGCCGGAACCTGCTGCCCTTCGGGGGTGTGCAGTCCGACCGTCATACCGACCCGGGGGTTCATTTCAGGCGGAATATCGGCCCTTGGAAAGCTCTGGGTGAGGCTCTCATCTCTTTTCCCGTATGCCGCTTCCGGCTCGAGAGTGAAGGTCTTTTTTTCGTTCAGGGACATTCCCGTCAGTTCATTTTCAAACCCGGCCACCAGCTGCCCCGCACCCATTTTTATCTCGAGGGGCCGGCGCTCGTGACTGGTATCGAACACGCTGCCATTTTGGAGCGTTCCCTTGTAATCAACGCTTACGAACAAGCCGTTCTCAACTTTTTCCACAACAGACTCCTTTGATTTGAATTTTTAATGTTACAAACCTAAGCACAAAGATGTCCAAGTCAAGTCAGCATCTTTAGAAAACAGTGTGTGGGACTTAGGGACATCCGTAAATAAATAAAAAACTTTTCATACCTCTTTAGTTTTTTCATTTGACATGCACACTTACATGTAATAACGGGATTAATATACATTTTCCTTTGAAATCTGGCATCTACCTCGAACGGGTTACCATTTTAAAGCTCTTCTTGTTCTGCTGACATCACTCACGATTTGCGTCTCACTTTCTATTAGCGAATTATTCGATTTTAAATAAATTTTTATTAAACCGCGATTAACTTCTTGAATCTTCACTGTAAGTTGTCTAAAGTTAGGGGGCTTAGATCCGTAACCTTCGCTTTTACACTGCCTGCAAAAAGTATCGTAAGATACATGGAAATTAAATGTTGTCTGCATTCGGATTTTCGTGAGACTCAAACCACCATACGGCCCGTAAAATGAAGAATGGGCGCGAAATGAAAATTAACGCAAATGACTACAGAGACCTTGACCCGGGTGAACGCACCCTCATGGGGCCTGGACCCAGTGATGTTCCAGCACGGATTCTGCAGGCCATGTCTCAACCCTGCATTGGACACTTAGATCCCTACTTTTTATCGGTAATGGATGAGGTCCAGCAGTTGTTGAGATATCTTTTCCAAACGGATAATCCGATGACCATTCCGGTTTCCGGCACCGGCAGCGCCGGTATGGAGACCTGTTTTGTCAATCTGATAGAACCCGGCGATGAGGTCGTTGTCTGCGTCAATGGCGTATTCGGCACCCGGATGTCCGATATCGTCAATCGTATCGGCGGAAATCTCATACGGATAGAAGGCGAATGGGGAAGAGCAATTGATCCGGAGGCGGTTCAAAAAGCCGTGGCGGGCCGCAACCCTAAAGTCATTGCCGTGGTGCACGCGGAAACATCCACAGGCGTATGCCAACCTTTGGAAGACCTTGCAGACATATCGCAAAACGTCGGGGCCTTGTTTCTTGTGGATGCCGTCACCTCTTTGGGCGGTATGGCGGTTGCAATTGACCGGATGAAAATTGATGCAGCCTACAGCGGAACTCAGAAGTGTATATCCTGTCCCCCCGGGCTTTCACCTGTTTCCTTGAGTGCCTCCGCAATCAATGCGCTTGAAAAACGCAAAACGCCTGTTGCGAGCTGGTATTTAGATATGTCCATGGTCCGGGACTACTGGGGCGCGGGGAGGAAATATCATCACACGGCACCGATCAACATGATTTACGGTCTCCGGGAAGCATTAAGGATTATTGCAGAGGAAGGCTTGGCGCCGCGTTTTGAACGACACTTGTTGAACCACCGGGCTCTGGTAGCCGGAGTTGAAGCCATGGGGCTTTCCATGCTGGTGCCGGCATCCGAACGGTTGCCCATGTTGAATGCGATTTGTATCCCTGATGGTGTTGATGACATCAAAATAAGAAAAATCCTGCTCAATGAGTTCGGTATCGAAATCGGCGGAGGATTGGGAGCGTTTGCTGGAGAGATATGGCGCGTGGGCCTGATGGGGCACTCCAGCCGTCGAAGAAATGTTTTGCTTTTCCTGTCCGCCCTTGAAACCGTACTCAAGACCGAAAAAGCCGCGATTCAGCCTGGCGCGCTTGATGCGGCAACGGCGGTTTATGAGGAACAATGAAGGCAGCTCTTTTTGATTAAATATAGGTCTCAATTTTCTACAGTAGCTTGATGAGAAAGGAAATTTTTACTTTATTGAAAGGAGGGTGTATGAATTCATTACTATTAACGGTTGGCGCGGCTGTTTTGTATATAGCTGCGTATCACACCTATGGAAAGTTCCTGAGTCGTAAGATTTTTAAATTAGACCCGGCCGCCGTCTGCCCCAGCAAGGAGTTTCAGGATAATGTCGATTTTGTTCCCACCAAGAAACCCATCCTTTTCGGTCATCATTTTACGTCCATTGCCGGTACCGGTCCTATCGTGGGACCGGCGATCGGTATCATCTGGGGTTGGGTTCCGGCCCTGGTATGGATCGTTTTCGGTTCAATATTAATGGGGGCGGTGCATGACTTCGGCGCCTTGGTAATCTCTTTGCGCAACCAGGGCCGATCCATCGGCGATGTTGCCGCTGACCTGGTCAATAAACGGGTGCGCACCCTGTTTTTACTCATTATCTTTTTTGAACTCTGGATTGTCGTGGCTATCTTCGGCGTGGTCATCGCGGTTGTCTTTACGATGTTTCCCCAGGCGGTCCTTCCGGTTTGGTTGGAAATCCCCATTGCCCTCTGGCTGGGACACATGATTTACAAGAAAGGCGGGAACCACTTTCAACTGAGTATTATCGCTGTTGTGATCATGTATATCACCGTGGTCATTGGTACGTATGTGCCCATCAAAATGCCTGCCATATTCGGCTTGAGCCCGATCGCCTTATGGGTCATTCTTCTTCTGGGCTATGCATATATTGCCTCTACCCTGCCTGTCCAGACCCTGCTTCAGCCGCGTGACTACATCAACTCCCACCAGCTTATGGTTGCCCTGGGCCTGCTTGGTTTAGGCATTCTTGTGGCCCATCCCACCATGGTGGCGCCGGCGGTGAATCTTACACCCGAAGGCGCACCCCCCATCTGGCCCATGATCTTTGTGGTGATCGCCTGCGGGGCTATTTCGGGCTTTCACTCCCTGGTTTCCTCGGGTACCTCATCCAAGCAGTGCGAGGTTGAAACCGACTCGCTTGCCATTGGCTACGGCGGTATGCTCATGGAGGGAATGCTTGCCACATTTGTTATCGTCGCCTGTGGCGCCGGTTTGGCGCTTGGACTTACCAAGGGCGGCGAAACCTTCACAGGAATCGCGGCCTTTAATCAGAACTATGCCAGCTGGTCCGCTGCCGCCGGTCTGGGCTCCAAGATCAACTCTTTTGTGGTCGGTGCTTCCAACATGATCGATTCACTCGGTATCCCACACAAAATAACCCTGACGATCATGGGTGTGTTCGTGGCCTCTTTTGCCGCTACCACCCTGGATACCGCCACACGGTTACAACGATATATCGTTGCTGAATTGGGCACGGCCTGGGGTGCGCCGGCTGTGGCCAAAAAACATCCGGCAACAATGATCGCCGTGAGTACCGCCCTGATCCTCGCTTTCTACAACGGTAGCGGAAAAGGCGCCCTCACCCTCTGGCCCCTGTTCGGTGCAACGAATCAGCTTCTGGCCGGGCTGGCACTTTTGGTGGTGACCATCTATCTGGCACGTAAAAAGGTGAGTATGGCGTATACCGGTATTCCAATGGTTTTTATGATTTTTATGACGGGGTGGGCCATGATCCTTAATATCCAGAAATTCTATAGCACAGCCAACTGGCTGCTCTTATGCATTGGAGTGGCTGTATTGGTACTGGAAATCTGGATGATTATCGAAAGTATCATCGTCTTAAAGGTTCATTACGGTAAAGAGCTGGCCCCTGCGTTATAGCCGCCATATGCGGTATCTGAGCCGGAAACAAAACACTTGCGCCCGGGAACAATTAGGTTGTTTCCCGGGCGTTTTATGTGGGTTTGGGGTCGGGCCACGCTAAGTGTATGGAGAGAGAATAACAGGGGCGCATCCCAGTTAAATACAAGCAACAACATTTAACCCCGGTTAAATAAATGAAAAAGAAATTTAACTGGGCAGGCCCCGGTTAAATACGTTTCAACCCAGTTGAATCAAGCTTTCAGCATGTCCGATAAACGGAATTCAACGGGCTAAACTGTTGCTATCGCAGATTGAACAGGGCAGCGGTTAAATACGTTTCAACCCAGTTAAATCAAGCTTTCAGCATGTCCGATAAACGGAATTCAACGGGTTAAACTATTGCTATCGCAGATTGAACAGGGCAAGCAGGATAAATCTTAATTATTAATTATTGACACTTCTTTTTCTATCCGACATCCTGTCCTCACATTTTCCAGCCGCTTTTGACCGTAAAATGAAAAACAGATTTTTAATCCTTTATGGTGGTTATCAAAATAACGTTCCGTTTCAGCCGCCGAATAATTTCGTTTGGGCCGGCAAAAACTCACAAATAAAAGCACGTAACAGCGAACACTGCCATAGTTTTTAGAATATATCTTAAAGATATTGTTT
>Ga0114925_10000658_pt1 | contig 15926 bp, 16 predicted proteins | sample SumtaG_2_FD_87287 | JGI IMG/M metagenome (GOLD analysis project Ga0114925, IMG submission 87287) | Deep subsurface microbial communities from Indian Ocean to uncover new lineages of life (NeLLi) - Sumatra_00607 metaG | ecosystem: Environmental > Aquatic > Marine > Oceanic > Sediment | place... | reverse complement strand
TTACGAAGAACTTACGTGTGCTTTAAAATACTGTTACAGGTGCTCCAGTGACTTTGCTAAGTCCTGCTTTTTTGTATGCCATATTAGTTTACATAAAGATCAATACTATTGACTGTCTGTATCTTCATAGTCTTGCATAACAACTGTTATATTTGCTGGTTTTTGTTTTGTGTCATCTATGTGTGCGCATATGCCTGGTTAAGTTGCTTGTTTGTGTTGTGCGATAAGTACAATCTAGATGTTTACATGCAAATGGTTTTTCACCAGTATGTGTTCGCATATGTGTTTTTAAGACGCTTTTATATGCAGTGCGATAGCCACACTGTTTACAAGCAAATAATTCACCAGTATGTGTTCGCCTATGCTCGGTTAAGTGGCCCGTTTGTGCTGTGCGATAAGTACAACCTATATGAGTACAAGCAAATAATTCACCAGTATGTGTGCACATATGCCTGGTTAAGTTGCTTGTTTGTGCTGTGCGATAAGTACAATCTAGATGTTTACATGCAAATGGTTTTTCACCAGTATGTGTGCGCAATATATCTGGTTGAACTTTGCGTAAATATTCCAGCACGATTAAGGGATTATATCCCTTTTCCATTTCTGCGATCTGAGCTTTATTAAAATGATATTTTTTTTTCCCCATTGGGGCATCTAACCCTAACTGTAGTTCCACCATTTTCCATTTTTACTGGTCGAAGTACCTTCCCATGCCCTTCACTAAATCTGTGTATAAACTTGACATGGTGCATTACTGCCCTTTCTTGTCTCGCACGATCAGAAATAACAAGTCCACTATAGGGGGTCCATGGTAATAAAAGTTCTTGGAGGGGAATACTCTCCATTCCACAATACATCTCATGTACAGCAACAGATGAGATTGAACTACCCAAGCAGAACAGAGTTGCAAGGAGATAAAATGTTATTTTTCATATATTTTCCTTCATATTCGTATATAAAGCCCTCAAAAACCGCTTTTCGAAGATACCTTCATATGCTTATTTTAAGTCTATATTTTATTAAATAATTGTCAAATGGTGCATTAAATTAATATAATGATATAAGCAAAAACACCAAATAGCTGTATCTAGAGCCAGATACTCAATTTTAAGACAAAGCCAAATACTCCGTTCGATAGTTTCTTTAAACAGGAAAAGTTGCGACTGTCTGCCCATCCGAGAGCTACGCAGACAGTCGCAACTCAAAAACAAGACTTAACTTTTTTTATCCAAGTTTTGAAATGCTTTTCTTAGCACCAATGGTAATTTTGGTTCCATCAAATTTGGTCAAAGAAAACCCACCAAACGGAATGTTGCGGGTGTACGCTTCATTTTCCAAAATCGCAATTGCTACTTTTTCACCAAGACCCAAGCCATCAATACCATCTGATCTGTAATGAACACCCGCATAATCACGACCTAAGGAAATGTTAGATGCAAGTTTATTCAGTTCATTGCCAACCGTTAACGGAGTACCTGCGTATGGTTCCAGCATAGTGTTAGCTGCATTTGGTTGTAAGGGACCTGGAATCACAAAGTCTTCATTAAAAAATGCTTTGAGTATTGTTGCAGCTGCACCCGCCGCTACCGCATGACCTGCTGGATAAGACGGGTGTGTTGGCGAGCCTTCAGGATAGGCGAGTGGTAAAAAATAACTACCAAAGGTTCCAAAAATTGTTGCAACCGCAACTGAATTAATCACGTCACTATTCAACCCAAAATTCTGTACACCAGTGATTTGTTGATTAACTAAAAACGCAAAATATTCTGGGCGCAACCGTCTATGAACGAGCCACTTTTGATACCAGGCAGTACGCAGCGCTGCTTCAACGGCTACCGAAACTAAATAAAGAATGTCTGGTACATTATATGTAACAAATGCTTCTTGTGTTGGATTACTTAAATACGGATTACTTTGATCAAGTGCACCGGAACCAAAATTAAGCACTATCAATACAGCATTTTTATATGCCTGTGTAGGAAAATCTTGATGAACATAGTCACCCATGTCGCGTGCATTTTTTATAAACATTCGAGTAGGGGTAAACGTAATAGTATCGGTTGGATTTTCACCACGTTGCATTGGCAACCAATCTGCAAACGTTGTTCCAAAATCATTATTCATTTGACCTGAAGGAACTATCTGAGCTTGGAAGTCAATTCCCGGTGTTCCGCCAACACCGCCACCAAAGTTTCCTGCTGGCCCATAAGGAACAGGCAAATATAAAAATTGTGAAACAAGTGGCCCCATCAAATCGCCTGGTATGTTACCTCTAAAAAGAGTTCCTGGCGTCACCCAGCTGTTAACTTTAGGTCCTCTGAAGTTTGACAAATTATTTAAATCAGCAATCGCCATTGCAGCAAGACCGTCAGTAGAATATTCATTAAATGGAACATCACGCAACAACGCATGCCAATACACTTCAACCATTTCACCTGCAGTTTCAGCTGAAACAAGCGCCGGTGCAGGCGGCATTGTTTGTATCCAGCTGTCACCGCCATCTAAATTGTATGCAAATGCTGCTTGTGGATCTACAAGTCTCCTCTGTACCGGTGAAGTACCCATAGGAATTGCATTAAATGCATTTTGATTATTCGTATTCAGTGCAAAAACCATTTGATTAAATGCCGCGACGTCTACAAGGCCATTGTTTTGTATTTTTAATGACTTAAAAAAACTGCCGCGCTTGTCAGGATAACGCCGTTCGTCACCGTTCGTTAATTGTGTTCCCAATGGTTGAGATCCACTTTGTAATAAAGCTGCTACCCGTATATTTTTTGCATTAACACGTCGATTTGCACGCCATACTTTTTCATAGGTTGTTTGATCTACTTCACAAACTGCTGATGTAACCATTGTTAATAATAGAATATATATTTTTTTCATTGCTAATCTCTTATTAATTAAAAGTTAAAGCCAACAAGTACACGCAACCCTAAGTGCCACCGTTTTAATTTAGGAACGGGTACTGCTAAACAATTTGACTCTTGTTTGGCTGCACCAAATTTGTTCCAATCAAAAAACGGAATAACTTTGCAATTCATATCAAGGCTTCTTTTGCCGCAAACAGACGCATCGTAGTACCACGTCATGGGTATTTCAACTTTAACACCATGACTTCGTTTTAGTTTCAATTTTTCACAAACTTTGATACATGGTATGGAAAGTTTTAATCGTGTATATGCATCAATACGATACTCGGCACGTAAACCGATATCAAAACAATCGTTTACGCACCAATCAAATTCAAAACCAACGGGAATAAAGACATTATGATATTTATAACGAATAACATCTGGTGCTAACTTTTTAGATAAATGATAAAAACCTACACCGGCAAATGGAGTAAACAAAAAACGTTCGCTGCAAATAGCCCAATTGTAACCAGCATGTAAATCTACGATATAGTCTGCAACCTTACTTCTTACGTCACTGGGATTACATAAGTCAGTTTTAGAACACAAGTGACCTGCGTTCCACTGGCCATCAAAATAAATACCAACTAATACATGACATGTTTTTTTAAACTCTAATTCACAATGAACACCGGCTAAATAACCACTAATTTTAGAAAGTTTACCTAATTTGTAACGAACATAATTAAAATTAATACCAACATCGGTTTGTATATATTTGTACCATGAAACACATCGCTCACTATCAGAACACGCCCCAAATAATGGTAATACACTACTCAACAATATGAGTAATTGATAACTCCTGAACACTTTTTTCACTCACTCTCCTTTTTGTTTTGAAAAAATAACAAGTACTTCTTTGCTCCTATAGTAATTTTAGTTCCATCAAACTGAGTGAGCGAATACCCCTTAAATGTAATAGTACAAGTTAACGCTTTTTTTTCATACTACTTCTCCTTATCTTTTATTTTTACCCCCATAAAATATATTTACTTTTGTGCACCTCATTGTGCAAGATGTTTCTATAAAAATAAATGACAAGAACATCAAAAAAAAACAAAAAGGAAAAAACGAATGCCATACGATTCTAATGATGACTTACCTGATTCGGTAAAAAATAATTTACCTGAAGATGCCCAAACTCTTTACCGAAAAACATATAATAATGCTCATGAACGATATAAATACGATGCTCAAACAGCACGTGTTGCGTGGTCTGCAGTAAAAAATTCGTATGAAAAAAATGAAGACGGAAAATGGGTTCGTAAAAAGTAATACTTCTTAGAAATCCAGTAAAAATTAGTTTGCAACTAGGCCCTAACTAACTTTCAATTGCTCGTTTTAAAAAGTTAGGCAACTGGAAACTGGCCCGGTGTATTGCTGCATTATAATACTTTAGATCATCAGCAAAAGATGCAATCTTTTTACCGTCTACTAATTCAAACGGATCATATTTTTTTGAACAGAAAGAAAAACCAATCATCCCACTTGGATACGTCGGAACCATGGTGAAATAATATGCAGAATGCTTAAACAATTTTTTATTTTGTTTTTGAATATCCACAATAAATTCTGGCGAATAAAAGAGCGTTTCTGATTGTGTAACCGTAATGCCATCGTCTTTCAGTGCGTCGTGCACATTTTTATAAAAGACTTCAGTAAATAACGATTCACCTGAACCAATTGGATCAGTTGAATCAACAATAATAACATCAAAATACTTATTTTTAGTTTTTATATACTCTGCTGCATCTTGTGCAATAACTGTCAAACGTGAGTCGTCAAAACCAGCTTTAAATTCAGGGAAATATTTTTTTGATATGTTAATAACTTCTTTATCAATTTCGCACATAACAACTTCTTCGACTAAGGAATATCGAAACACTTCATTTAAAGTTCCCCCATCACCGCCGCCAACAATGAGCACCTTTTTTGGATTCGGATGCGCATTCATTGGAACGTGGACAATCATTTCATGATAAGTAAAATTATCTCGTTGGGTAAGCATGATAATGTCGTCAATAACAAGCATATTCCCAAAATGTTCAGTTTCATATACTTGAATATGCTGATAAGGCGACGTAATGTCTTCAATTTTCCCTTTAATTTGAACAATACTCGGAATGCCCTGACTGTACTCAAACTCTATAAAAAAATTCTTACCTTTAGTGGTATAATTATTTATACCGTACAATGAGCAACCCAATACAGCAACGCCCAGTAAAACTTTTTTAAAACTAAACTTATCCATTACCTGACCTTTCGTAAAAATTGTTAAAACATAATAATCTTTATGGTAAACGTTTTTTTATATATACAAGTATTTTTATGCAAAAATTATTGGCAATGTTTTTTATTATATTTTTTAACAAAGGAATCAAAAGGCAAAAAAAGATGGTTGCGGTAATTGCTCCCAACTAAACCACTGCCAGCCAACGCATTTTTCGGGTTCTAACAGTGCGGGCTCCCCTATGACCTCACCTTGAACAAAAATTGTAATATAATGTTGAGCATCCTTTTGAAATATATCATTGGTAAAAATAAGTTCTTCTGGGTTTTGGAGAATTAATCCTGTTTCTTCTTTGAGTTCACGCATGGCACATTCAATTGGTGTTTCACCAAATTCTAAATGTCCTTCCGGCAAAGCCCACTCACCGTTGCCAAGAATACCTTTTCGTTTACCAAGTAATATCAGGCCATCGCTATTTTTGGCAATAACACCAGTTCCAATACGTGGGATACGTTTTGGAACTGGTGTTATTAAAAACTTCCTCAGTTCTTTTTACTTATAAACTCTTTGATCTGCTGAGCAATTTCTTGAGCAGTGTTTCTTTCAGAACTAATCACCAAGTCATAATCCTTGTCGCCGTAAACAGAAAAATAATGACTCCGTGCATGGCCTTGTGGCGAAGTACCACGTGCAGCTTCTCGTTGCTCTAAGGTTTCAAGTGGAATTTCAACTTTAACATAATAGGTTTTAATATTTTTTAATTTTTCTTGTAAATAAACAAACCATTTTTGGTCATAGGCAATGTAGTCAACAATCACGTTGCACCCACTTTGTGCATACGCAGCAATGGCACTATTCATGGCATACGCAACTTTATCACCTTGCTCACCAACAAAAAGTGTTATAACATTATTGTCATTTTCATTTTGTGAAGTTTCTACCCAACGAATAGGATTTGGTGATTGCCACACACTCATATTCTCAGGAGTAATGGTGGGCATAGGTTCGTTAAATAAATTATCAATACCAACCTTAATCCATAAATCAGGCATCATTAAATATTGAAATTCTTTTTGAATGGAACTTTTGCCTGAACCAGAGGGACCGTTTAATACGATGACTGTTCCCATCTTTTGTTGATCCTTCTGAAAGAATATATATAAAGCAATACTACAAATAAAAATAACCGGTAATAATAAAAAAATAGTTTTTTTCATGTTAGCCTCTATCGCCGTGGCCAACCATTAGAACCAACCTCTTTGCGAATCGATGCAACGACGTCAATCAATGACTGTAAACGCTTTATCATTACGTCAAGTTCAATGTATAAACGTGAAGCTACGTTGTAAGTTGGCCACAAAAAACGTTTATAAGAAACATCGGGATGAAATTCTTCTGGTTGATTAAAGGCATAATACACATCGGTGTAAGGTGCTACACTATTTTTATCATGCGCTAATTCTTGTAATTCATCACGTATTATTTGCAACAATTGATCGGGCAGCGGTGTTTTATTGTTTACTTGGAAACGTCCTGCATAAATATCGTGAAGTAGCCACTCCTTAACATTGTAAAAATCATTATCGATTTGCCACGCGGTACCCCAGTACGAGCCATCGCCTTCACTCAATTGTCGCCAACGAGCAAAATAAAAATTGGATGACTGAAGATTGTGCCATTCGTTGAGTTGTCGTTCATGATTTTTATATTTTTTCTTAAGCGAATATAATTCACGCGAACCACTGTATAAGCTATAGCCCGCCCATCCAGCAACAGCCCCTGCACCCAATGGCCCATTTATTTTGGTTCCAATTGCGAGTCCAACGAGCGGAGTCAATACATAGGGCGCGCAATAACGTGCTTTATAACACAAACGTTGGACACGTTCTTTTACACGGTCAAATTGATCGTATACATCAGCATGTACTGGTAAATAACAGGTCAAGACTAAACCTAATATAATAGATTTTTTGTTCATAAAGTTACCTCCGTAAAAATTTAATACATAAAATATATGGTAATAGACTAGCAGAAAATAAGAAAACGGTCACAAGGGCTCTAAAAAGAATCCCTCAATATCTTTACGCACTGCAGTCAAAATTATTAAAATGATATGTAAACAAAAACTTTATCTCTAACATGAGAGTATTATGAAAGATGATTTAAACATAAAAGATGGCATCACAATTCCTGGCCATGAACTTGAAATGACCGCCAGCAGAGCCGGCGGTCCAGGTGGACAGCACGTTAATAAAGCCAGTACCCGCGTAACAATTCGTTGGAATGCACAAAAAACAAAAGCACTTAATGAAGAACAAAAAGAACGTTTGCTTAAAAATATTGAAAATGAATTAACTACCGAGGGCGACATACTTGTCAGCAGCGGAGCATCGCGCAGCCAAGCACAGAATAAAAACAAAGCACTCAAAGTACTTGCACGAAAAATAGTTAAAGCATTGCGCGTGCCAAAGAAAAGAATGAAAACGCGCACACCCAAAAAAGTAAAGGAAGCTCGTTTGGCCTCCAAAAAAAAGCGCGGCGAACTTAAAAAAATGCGTGGCAAAAAATATATTGAATAAAATAAATCAAAAATTACAACCCATGATAACTTTTAAAAAACAATGGGACTGATTTTTCAATAATTTCTCCAGCTCCTACCATAGCAAATAATTGGTCAATTTTTTTTTCTGCTTTTTGCTATGACTTCTATAGAATATGGCAAGTTTTCAATGTCTTCTACAAAAATAGGACAATCATCTAATAAGTATTCCCACCCTTGTCTAAAAAAACGCTTTTCTATTATCAAATTCAGGTCGGCCAACCCTGTTTTTATTTTTCGAAAGCAATTTTTCTATTTCATTCCACAAATCATTTGATATACTTTTCATCAAAAAAAAGGGCTTTTCTCACTCAATTAATTTTCGAATAAGCTCTAAATTATAATCACAAACAAAAACAAGGAAACAAAAATGAAAAAAAAATTGGTATTCACCGTAGCAAGCTTATTATTAATGCATGCGCACACTCAAACAAGCGAACTCACACCAGAAAAAGACAATACAAAAAAAAGTGATGATCAAACACAACCGCTTCTTCGTCAAACTCCAAAACCATCTTGCATGGAATGTTTTTCACATTGTTTACCCGAAAATGAAAAACTGGCTCAAGATACAACAAAAACTTGTTGTGCAGTAGCCGGCGGTGGAGCCGGAGCGTGTTGCCTCCTTCATTTTATGATAAAACCAATAAGTATTTGCTTAGGCGTAACAAGTGTGTGTTGCTGCATAGGACACACATATTTGAAGTGTAGGGCAAAGAGACATGCCGAGAAATAGTCTCTTAAGTTACTCCGAATACTTTTTTTCAAACAATTTTTGTGCCCTTGAAAGACTGGATGCTGAGGCTTTTAACTCTTTCCATGGATCAGGATTTTTGGCTAAATGTTTGAAAATATTTTTTATGGTGTAGGTATTTGGTTTGAGTTTTGGACTCAATGCTTCTTGCCAACTTATTGGTGTTGCAATAGGTGCGCTGGGTTTTGCACGCACTGCATATGGTGCCACGCTCGTTTGGCCAAATGCGTTACGCAAATAATCAACAAAAACACGCGAGCCGCGTTTGTTTTTTCTAATCTCAGTTGTGACTAGGCCTGGATTAAGTTTTTCCAACAGCTGTGAAATTTCACGCGCAAATGAACGAACATAGTCAAAGGTATGAACGCGCCGTAACGGAATCACCACATGCAAGCCACGTGAACCGGTCGTCATAACAAATGAAGGTAACTTAAGTGAATCTAAAACTTTTTTGACCAACTGTGCAGCTTTTTGTACGTGAGAAAAATCTTTTGTAGAAGGATCAAAATCAAAAATCATACGATCAGGATAATCAAGTTTATCAATACGGTCTAAACTTACATGCGGCGTAATGCATCCGTAATTTGAAAGATACACCAACGTTGCTGCATTATTACACACAACGTAATTCACTATTCCGCCGTCTTGTTTTTCTATACCAACTCGTTTTGCCCACGACGGAAAATAATCAGGTGCATTTTTTTGAAAAAAACCTTCTTTGTCGATGCCTTCAACGAAACGCTTCATGGTGAGCAATCTGTCTTTTATATAAGGCAACATCATTGGTGCAATTTTATGATAATAATCAATCATGTCACCTTTGGTGATGCCACTTTTTGGAAATAAAATTTTGTCTGGGTAAGTAATTCTAACGTTGTATCGACCAACTTTAATGTATTGTTCGCTCACGTAACTTTCCCCTTTTTTCTACGCTGTAAACTTATCAGAGAATAAGATCATATTAATAGATTCTTAATAAAAAAGAGTCAAAATTTTCGTTCGTCCTGAGCTTGTCGAAGGATACGAGCAGTTAAAAATTATAAAAAATAAAACATAAATATGATAATTAGTCCGATATCCTTCGACAAGCTCAGAACGAACGGGGTGAGTAACTGAGCGCATTATTTACCGGCCATTTTTTACGGTGGTGGTCTTAGATCACTTCTATTATTTCTTAGTAAAAAAAGGTGCCCCTTTTACGAGGCACCTTTTACTTACTTCACCTTTTTTATGCTTCAGAACATCTTCAGGTAAAATAGCTTTAAAACATTATTTTTTATTTGGTCGCAACTAATAAAACAGAAGAATCGGTCTCAGTGCATTTAAACACTACATTTTCGCCAAATACTGCAACGCGTGGTTCAAAAGCTTTGTGCCCACTGCACGACACCCTAAATTCAACATGTTCGTCATCAACTCGCACCGTTTCAATATTCACCGTGCATTCATCACAACCAAGTGTAAGCGTTGCAGTATCTTGATCATCCGTCATTGCTATTTGAGCTCTTTGAATTTCTTCTCCAGCTACAGTAACTGCCGCATTTATAAATATTACACTTGCCAACATTGCACTACTGCTTAAACATAACACCAATGCTAAAAATAATTTTTTCATGCGTATTCCTTCCGCTTAAGGCCATTAAGTAATTGTGGAAATTATAGTGCATTATTGCAAAGAAGGCAATTATAAAAACTAAACTTTCACTATACTTTTATTTCAAGGAGTCCAATATAAAACGAGCAAAAGACATAGCAATAAAACAAATAATATTTTTCCCCAATGTTTTTTAATGTGTTCTTGTATATGTTTGTGAAACATGATTACTCTCCTTTTTATAATTACATTTTTTTTCAATTTTTATATTCAATTATAAGGGGTATGCATTTCAATAATAGTGACAATAAAAGATCTTTTCCATCTTATGGTTTTTATAAAACACTTTTTTATGTTAAATTACTCTATAAAGATTTTCAACTTTTTAATTGAAAACTAAACATACGAGTATCTTCTTCTGGGTAAATGCTTTTTTGCTCATTTTAATTTTGGATATAATTACACCATTTTTACATAAGGATCTCTTAATGAAAAAATCATCTAACTATGTGTTGCTCATGACAATGCTATTGGTTTGTACAGCCAATGCACAGCAATCTGATCCCATTACAGCATTTTTCCAATGGTTGGTTGGAAGTCAGCAATCTCCAATTGAACAAGCACCCAAACATACCCTCTCACATGAAGATTACTTACAACAATTACGTCACGATTTAAAAGGTCTTCCACCCGTTGATATCAATGAAATTGTTTCCATTACCCGTAAAAAATTGAGAAATCAGAATCCATCCAATGATTACGCTATTAACAAACTTCTGCGCGAAGGAGTGGTTGATCGAGTTCGTACTATCGCTCGCAGTGAAGCAGGCACGTTAACACAAGACCGTAGAGTTATTGACATTTCCGTACATTCAATAGTGGGAAGCGTTAAAGCACGTCTTAATCGTGGTGACAATCTTAATGATCTTGCATTACAACAATTTTTTGATCGAAATGAACTACGACATATGATTAATCAAAATATTTCTTCTCATTCACAACAAAATAACTACACACCACCGGTCTACCGCCCTTCAGCTCCTCCTGCATCGCAAGTATTTGATACCGTTGTAGATGAAGAATGTACGGTCTGCATGTTTAGCGCAACTGAAAAAGTCCTCGTCCAGATTCCCTGCAAAAATGGATTTAAACATTCGGCTAAAATGTGTAAAGAATGTCTTTCTTTATTACATGAGTGCCCAATTTGTCGCGCACCACTATTTTAGAAGTTAACTTTAAGAATCTATTTCAAACTAAATTTGGGATAGATTCTTAGACAAAACAGTTAAATATTTGTTAAAAAGTTTCACGGACAACCGGTTATTTAATTACAAAATTAACCAACCGGTTAGGAACAACAATAATTTTAACTACTTCTTTGCCCTCTAACCATTTAGCCCCAGCTTTTTGCGACTCTGCAATAATTGTTTCTTTATCAGTATTTTTGGCAACTTCAATATTGGCACGAACTTTTCCGTTGACTTGAACCACAATAGTCACGGTGTCACTCACGGTCAATGCAGGGTCATACGTTGGCCATGTGCAATCATCAAGTTTTTTGTTTAAAAGTTGTTCTAGTAATTCACTTGCCATGTGCGGCGCCAATACAGACAATGAAGCAAGTATTTTTTCTACAGAATCTTTACTGAGTTTCATTTTTTTTGCCGTTGCATCATTTAACCATTCCATCAGCGCAGAAATTGCGGTGTTCGGTTTAAAATGTGCAAGGCGATCTTGAAAATTGCGCAAGAATATATGCACCCTGCGCGTAGCTGCTTCGTCTTCTTTTTGTCCTTCAGGTAAAATAGTTTGCTTGTCAGTCATGTAGCGCCAAAAACGATTCGCAAATCGTTTGATCCCTTCCAGCCCCGTGTCTTGCCATTCACAATCAAGTTCTGGTGGTCCCATAAACATCATGTACATGCGCAACACATCGCTGCCATACTTTTGTACAATGTCATCTGGATTAACAACGTTGCCTTTTGACTTGGACATTTTTTCAACATGGCCACTCTTTTCAGAAAATTTAAGAACCATTCCTTGGTTAAACAAATGTTTAAATGGTTCATCAAATGGAAGATATCCCTGATCATGTAAAACTTTTATCCAAAAACGCGCATACAACAAATGTAAAATTGCGTGTTCGATTCCGCCAATGTATAAATCGACAGGCATCCAATATGCAAGATCTTTTTTATCAAACGCTTTATCTGCCAAGTTTGGATTTGGATAACGCAAAAAATACCAACATGAACCTGCCCATTGCGGCATGGTATTGGTTTCACGTTTTGCAGGTTTACCGCATGTAGGACATGTTGTGTTCACCCACTCGTCAATTACAGCGAGTGGTGATTTACCAGTGCCGGTTGGCTTATAGTTTTCAACGTCAGGTAATTCAACGGGCAACTGATCTTCAGGAACAGGAACAACACCACATGACTCACAATGAATTAATGGAATCGGTTCACCCCAATAACGTTGACGAGAAAAAATCCAATCACGCAATCGATATGAAGTTTTTTCGCGAGCTAAGTTGTGATCAACACAATACGTAATAATATCCTGTCGCACATCACCTGCACGTTTGCCTTCAAACTCTTTTGGTTCAAGTAAAATTCCATTTACCATATCGGTGTAGCACACTTGCAAGTCTTCAACTTGTTTGCGTAATTCAGGATCTTCAGGAACCAACACAACTTTTAATGGAATGTTATATTTTTTTGCAAATGCAAAATCGCGCTCGTCATGCACAGAACATTTTACAATACCGGTTCCATAATCAGCAATTGCAAAACTGGCAACCCAAATAGGTAAATTGCCATTGCCAACTGGATCAACGGTGTATTTCCCCGTAAAAATTCCTTTGGGTTCTATTTCTCCCGGATCTTTAGTTGCCCGTTCATCTAAAACGCGTTTACAAAATTCTTTAATTTCTTTTTTATTTGGAACATCTTTAATAAGTTCATCAAGCAACGGATTATCCGGTGCAATGACTAAAAAGGTGTCGGCTTTAAATGCTTCAAAGTGTGCTGAGAACGTTTCTAAGACCATGTCAGAATCTTTAACCGGATTTTTAAAAATAAGCCCTTTGCTTTTACCTATCCAGTTTTTTTGCATTAATTTAACTTTTTCTGGCCAGTCGAGTTTATCAAGACCAGTTAAAAGTTTGTCAGCATAGTCCGTAATTTTTAACACCCATTGTGGAATTGTTTTTTGTGTGACTGTTGTGCCACACCGCTCACAACCACCATTGACCACTTCTTCATTGGCCAAACCGGTCAAACAAGAAGGACACCAATTAATTGGCATATTAGTTCGATAAGCCAAACCAGCTTTAAATAGTTGTAAAAAAATCCACTGCGTCCATTTATAATAATCAGGATCAGTGGTGTTTAATTCTTTGTCCCAATCATAAATTGCCGCAATATGCTTTAATTGGCGTTTAAACGTTTTAATATTTTTTGCCGTTCCGACTGCTGGATGAATTCCTTTTTTAATGGCATCATTTTCTGCGGGCAACCCAAAAGCGTCCCACCCCATTGGATGCAGAACATTATAACCTTCGAGCCATTTTATGCGTGCGTAAATATCAGAAAGAACATACCCCCGCCAGTGTCCAACGTGCAGACCAGAACCCGAAGGATACGGAAACATATCAAGAACATAATATTTTTTTTGATTATTTGGTTTTTGTGCCGGAGCAACAGGATTTTTTTCCCAGTTTTGTTGCCACTTGGGTTCTATACTTTTAAAATCGTAACTCATTGTTTTAGTCCTTATGGTCTGCGTTTTGGATGCTTGGTTTTTTATTTAGTATATCAGGTTATGCCCTTTTCAAAAGGTTTTGTTACACAAAATAAAATAGCTCACAAAACCAAACCATGCTAAAATAAAACAAATCAAAAAAATGTATTTTTATAAGGATTAGCTATGACTCAAACCACAACGCAACAACCACAAGTCCAACAACCAAAACAAGATGAACTCATATTAGTGGTAAAACGCACTGAATTATTTGACGCGGACTCGGCATGGCATGGACTCAATGACCAAAACATGGAACCGTTTTTACAAACCATTCAAGCAAAAAAAGAATTTTTACCCCGTTCAATTATGGAACAAGATCCCACCTACAAACAAATTATCCCTTACTTAGTTTTTAAGTACGAAAATAAATATTTTCTAATGCAACGCCAATCAACCACATCAGAACAACGATTAAAAAACAAATTTTCATTAGGCATTGGTGGACACATTCGACAAGAAGACATCACTGACAATTCTATTTTCAATTGGGCGCGCCGCGAGTTTGATGAAGAAGTTAATTACACCGGAAATGTAACTATTGAAACACTCGGTATTTTAAATGACGATTCTAACGACGTGGGCAAAGTTCATATTGGATTAGTGCTTCTTTTAAATGGAGACAACAATAATATCAGTGTAAAATCAGAATTAAAAAGCGGTGAACTCAAAACACACACTGAATGCACTGCATTGTTTGATTGCTTAGAAAGCTGGAGTCAATTAATTTTGCCTAAACTTTCTTAGAAGAGAGGGCCTGCGTTGTCCTCTTTTCTAAGTTCTTTGATACACAAAAACCGGACTGCCCTTTTTCTTGGACCACGTCATCGGCAAACGATATTCTTTGATCAATTCAAAGGTAGTATTTTCTGGCAATTTTTTAAGACTTACAATGCGCAGATTATTTTGTGCTGGCACCGCGCTTAATTTTTCTGTAATTGCTTGCATCAGTTCGGACTGGTAACAAGTCGAATTCATATAAATAATTGTTGCATCATTTAAATCAGTTTTCAAAAAATTACCTTCACACAATGAAAATTCTTTATCCAGGGGAACTTTGTCTTCTTTTTTAAGAATCTGTTCTGCTTGACGTGCACGTGCACAACGCGTTGGTGATAGTTCGATGCCCACTGCTTTTTTTACCGACGTGGTTAAAAGAACTTGTACCACGGATTTACCAACACCCGAACCTAAATCATAAAAAACATCTTGGTCAGTAAGCTGTAGATCATCTAAAATAATCTTTAATGAATCAAACAAAATTTCACCATATGTTGATGAGGCACCCGCCTCTTTTAATTGTACCTTTTCTTCTTTAGGAATTTTAAAACCAGTTATTGATTGGTACATGCGGTCAATAAAAGCTTTTGACGTTTCTTGTTGCCTAACACCAACTCTAAATTTCAATACAAGGAGGCCGGAAACAATAAGTAATAATGAAATGCCTGTTGTTATGACTACTTTTTTGTTTGGGCTGTTAATCATTATATCTCCTAAATTTTGTAACTATACATCTGATTTATTTTTATCTTACCGTTCGTAAAGACCCTTCGACAAGCTCAGAGCGAACGGGTGGGTTCAATTATTATTTCAACGTATTTTGCTAAGACTACTTAGAACAAAAACTAACATTTTTTGATAAATTTATTTAGTCCGTTCGCCCTGAGCTTGTCGAAGGGTTCTTGCCGAACGTCAAAATCAGATTGACAACCTACCCCTGAGTATATAAAACTAGCAAGAGGAGGTAACCCCTCATACTCATTCAATAACTAAAAGGAATTGTTGTGCCTAGGCGTTGCCCACATACATTTGTAAATGGCGCTAAACGCGCTCTTTCTAGTTTTCGTTTCCTTTTAGATAACAAACGTCTGGTCGCATTTTTGACCATTCCTTATTTTGCCGTTTTCCCAATTTATGTCCATTACTTTGATCTTGGTCCACTTTTTTCATTCTTTCCGCTCACACAAGTACAATTTTTATTATTTCGTTATATTTCAAACCTTCAAACCAGTATTCAAACTAGTATT
>Ga0114925_10000657_pt1 | contig 15943 bp, 17 predicted proteins | sample SumtaG_2_FD_87287 | JGI IMG/M metagenome (GOLD analysis project Ga0114925, IMG submission 87287) | Deep subsurface microbial communities from Indian Ocean to uncover new lineages of life (NeLLi) - Sumatra_00607 metaG | ecosystem: Environmental > Aquatic > Marine > Oceanic > Sediment | place... | reverse complement strand
TTCTATATCATCTAATGAATCGATGTCTTCTTGTTGTATCGGAAATGTTATATTTATACTTAACTTATTCTGACAATCTTCATGGATTTTATCAACCTCACATTGATAGTCATTCCAAAATTGGTCTAAATAAAATTGAACTGGTGTTATTTTATATTTTGTTAGCTTGGAATGAAACTCGTTTCTATTTATAAAATTATTTAATAGGTTGGTTAATAGAAGATAATTCTTTATATCCAAAAATCTTTCAGAGATTTCATCTATATTTGAACAACTACTTTGGAATATTTGGCAATCTCTCTTGAAACATTCCATAAATTCACTTATGATTGTATAATTATCTAAGTTTTTGATACTTTTTGGTTTTATAGATTCAGTGAACTTATTTTGTAAAGTCATAAAAGAACATTATTTTCATTATATTTATTTCTCTTTTTTTGTTTAATTAATTGTAAAATATAATTTTTATCCAATAATTTGCATTTATTTGGAATATTTTTTAATGAATGTGTTTTATGGGAAGAAATGGCAATTCAATTCATTGAAAAGATTATTGAGATTACTTATCGGAATTAAATCTTTATTTAATGGGTTTATCAAATAAAGGAAATGTCGTGTTTTTTTCGATTTTTGAAAATAAAAAATTTTACATCCTCAGGGAGAAAATTAGTTTATTTAATTTCAATATCTTTTTCTCTCCATAGAATCTTATAGTATATCTATTATCATCTTCCTTTCCTAAGGGGGAAAAGTTCTTTAATAAATTTAAATGATATGTAGATAGATTTTGAAAGGTAATGTATAAAGGTTTATCCTTATGTCCAGAACAAGAAAATATAGTTGGAAAATCGTTCTTATTTAACCATCTTATTTGTTTTCTGATTTTCCAATCAATTCTTTTCTTTGAATAGATATTTTCCATAATCTCCCGAAATTTTTCTATATTTTTCATTATCTTTGCCTTATTTTCTCCTTTAGGAGTTACTAAAGTAACTTGTCGTTCCAGAAGGCTAATTCAGAAAGTCAGGAAAGGCATTCTGAAATTAAGAAATAAGTCCTAATTCTTTTAACTTCTTTTTATGTCTGTAATAGGTTCTCTCACTATAACAATCTTTTATAAAATCTAAATGTTTTTTAGAAAATTCTGGATCATTAGACATTTTATGAATATCATACCATCTACTTAAAAGACCCTTTTTCTTTCCTATAGTTTGATTTCGAACAAATATTTTTCCTTTTTGATATATCTCTCGGATCTTTTTTAATTCTAAAATTGCTTCCTGAAGATTTTCACTTTGATCTTTTGTAAAATATTGGATATATCTAAAATTTCTCTTTAATTCATTCTTTAGGCGATCTTCTGCTCGAGCTTCTATTTCTTCCTTTTCCATTCCAATGTCTTGTTTTATATAATCTATTATTGCTTCAAATATATCATCAATCATTTTTCTCACTACTGACATAGTTCGGTTCTGTCAGTTCTAATACTCTATCCTGAAGTAACTATAAAAAGGAGGCGATCGTTTTTTATCGAAAATTGACATGAATTATCGATCTCGATCATAGAAAGATCAGGTTTAATCACTTCCTATAATCTATTTTAAATTAATAAGATTAACCGATTTACCGGAAATCTTAAGTTTTAAAAAACATGCTCATCGCAACTTAACTTTTAATTAGCGCCCAAGGTTCGGGAAACGGAGACCTCAGACCTCTCATTACCAATGAGACGTTTTGGGACAAAAAAAAAATGCGGATTTTAAGGGGAGGGAGTTAGTAATCCTTATGGAATGTATTTAAGGGTTTTTTGGACATAGGACAATGCCGACTATATTATAAAGAAGGTTGGAGGCCATAAGAAAATAGGTTTTAAATTTTTTGGATGGGACAATCTTAAATATGTAGTTATATAAGGTCTTAGACTATTTGTTATTATTTAATTAGTCATTTTTTATTTTAAAAAATTTCACCCGACCAATATTATTTTTTGGTTAAACTCCGCGGGATAATATCTGTATTAGAATAGGTTTTATGATGAATCGGATGGGACAATTTGTCCATTTCGTTAGATTGATGGGAAGAATGGTTGAGTTCATTAAGAAATAAGTTTTTGTTTTTTTCGGACAAAATTCGCATGATCTAAGTTGATCATTTAAAAAAAAATTAAAAAAAAAGGTGTAGAATTATCTTGATCCTTTATTTGTTAAATCTCCTAATTTTAAATCATCTAATTTTAATGGAACTCCCATTTCATTAAGCTCCTCTGTTGTTTTTTCAATGTTGTTAAGGATCTGACTAAGTTTCTCAGTTAAAATGTTATGTAAGGCTACAATTTCTTTTTTATTATTTATCTCTGAAATTATTTATCATCTTTTTTCTTATTATTTAGTAAAAAATATAATAAGATTTAATATAATACGATTAGAGGTCTAAAGAACTATGATTTTTATTGATCTATTATTTTATGATAATAAAAAAAATATTTTACCAGGAGATTTGTTGTACCAAAATTGTACCAATTAATAGATAAGATTTCCCTCTTTTAAAAATTTCTTTTAATTTTCCTTTCTATAGATAATAGCTTAGTTTTTTAGATATCTTTACTTTATTATATCCGATAATTCTAAATGCCTTTTGCAGTTTGGACATTGACCCTTATACTCGTTTATGTAGTCAATAATATGATCTTTATGATATGGGCGTTTACAAAAGGGACATAAAAACATAAATAATCTGTCGGTAATATCTTTATTACAAAGAGAACATATAGGAGTCATTGGTCTTTCAGATATAAAAAGGTCATCCTTTATTGTCCCGAATAATTTTTCTTGATTAATTAATCGTTGAATAATGGATTTTACATCCTTTTCACTAACATTTTTTACGTTGGAAATACTTCTTATTGAAGTTTTAGAACGATAAGCAATAGTTTCGTATATATCATTTTCGGCATAGTATATTCTTTCCTTCCATGATTTTATATATAAATAACAATATCCGAAGAGAGCTACCCAAAAAATATAAATTTCTGGATATAATAAAATTATTATAACATTCGAGGGATTACTTATGTATATATGTGCGATCCAGATGATTAAAGATATGAGTATAGCAAATAATAAAACTAATTTTAACCGTTTTTGGAATCTTGATAATTCTTTAATATATTTAGGTACGGACATATATAACGAGTGATCTTATTGATATTCTATTATAAAGTGATCTTTTCCTTTAATAATTGTATAATTTCTATTATTAAATAATTTAATCAAATCTAAATTAGTCTGTGTATGACTTGTAATTTCTAACACTTTTATCTTTGATGTAGCCTTATTATAGGCCATTAAAGGGATCAATTGGTCACTTAAATATTTGTCAACAGGTATTCCGTTTTCGATATATCTTACAAGCTCATTTGCAGCCATGAATCCCAATTTTTCGGAAGAAATGTTCTTCTCACCTAAGAGCGTTCCAGTAGAGATTATTGCCCCGGTGTCAGATTGAGCCCACAAGGAAAGCCCAACCCCCGGACTTACAGAGCTTACCCAATTGTACTCAATGTTCGTATCAATTCTTAGTTTCCTCTTTAACTGTTGTTGAATGGATTTTCGAATTCGATCACCAATATTATCTCTAGGTCGTTTTAGATGGTTTGTAATAATAATTTCACCTTGAATTAAATCGATATTCCCTAATTCCGTTAAATTAATAGACTTTAACTTTTGTTTCGGAGGAAATATAATACATTTTGTATGAGCTCCACCTTTAGGATACCATCCATGTTTTTGAATTTCAATTTCTATGTGTAATCCTGATTGTTTTAATATTTGATATGTAACTTCTTTTAAATAATTTAGACTTGGTGCCCATTTGCCAAAAGTACCTCCCCCGCCTAAAGAAATTTCGATTTTCTCTGGTTTTTTTAGACCTATGCTGGCGATTTGAATAGGTTGTAGTAAAAGACCTATACTCGCAGCAGTATTAATATTCACATGAATAAAATCTTTTATAATATTATTTGGAATAAAAGTAATTTCTCTTGTTCCAACTTTACATTCACTTAAAGTGCTATTAGTCATTTCAGCTAGTGTTTTTAAACCCAATAAATGCTGTAATCTTAAACCTGGTTTAGGTCTATTAGCACGAATGTCTTTAATTTTAACGGGGCGATTAAATAACACCGAAAATCCCGCGCCTAAACGAAGAATAGCGCCACCGCCTTCACCATAAGATCCATCTATTTCCAAAAAATTAAAATTACTCATAAATCGTCCTTGAATATGTAGATTATAAGTTCTTATAAATTCATAAGTATGATTTCCAAATATAGTTTAAGAAAATGGTTGAAATTTAATATTAATGTACATTATAAAATGAAAGAATTAGAATTTTATTTGAACTCACTTTCTTCTACAAAATTTGATTAGAATTATAAACTAGAGTTGAGAGTTATGGTTGATGTAAATAAATTAGTTAACAAAGGGAGGAAGTATTTCGATGAGGGTAAATATGATCAAGCAATTGAATCGTTTAATAGAGTTTTGGATCTTGAACCAGAAAATATAGATGTTTTAATTGATGTTGGTATAGCTTTTCGACATAAAGAAGACTATGATACTGCTATTGAATATTATAACCGCGTTTTAGAAATCGACAAAGCAAACAAATTCGCGTTGAATAATATCGGGTGGAGCCTTCAATGTAAGGGTGATGAAGAGAGTGCGATAGAAATGTATAAAAAGGCCTTAGAAATTGACCCAAGCTATGATACTACAGTTGTTAATATTACGAAAATCTATAATAATAATAAAGAATTTGAAAAATCAGTTGAAATTTATAAAAAAGCTCTACATAAAGATCACTTGAATACCGCAAATTGGATAGATTTAGGAAGGGCTTATCGTCAGTTAGATGAATATGATAAAGCTATTGGGGCTTATTCAGAAGCTTTAAAATTGGCTCCTAACGATAAAATCATATGGAATAATTCAGGCTGGGTCTATTATTGCCAGAAAGAATATGATAAAGCGATCGAAGCATATACTAAATCAATGGAAATTGACTGGATATATGATTTACCTTTTGCTAATTTAATCAAAATATATGATAAAATGATCAAAGAAAATAGCAATGATTATATTGCATGGAAAAATGTGGCAAAAGGATTTTTTTTAGGACGAGATTATAATAGATCTATTGATTCAATTAATCGATCTTTAAATATTGATCCAGATTTTGGTGAAGCGATTAGTTTGCGAAATAAAATCGTAAAGGCTAAGACAAAATTCGATAATACACCTATTTTACAGCAAAAAATAGAAGACGCGTTAAATATGTTCTCATCAATATCATATTCTGTCTTATTGACGGACGTTATTGATTATATAAAATATAAAAATACTGATTTAGTTTTTAAAGATAATGAGATTAAGTTTTTGATGCTTGAAACCATTCATAAAAAAGGATTGAGCGCTAAATTAGATAAAGACAAGATTAATTTCCTTTCTAAAGGACCCGAGAAAAAGGATTCTTTAACTATTTAAAACGTGGATATAATCTTATTTTTTATTATTATAAAGAGCCCTGATTCTGTCAATTCCATTAAATTTTTTAATTAATTCGTGAACGGGTTTAGGAACTAATCCTAACCATTTATTATCGTTTTTAACTATTAAATTTCGAATTTTAGTTGCGTTATAATTATCTAGCTCGAGTAGAACTTTTTCTGCAACTTTTATTCCTTTATTTTGAAATAATTGCCTAACCCATTCGCTATTTGAAAATATTACATCGAATTCTCCTACAGTAGAAACAACTTGATCGACCCATTTTTCAGCATTAAAAATATCTGGAATTTTAATTATTTCATATCTTTCAGGCGTTATTCCAGAAATACTTTCTAAACTCGAAACGATAAATTGTGTTCTTTCATCACTTGTAAATGGATCGTTTTTAGTATGTGATAATTGGGAGCTTCCTATTCCAATTATCAATTTTTTACATTCTTTTAAAATTTTTTGAATCACATGTAAATGTCCAAGATGAAAAGGTTGGAATCTTCCAATAAATAAAGCTGTTTCTTGAGTATCTTTATAGTAATCTTTTTCTTTTAACAATTTTAAAATGTTAGTTCCAAGTAATTTAATCCAATGTTGTTTAGAATAATCTACAAGTTTTTCTCTTTCTAAGATGTTTTCCAATTCAGATTTAGAATAAAATCTGCTTCCATCTATTTCTAGTTCATGAGGATTGGGTTCTAATTTAACATCATGATCAACCAGACCATAAAAAATATAGGCAATTTCATTCGTGAAGTTGTCTTTTTCTATTTCTAAGTTATGAAAAACAATTTTTTGAACTTTATGAGTGGGTATTCCAAATTCTTCTTCCAATTCCCTTAAAGCATTTTCTTTAATAGCTTCTAAACCAAGTTTGTTTTCATAAATTATATGCCCCGAGGCAGAATCAGTGAAATATTCAGGATAGCTCATTTTATTCTTGCCTCGTTTTTGAACAAGATAAAGAATTTCATTTTTAGGCGTAATTGTCACTACGAAAAACCTTACAATTAAATGGCTAATATTATTTTTATGTGCTTCTTTCCTTTCCATAGGGAAAATGTATTTAGAAGTTTGCCCAGAATGTAAATATTTTATATTTATATCGTCAATACATGCCAAAATTTCCTTCCTATTAGTATTTTCGTTCATAATTTTATCTCTATTATATCGCCAATTTTTATGTCCAATTCTTTTGCGGCATTTCCTTGATTTAATGAGATTTCGAGAAAATCTGATGAGCCTCTTAATAATAATAAAGATTTTACAGGAAAGTTTGCGTAATATGAGGAATAAATTCCTTTATATTCCTTATTTTTAATTAATAGTTGAATATCCTCTCCCTCTTTTATGGTCAAAGAAGTTCCACTAATGCAATCGAATTCACCAAAGCTATAATTAGTTTCAATAAGAATATTAGTAATAATGTTACCAAAGGAGTCAATAAATTGAATTTCGCATCGCACTTTCCCTTCATCTTGTATTATGTTGTATTCTAAGTTTTTTCTAATTAGATTATTTTGATCAAAACTGGTGCCAAATTTTTCGATTGTTATTCCTTTAGTGAGAAACGCACCAACTGGAGCCATAATATCTCGTCCATGAAATGTACTTGAGACCGGATTATTAAAATAAGTTTTATTTTGAACATTTATGCAATCCACAATTTTATCTAACTCAAAAATCCAAGAAAAAATCCCATTATTAGGCCCAACAAAATAGTAATTTGATTCTGTTTTTAATGCTATAACTTCTCTTGAACTTCCTACACCAGGATCTACAACTATAACAAATACTGTTTGTTCTGGAAAAAATCTATATGTACTTATTAATATATAAGATGCTTCTATTATAGAATACGATGAGATATTATGGGAAAGATCTACAATTTTAACATCAGGATTTATCTTTAATATAACTCCTTTCATACTTGCGACGTAATGTTGACCCTCATTACCAAAATCAGTTATAAGAGCAATTAGATTTTTCATGATACCTAATTTAATTAATAACTATTAAAATAAAAAATTATGAAAAATTGCACAGTAAGACAGAATTGGTTATTTCTTTTTCTTAAATTTTTGATCTACCTGATAAAAGTCTTGCAAAGCTTTTGATTTCAAGCGATATTCTTCCTCTTCATCGGAAAGCATTAATTCTTTTGCAATTTCACTAGCTCTTTTATAAGCAACATACGCAACATTAAATTGTTCATTTCTTAGGTAATTTCTTGCTTGTTGAACCTTTTTTTCTAAGCCCTTAGACGAGATAGGGATTTTTCGTGAATTTTCCGCCTTTTCTCTAAGGGTTTTAGCTAATTCTATATCTAATAGTTCTTCGGCAACTTTCGCAGCATTCTCAAAAAATTTCCCTGCTTTGTCGTAATCCTCTGATTTTAACGCTTTTTCTGCTAACTTATAATTTTCAGGTATTTTTGTATGTAAATTAGCTTCAATTTTTTGTAGTAAATCTGTTGCTAGTTTCCTTTCCCTCTTTCCGCCGCTTAAAAGTTCTTTAGTCCTATTAATAATACTTTCTTTTATGGTGCCCGCATCCAGCATATCTAACATAGTTTCTATATGTTCATCATAAATCTCTTTTAAACTTGATTCGAACTCGTCTTGAGACATTTCTAAAATATTAAGAGTATTAATTGTTTCTGCGCTTTTTTTAAGAGACGCTTGAAATTTTTCAGGTTTATCATCCTCGTCCAACAATAACCCAATTATAATTCCTGATGCTTTTCTAGCCAATTTTCCTTTAAAATTATGAAGATAGGACGCTATTGTATAGTTTTTTAAATTTAATAAGCTAAATTCATTTTTTGAATGATCTAAGTTTAATCTTAAAAATAAATCACTAGTTACTTTAAATTCAATTCTTTTATCTGAAAAATAATACCCTAAAACTTTATAATCAGCATCATGAGGTAATAATATTGTAAATATTCCTTTCATTTCTTTTTGAACTCGTTTACAGTATATTTATTTTGTAGGGGTTAAACTTGATTTAAAAAAAATTTTTATTCTTGCTTACCCGCCAGCATACGGTTAGTCTCTTCTCTAATAGATTGGATGATATTAAGCAACTGTGCAAAATACAAGTTATCCTCAACTGCTTTAGCTGCATGCTTTATAATATCAATTGCTTTTTTCTCTTGCTTTAATATTGCCTCGATTGATTTTTTCTCATATAGTTCTTTTATTTGTTCATTAAATTCATCTGAAAGTTCTTGTATTGACCTACCAGATTGAATCCTAAATTGTTTAAGAACTTCCACAATCAGACGAATATTTTCAGTTAGACTAACCGTCTCCTCAGAAAACTTTTGACTCATATTGTCAATAGCTGCTCTCATGGTATCTATTTGAGCAATCGTTCCATCAAGAGATGATGTTATTTGTTCAATTTTACTAATTAGTTGTTCAAGGAGTACTTCCGCCATAATTTTTTCACCCTCTTTTAAATTATCCTTCCTCTTTATTTATTGAAGATTTTAATTGTTTAACAGAATCTATCGCCTCTGAAAGGAGAAGATTTACAGTATCTTGATTTAAAACTTCTTCAGCAAGCTTTGAAAAGTTCATAAGATTTCCAATCATATTTTCAAAAGCAACTAGGCCTAACCCTTCTTGAACCGTTTTTAACTCTGCTGTAACACCAATACCAATCTCTTTTAATGCATCTATATGCTTACTCTGTGTTATATTAATCTCTTTTGAAAATTCGTTTAATTTTTCGGATAATGTACTTATCTTCTCTTCGATATTCTGATTTAATCCATCAAGAGAAGATTTTAAGTCTAGAATGGTTTTGCCTAGTCCAGCTATTCTGGAATAAATCGACTGCAATAAATCTGTAAGCATTTCGGCCATTATTTCGTCACCTTTTCAATTTTGGATAATTTCAGTAAATTTTATTTAATTCTAAATTAAATTCTTGTTAATACTATCATAACATCAAGATTATAAAAAAATTTTTATGTTTTTCGTTATTTTTGACTTTATAAAGAATACAGTAGTTGAATAAAAAAATGGTCCATTTGCTTAGCCAACAATGTAAATTTATTACTTTGTCTAAAATGGTTAACAAGCACAGGTTTTTGGGCTTGGTCAACAAGCGCAGGTCTTATAAATGGCCCATAGACATACAATTTTAAAGAACTTGTCTATGTCAGTAAAAACCTGAAATCCGGGGTTCAAAAATCGTTTTACGTTTCGGAAATCGTTGGAATTCCCCGATGGACCATTTATTTATCCAAATTATTGGATATTAGATTTAATACCCATTTCTTTATTTGCATTAAGTTTTTAAGAATCCCGGGAACATGAGAAGCAGGATATTTTTCTTCTGGAGGTAATCTCTGAGCTGCTGACATCCATTTATTCAACGCTAATTGAACTAAACTCGCACCCTGAGCTTCCATAAACATTGGTACAACCGCAGCTGATTCTCTTGCATCACCAATAGCAAAATAGACTTTTCTAGAAATCTCTCTTATCATAACAAAATTAGCACACTCATCCAATTTTCTTTGTACTATAAAATTTTTGAGTATTTGTGTTTTTATTTCTCGTTTTTTCGAGACCCACTTATCTTTTCTTGACCTAATTAGAGGTTGAGTATTATTAATTAATTTATCAGCATTTCCATCATTATAATATAATGTAATTTTTAAGAAATCGTCTAAAGCCTCTATATGTGTGAAAGTTTTTTTCTGTGAATATAAAATTGCTTTTGAACCGCCTTTATTTACATCTTGAGATAATTTTAATGAAATACATCGCATGGTGACAGAATTACAAGTATGATAAGCAATCTCGAATAATTCTCGATGGTTTAAATCATCATAACTTTCCGTAACCGCATTCTTCATCCATTGTGAACTTATAACATCATTAAATTGTGTTAAAAGTCGATTTTCTGTAATATATAAGCACCTGTAGATATTTATAAATTTTAATAATCACATTGTAGATATAATTCTAAATTCTAATTTAATATTTATACTTTTTAGATGTTTAAATATCAAGGTTTATTTAACAATTTGTTGATAAGCTTTATCTAATCTTTCTACAGCCATTAGAATATCTTTTGTATTTGCTCCAATCGCAGCATTCATAACTATATAAGGTTTAGAATAATTATCGCAGCAAGGTCCGAACGTACTCTGGGCAAGGTCATAAACTCTTGGTCCTGTTACACGCATATTATATAGCGCACCACCGAGAGCAAATAATTGTTCTTTCTTTAATTTTGTAAGAGATATCGCCACCGCTACAGGGTTGAAAACATCTAATACTTTTTCACCTATTTTTGCAGCAAACTCTTTTAACTTATCCTCAAGTAGTCTACGATTTTGTTGTTGTTCTTCAATTAATTGCTGATATCCACTTATTCCCAAAGAGAGCATGGAGATTAAAAAGTTAACAACGGGAGTAGAAGAGGCGCGACCTGCATATGCTTGACTGATCTTCTTAATTTTATCTCTGTTTGGAGAAGCAATAACAGCGCCACCTACTGGTGTAAGAAAATTTTTATCAGTCGATTGAATAACGGCGTCAACTCTACCAGCATCGATTGCAGAACGGATTAATTTCATCCATTCTGGACTTTGAACACCATATGCATTGATTATAATATGAACGAGGTCATTTTCTTTAGCAAACTTGCTTATTTCTTTTAAATCATCGTGTTCTCTTGGAGGGAAAAAACTTGTAATTGATACTATAGCAAAACAGTATTCATCTAAATTTTCTTTAATATCTTCGATGGGAACTCTAACGGCGTCATTAATTACTTTTCCTTCAATAACTTTTTTTTTCACGCCAATTAAATCTAATGCCTTTAGAATTGACTTATGATCAATTCTCGGAACTAATACTGTCCGCTTATTAATCAAATTAGAATTACTCCAGTCGGGTCTTAACGCCCCTAAACAAAGCGACAGCGACATACCAGTACATAATGAAACAACAATTGCATCTTCAATATTAGGCAAGCCGAAATTCTTTAAAAAGTTACGTGCTAAATAATTTGATATCTCATACATTATTGAACCTCCCGGGGCTTTAGGTTGTGGTGCTGTTAAGAACCCGCTTCTACCGACCCCGTGACAAAAACCAGCAGAGGTTTTTAGATGCAATTTAGAAGCGATCCTTGCTTCCCTTTCGCCTACACGGGCAGCATTATCATCCTTATCTGTATCCATATTCGAGAGAGCTTGTAGTAAAAATTCAATTTGCTCGTCGCTCCAAGGGTTTTTTGGAACACTTTTTTGTTCAAAAAGAATTTTTATTGGTTTTAAGAAGTTATTTAAAACTAGTTGCCCTCTATTTAGCATGTTTTGAGGAATTGTGGAGTTATTAAAAAAATCAACAATTTTGTTAAAGTCTACCATTATACATCACTTAAATTTATTGAACAATCACTCTTTAATATTATAATACTATTTCAAAAATATAACTTGAGTTTTACATGGGATATTATCAGCTAAAAATACTCCTTGCTGGAGATGGTGCGGTCGGAAAATCAAGTATCGTTAACAGGTTTGTTAAAGGATCTTTTAAGACAGATTATAGTCATACTGTAGGGGTTGATACTCACAGTAAAGAAATGAATATTAATGGAGATATAATTGCAAAATTATTAATATGGGATGTAGCGGGTCAAGAACATTATAATTTTATGAGAACTAATTTTTACTATGGCACAGATGGGGTTTTGTTGATCTTTGACTTAACAAGAGCTGATACTTTCGAACATGTGAAAGATTGGCTTAAGGAAATAAACCAAGTTTTAGGTGATGACGTACCGTTCGTGTTAATAGGAAATAAGGTCGATTTAATTGAAGATATTGGAGATGTTATATCTCATAATGAAGTTATGGAATTTGCAGAGGAGCAAGATGTAATCTATAGAGAAACTTCTGCAAAAACGGGTCTTAATGTAGACATTATCTTTGAAGATCTAACAAAAATAATAATAAAAGCAAGAACTTATGGTGTGGATTTATTCCAAAATTTATGGGATTTGAAAAAATAGAGATAATGGCGGCCCTCGAGGGGATTTTCAAGAATTGGGTACATCCCAACAGTCATCGAACCCCTATCCCTCCGCAGGATAACTGGGTTTGAAGCCCAGTGTCAGAGACCACTCTAACCATCAAGGGCCACGATTAAATATTATGTCGTATAATACTATGAATATTTCATTTTAAATGAAAGTTATGATTATTTATTTAACAATTCTTTCTCTAATATCTTCACACGATAGGCGTCTAGCACCTTGTTTCATTAGTCTAATATTGTAAACAATTTGAATGAAATGTACAATTATATGTGATGTTGCACCAAAAACTACATATTTTTTCCCATTAGGGGCATGATAATTGTATTTACCAACAGCTATGGTATCGTTTTTTAAAATATACGTTCTTTCTCTATAATTTTTTTTATTCGCAAAAAAATCTACCGGGATTTTTACAATCTCTTGTACTTCCTCGATTTGTTTGTTCATTTCTTGGTTTTCTATGATATATCCAACAATTGGGGTAATAATAAATCCTTTAGGGGTGATATGATCTTCAAAACTCCCTAAAATTGTAATTTTCTTTCGAGGGATTCCTAGTTCTTCCTCACATTCTCTTAAGGCGGTAACTTCTGGAGATCTATCTTGAGGTTCAGTTTTACCACCAGGGAACCCCATTTCTCCAGAATGTTTATCATCTTTTCTTTTAGTACGGCGAATTAGAACTAAATTGTATGGTTTATCTTTATATGGGATAATTAAAAGTAAAATGGCGGATTTCGTGAAAGCTTCGTCATTCAAAGAAAGTCTTTGAGTAGAATTAAAAGGAAGTAATTTGTCCTTTAGAAGCGTTTCGTTAAAATTAAATTTCAAAGATTCCATTATTTATTTTTACTCAAAATCTTCCTTCTCAATTCTATATAATCCTTAAGAGGTACAATTTCTTCTACAGTAAACCGCCTAAGTTTTAATTTTGATAAATTAATACTATATACAATTTCAATAAAATTAGCAATCATATATGCAGTAGCGCCCCAAATAGTGTATTTTTTACCATTTGCTTTGTAATTAAAGTAGAAAATAGGAAATTTCTTATCTCCAATATCGATTGCTTGCTCTCTGAAATTCCGTTTGTTAAAAAAGAAATCTATAGGGACTTTTACAATTTCTTGGACTTCTCTATCTTCTTTTACTAATTTTTGGTTTTTATCTATATAACCTACGAAAGGTGTTATAATATAGCGAGTCATCGTAGGAAAATCATGAATACACCCCAATATATTTATTTTATCGCGTGGTACTCCTATTTCTTCTTCGCACTCTCTTAGCGCTGTATCTTGCATTGATTTATCTTGAGAATCAACTTTACCACCTGGAAATGACATTTCACCCCTATGCTTGGTCCCTTTTTCAGTGCGATGAATTAAAACTAAATCATAGGGCTTATCTTCATAAGGAATAATGGAGAAAAGAACTGCTGATGGAGTAAAATAATCATCAATAATTCTTATTCGTTCTGGTGAGTGAAAGGGTATTAGTTTTTCTTTAATTAATTCTTCTTTGAAAATTAAATCTAAATCTTCCATGTTTAGTAAAAAATTTAAGAAAAAATTTAAGATAACAATTATTTAAAAAAATATTATATTCTAATAAAGGTTTAGTAAGTGAACAATTTTGAAACTTCCAAAAGAACTGAGAGAAAAAATTAACCTAAAAGGAGCAGGAAGTAAAAAAAAACAATGTTCAGTAAGGGGATGCTTTGAAATAGCAGTTAGATCTCTTTCAGAAAATAAATTTGGAAGATATGCTGAGCGAGCAAAATTAAAACTTGATGAAAATAGGCTTCATAAAATATTATTGTGTAAAGGGCATTATAATTCAGTAAATAAAGAGAGAAAGGCTTCAGAAAAATTAACTCAAAAGAAAGGGTTTTTAGACGATGCTCGAAGCATGAAAAAAGGGAAATATTTTGATTAATACTCTAATTATTATTATTTTTTAGCTTTTTTAATTGATTTCACTTTTTTATTATTTGAAGATTTATATAATTTCTAAACCTAAATTCTTTTATAATAATTATTCAAAAAATAGGCGAGATAAATTAATGGGTTTAGCCGAAGTAGAATATCTTAATGGAATATTAAGCATTATTTTTGTTTTCCTCTCTATAGTGATTGGTATAAAGATTGCGTTAAAATATCGCGAGTATAGAAAGCCAATATTTCTTCTATTTGGGTCTACATGGATATTACTTGCTGAACCGTGGTATCCAATGGCGGTTTCATTTTTAGTAGCATTAGTGAATGATAAAGGTCTGACTATTGAACAATATCTTTTAATTGGAGTCGTTCTAGTTCCCTTAGGGATTTTTATAGGTGTCACTGCCGCAACTGAATTAATATTTAAAGAGCAACAAAAGATAATTCAAATCATATTCGCTATTATAGGGGCAGTATTTGAAATATTTTTTATATATTGCATCTTTAATGAGCCATCTTTGATTGGAGATATAAATGGAATCGTAGATCTTGAGTTATCTCCGATCGCACAATTATATTTACTTTCAATGGCGGGCGTAATATTACTTCTGGGGATTCTCTTTAGCCGTGAATCATTAAAATCTGATGACCCTGAAATTAAATTAAAAGGAAAAATGATATTGATAGCCTTTATAACATTTAGTATTGGAGCCGTAATGGAGGCAACTATTCCTTTAAATCTTGCGAATGAAGCTCAATACATTTTGATGTTACTTATTTCAAGAACAATCTTAATTTTCAGCGCAATTGCGTTCTACTGTGGTTTTTATTTGCCTAAATTTATGAAAAATCTTTTTATAAAAGAAGAACGCTGAATGTCCCTTGAATTTTCAAGAATATAAACTACAAAAAGTACTGAAGAAATTAAAAAGAAATTCGAATTTGTTAAGCAAAATTAATCTTGAGGATGAAAATAGTGTGAAAGAAGTCTTCAATAAGCTACTTGAGGTGTTAAAACGCTCTGTATGAATAAAGAGCGAGACGATTTGTCATACTTCTAAACTAATACTCGTTATAATAAGAAATAAATTTAAATTTAAACATTTTATGACTAATTTTATAAAAGAAGGATTATGGGATTCGAGACATTTGTTCATAGAAAGGATTTATTAATAAAATTTGGGGTTCCATTAAACCAACTGTTAGTAAACATAGTGCTAACATTAGAAGTATTATGCTAATAAGTTTCTTTCTCATTTTATATCACTAATTTAAAGAATTTTTAATAAATAAAATTTTTCGTTTAATTTACAAGTTTATCAAGTGTTTCAATTTTAATTGATAAATTCTTAATTTTTATTGCCATTTCATTATCTT
>Ga0114925_10000655_pt1 | contig 15957 bp, 14 predicted proteins | sample SumtaG_2_FD_87287 | JGI IMG/M metagenome (GOLD analysis project Ga0114925, IMG submission 87287) | Deep subsurface microbial communities from Indian Ocean to uncover new lineages of life (NeLLi) - Sumatra_00607 metaG | ecosystem: Environmental > Aquatic > Marine > Oceanic > Sediment | place... | reverse complement strand
GGATAATTTAGACAATTCTCTTGAGGCTCCACTGAATATTACAATCATATATGATGATACTTTATATGATCCTAATTCAATAGAAATTTGGTGGTTCAATTACTCTGCTAATAATGGTAAGGGAGAATGGGTTTCAATCGAATTTATTGATCTTGGCAACGGAATACTTTTAATCTCAGTAAATCATACTTCAATTTTTGCTATGTCTGGCCTGGAATCCGAAGATAAGAAAAAGAAAGAAGAAGATACTGAGCCTGGACCCGGTGTACAGATTCCATTTGGAAACTATTACTTGATCTTTATGGCTGTTGCGATTATAGGATTGCTAGTATATAAAAAACGAAGATTATAAACAAAATTTTTTAATATTTTTTTTTTCTTTATTTATTGCTTAATTCTTAAGTAGGACCCTTTATCAACTAAGTTCAATGCAATAATATTATTATCTTTGAGCTTGAGACTAGTTTGAAAATCAACCTGAGATTTAGCTACAGCTATCAGTTCTTTAGCTTGATTGAAAACTAATAAAAAACCATTTTTCTTTAAATTAGATGGAAGTCCCTCGATCATCTTTTTCAAGACGTTATTTCCATATAAAATAGATTTCTCACCTTCAATAGTCGTATAAATCCGCTGTACTTGAGAAAATAAACCTTGATTATGCAAATATTCTGCGCCTTCTAAACTTAATAGAAATTTATCTTTTTTAATAAACCCAAAATATAATCCCGCTGTAGTAATTTTAAATTCTTGGTTTATGATAGTAATTAAATTAGCATGATCATTCGAAATTAGAAATATTTTGGGGTATCGATCTATTGAATCTAAAAGATTAAATGAGATAAGTAATTGAAATTCAATTTTATTTAATTTTGATAAAATCCCTGGAGATATTTTAGAAATTGAACTTTCAATAATTTTCCTTTCCGTTTCATTTATCCTCCTAAATTCCCTCGACTCATTCATAACTAATTAAGTTAAATACAAAAAAGATAATTGTTTTATATAAATCAGTTGAATTATTAAAAAATTTGTTATGTGAATATTAATATGGGCCTTCGAAAAATAGAAGACGAGATTGATTTGCGGGAAGCGATGCGAAAAAAGGCGGCAGAATTGAGAATGAAAGAGATTCAAGCAAAAGCTTCAACAGATAAGCTTACTAAAGAACGTCTCGCAGAACTAGCACGAAAGCATGGTGTAATTCTAGCGTTAACTCCTGAATTAAGAGATGAGGTAAAGAAGTTACAACAAATATACAACATTCCCGCTTCAAAAATAATAACCGAACAAATAACAGAACATGATGTAATGAAAAAATTCTCCAAGGTTGATATTAATAAATTAGGGATGTTGGCTTATCAGCGTGTATTGATGAATAAAGAGGAGACTGGAGGAATTGTGCCAATCTCAGAAGTCTTCGAACTTGTAAATACTGGAATTTTAAAGGGAAATATGGATATTAAAGACTTACTAAAATCAATGAAGACTTTAAAGAAATCTGGCGTCATAGAGGACGTAAAATTGTTGGAATCAGGTGTTACCATGATTCATTTCTTTCCTATTCAATTTACAAGCGACCAAACAAAAGTAATTGAATTAGCCAAAGAAAAAGGTTATATTATTTTAGAAGATGTATGTATAAGTTTAGATTGGTCCCAAGATAGAGCATTAAGGGCTTTAAAATCTCTCGAAAATAGTGGAGTCGCTAAATTTAGAGAGAGTGTCTTAACAGGTAAACGGTGGTTTTTTCCTTCAATTTAGGCACCTCCATCTTAAAAAGTCATATATTAAAACATTCTTATTTTAATTTAAAAAATTAAAATTAAAAAAAAAAGAAATTTTAGAATCATTATGCTAGATTGGCAGTTCGACGAAAGATAAAAGTATAGGTATCATTGTTGCTGCGGCGACTACGACCAATTTCATGATTTCAGGAAAATCATAACTCCAAGTTCCATAGCCCTTTATTTCTTCTATTAATTCCTTAATCAGGTGAATATCCTCCAGTAAATCTCTTCTTGACGTCCATTCTTCGTCGATTTTGGCGAGAATTTCCGGATGTATCATTGCTTCGAAATAAAGGTACTCAAGCCGAGATGCGAGTATAGAAAATGTATCGATTAAAGTTAGTTTGAATTTCTTTAAAAATTTATGAATACTCAATTGTGGAAAAAGGAAAATCCCGAAACTTAATATCCCAAAGAGTGTTGTTATTACCGCTACACTCGCTAGCTGTGCTTCTAAACCTTCACCAAGTAAGTTTAAGGTTCCAATCACCCAAATAATTATTCCAGCTGTAACACTTAAAAAGATCAAAATCGCAGTTATATTAAATAAGAATTCTCCAATCTTACGATTTCCTCTCTGAAATTCGTAATAGGTTCTTCCAGAAACATCAAGTTTTCTTCTAAAATCACTCAACTTAACTTTTTTCAATTGTGCTTCTGTAATCATATCATTGATATCTGCAATCATATTACCAAATGCTGAAATGCTCAATTTTGAACGATCTGCACCTAAATTTCCAATTTTAAATAGTCCTATTCCAATCCCTAATATAAAAGTTATAATAAAAAAGACTAGCACCGCTGTTCCAATAGTGGCTGGTATGATTAAAAAACGTGACCAATCTGGTATAGGCGCAAGTGCTCCAGATCTCCATAATTCTAAATCCCATAGTGATTGAAAACCAATAAAAAGATAAGCAAAAAAACCTATTGCTCCTATTTTCATCCATTTATAATTACTTACTTCCCAGATAAGTTTTCTTGAGAATTTTAAATATTCTAAATCATCTTTAAATAGTAATTTAACAGATCCGTGGTCTTTTCCATAAGGTTTTAGAAGATCATCTAGGTGTGTTGTACCATAACCAGTTAATAATACAAGAAAGACACCAAGTAGAATAAGCGGAATTTGTATTGATAGTTCTCGAATTAACGCAAGCATATAAAATTCTGGACTTACGTAAAAAAGATATACAAGTGGTAATAAGAAAATTACTGGTACAAAGAGTATTAAAATAATAATAATTGTTGGATTTAATTTCCAGCCAATACCCGTCCGTCGAAACCCTCCCCAATCAGATCTATATTCCATTCCTTCTCTCCAAGCCTTTTCGCCCTTATGTTTGCCCATCGGAAATAAATGGGCAACACCCTCTGGATCTGTTCCGTATGGTTTTGTGGCATCAATTCTTTGAACATAATCTTCGAAGCTTTCTCCTTCGGCTAACACGGCATCATCTATAGTTTCCGCAATGACATAAGTAATTGTGCTTTTTGGTATAAATCCTTTCGCTTCTTCCTCGAGAATGTATTCTCCACAGGAAGTACAGTGTTTTGATTCGACTGGATTATGCGTTCCGCACTTAGGACATTCCATATAAGACATTTAATTCACATTGGATTATGATTTTTAATTTTTAAAAAATAAATTCTTATATTATTTTGTAAAAATCAGTAATAAATAACCTTTATGCAAAATTGTATATAATAGAAATAGAAGATATTTTAAAATGCTCTTCAAGAAGAAGCTATAAAAATATTCTTTGAGGGGACTAATCTAATTTAATTTTAACAGCTAATTGTCCGTCATCTAATTTTATAACACTTGCTCTCTTACCTTTAGCTAAAATTTTAAAAACTTCTTCTAAATCTTCTTTTGGTAGCGTACTGAATTCCATTTTTGCTTCAACGATTTCATATATCATAATCGGCTCCAGTTTTCCTAAATCATAAGCCCAATTATATAACTCTTTCGCCCAGCCTTCAAGAGTCTTCCAATAAACTCTTAATTTTTCTTTTTTCTTCTTATTAATCCATTTAGCTAATTTTTGTTCAATTAGCTCTTCAGCGATTTCTTTAATTGAACTCTCACGATTAGTAAATTTTGAGAAAGGCTTTTCTGAATTTAATTTTCTAATATATAATATATGAAGTATTGCATATTTGGCATAATCGAAAAGAACTTTCGCCCATTCAATTTTCCATGACTCAAAATCATTTGGATGCTTTTTTTTATCAGGAATAGTATACATATACTCAAACCTTTTTTCTTCGACCCAAGGATATTCTTGCAGTATTATCTCAAAAGGAGATACTTCTTTTTCTATGTGTCCTTTTTGTTCGATTATTTCTTCTTCTAAACTTTGAAGTTCTGATTCTATATACTCAGCATGTTGAGCGTATGTTTTCTGATCAGTTACATCGAATTGTTTTAGTAAATATTTATCAATATTGTCCAAACGAGCTTCAATATCATTTATTCCGGTATAATCTGTATCTTCTGTTTCGCTGACTTCTTTTTCCTGTATGGCAGCCACAATTTCCGAAGCTTGCTTTTCCATCGATTCTTTTTGTTTTTTTCTTTCCCGAAGTTCTGCTAGTTCTTTTCTTAATTCTTCAAGCTTCTTTTCCGATTCTTCTCGAACCTTTTTAGGTATCTCTTCTTCTCTAATCCTTTGCCTTTCCATATTAAACCATTAATATTATTTTTTAAATTGATTCTCCGAATTCATTAGTCCAATCTATATATTGTTTTAAGGACGCTTGATTTGTCATAGGTTTAACCTTTTTTAGGGTTTTGACAAAATCTTCTATTACTATTGATCTAACTTCTACCTCTTCCGAACTCTCTAAAAGACCGCTCATATCTAATTCACGAATTGGTAGCATAATCACTTCTCTACATACATTTGAAATATCTCGTCCAGAATATCCATCTGATCTAGCTGCTAATTCGATGAAATCTTCATCGTCTAACGATGATTCTACACCTGCTGTATGAATTTGAAAGATCGCAGCTCTTGCAGGTAAGTCTGGCAGGGGAACATAGACCTTTTTCTCAAATCTACTCAGCATTGCATTATCTATGTCCCAAGGTCTATTAGTTGCTCCCAAAACTAAGAGAGGTTTTTCATGTGTTGTCTTCATACCTTGAATTTCACTTAAAAGTTGGGTTTTAACTCTTCGTTCACCCCCGCCTTCAGACCGCTCACCTCGTTTTGTTGCAACCGAATCAATCTCATCAATAAAAATTAGACTAGGTGCCTTTAGCCTTGCAACCTTAAATAGTGAACTCACTAACTTTTCGCTTTCACCCAACCACTTACTCAAGAGATCTGCAGAAGATACATTGAAAAATGTTGCCTTACATTCAGTCGCAGCTGCTTTTGCTAAAAGTGTTTTCCCACAACCTGGGGGTCCATATAATAATATTCCAGACCATGGTTTTCGAGCGCCTGTAAATAATTCGGGTTTTATCATCGGTAAAACAATAGCTTCTCTTAAAGATTGTTTACAATTTGGTAATCCTGCTATATCAATCCATTTCACATCAGGAGATTCTGTTACTATTGTACCTGTAATGGTATCAATTAATTCTAATTCATCTTCACTATATTCTCCGCTATCACCAGTTGTTATCTTGCCATTTTCACCTTTACCCGCACTGGGCTTAGATACTCTTCTGCCTGGACGCCCACCGCTTAATCTAGATTTAATCAATTTTGCACGATCCATATACTCAGCAATTTTAAGTTCACATTTCTGAACTAACGTTGGATTTTTGTTATATTTAATAAATTGAACTAAGATTTCGGCAGCTCTCACATATTTATTAAGGGCCTCTTGAAACTTCCCGGCGCTGTCAAGAGCAACTGCTTCATTAGCTTCCTTTGTAGCATATTGCCATAATTTTGAATCGAATGCTGACATCTCTTATTACCGTTTAGGCTTTTCTTTATAATAAAGTTATATTAATATTATAATAAAATTATGATTATTAAAATATTAAGAGACCATTGTTTAGAAAGATTGGACTCCAAATAATTTTATAATATAAAATTTATATAAAGTATATAACATAAAGTAATTAAAAATTCTTGATAATTATGGGATTTCTAAAAGATCTTTCAAAATGGCTCGGCGGCGGGAAAGGAAAAAAAGACAACATCCGCAGCGCAAGTGTTAAATTAAAAGTATTTAATAAGAGATTAATGAGACAAGTGACTAAATTAGAAATAAATGCTAAAAAAGCACGTGAGAAAGCTGTAAAACTTCGTAAAGAGGGGGATATGGAAGGCTCCAAATTTCATGCTCGTAATTATCTTCAAGTGAAGAAACAGGCAAGGGCGGTTGATCAATTCCGTACAGGCTTGGACTCGTTATTGTTTAAAATTGAAAATGCAAGCGCTCTAAAAGATGTCGCAGGAATCTTTAAAGGAATTGCTCAATCTGTAGCTGCATTGAAAAACCAAATGTCAGTTCCCCAATTATCGGAAATGATGTCATCGATGGAAATGGACATCGCCGACTTTGAAATAACATCTGAAATCACAACAGAGGGTATGTCCGATATTGTCATGGATACTCAAGTCACTGACGACGATGTTGGTAATGTACTAGGAGAAATTGATGCGGAAATAGGTGTAGAAACAGGAAGTGCTTTACCTACAGCTACAAGTGACCAACGAGTTAAAGAGTTAGAAGAAGAATTGAACCGTCTCAGATCTAATGAATAAATAGGCACCTAGCAAAGTTAATTAAGATAAATGTCTAGTTTAAAATTATTCAATTGTTAAAAAACAATTTATTTCTTATAAGATGTGAATAATTTGAAACCAGAATTAATTACTATTGGAAGCTGTACTTTAGATTGCATTATTCAAATCAATGATATTTTACGATTTGAACTTTTGGATAAAGATACAATTAAAAAGTATACTGCAATAGAATATAGTAGGAAACTAAATATTGAAGGAGTGAATTTCGTTCCAGGGGGTTCTGGAGCGAATATTGCCGTAAACTGTTCATTGTTGGGACTAAAGGCTACATATATAGGGATATTAGGTAAAGATTTTTCTGCTGAAATCTGTTTGGATGATATGAGAAAACGTGGTGTTGATTTATCTCAAATTGTTCAAACTGATGAGGATAGTACAGCATTATCTATAATTTTAAGAACAGACTGGGGTAAAGATAGAAGTATTTTAGCATATAAAGGGGCAAATAATTTATTACAACCATCTAATGTTAAAGAAGAACTATTTGATGAAGTAAAAGCATTTGCGTGGACTTCGCTCACTACGGAAGGTGGTTGTAGAGCGATAGAAAAAGCAATCACGCTAACAAAAAATAAAGGAGGTAAAGTTTTTGCAGCTCCAAGTATGTCGATCATTAAAAATGCCCCAAAATGGGCAAAACTTCTGATTTCCAATTCGGATGTTGTTTCATTAAACGTAGAAGAAGCTCAAGAATTTACAGGTGAAAGAAAGAAAACCATGATGATCAAGGATTTCTTAGATATGGGTGTAAGATTAATTTCGATTACAGATGGTCCTAACGGTTCAATCATTTCGGATGGAAAGACGATTATTAATACATCCATTTTTGAAGGTAAAATCGAGGATACTACAGGGGCGGGGGATGCGTTCCTGAGCGGCATTTTAATGTCAACTCTAAATAATTTTTCTATAGAAAAAACTTCAAAAATGGCTACTGCGATGGCTGCTTTAGAATGTATGGAGGTTGGAGTTCGAGAAGGTTTGCCCAACAGTCTCCAAGAATTAGAAGATTTTATAAGTAATAATCCTCTTAAACAAGTTATTTCAACGATTATATAATTTTTAGTTTCTTAATTAATTTTTAATTAATTTTTAATTTCTTAATTAATTTTTAATTACATACTTTTCAAATACGCGTTGCTAGTATAGATTCTGTCATATTTCTTGATAGAATGTAGAATGGTAAGTATACCAGGTTGCCATGATTCGGGAATATCTCTCGGAACGTAGAGACTTGGTGACCCGGGTTCGATTCCCGGGCGACGCACCATATATCTTAATTCTCTTTCTCGTTCTTTAATCTCATCTAAAGCCATGTCTCTAATTTTCAATCCATTTTAGGGTCTCTTCTTTTGGAATAGGTTAGCCTCTGATCTAAATTTAGATATTTTTAAATTCCAAAAGCAGGAAAATAATAATCGCTAAGAACTGAGAGGTCAAATTCAAAATAATTTTTTATTATATCCAATAAGAATTCAAGAGAGGAAAAAGTAGTTTTGATCCCATTTTTCTCAATTAATTTGTCAATGAGCTTCTTTTTTCCAATTTTTTCATCTCCTTCATATGTTTCAATTATTTTCATTACTTCTTTTGATAATTCAAAGGCTTTCTGGATTTCATTTTTAATGATAATTAAGGAAGACTTCCAATCATATTCTCCCAAGAATTTCTGTACGATGGTCCTTTCCATTTTAATCTTCTTAGGGTCAAGAATTTTCGATTTATCATTAATAACTTTTTGGACATCTAAGACTACATAGTTCTTAAAATGTTTCTTATTTTTTTTATATAGATCATGTTTTTCTGTATAGATTTCGGTTTCAAAGGAATTTTTAGAGATAAATTTGAAAAAATTTTGAATATGTCTGTGTAGAAATTCACCATCGTGAAGAAATAGGATTGGCTTTTTGAAGAGTGCTGCCCTTATGAGAAAGGTAAGTGTAAGTGCAGGAATATTTATTTTGAGTAAATCAACATCAACGATATCCGGGGTGGGAATTTCTTTATCCTCAAGTATTTGTTCTGTTTCCATTTGTGGAAGTTCAATTTGAAAATCCGTCATAAAGCAATCTCTTACAGCGAGATTTTTATCGATGTATGCTACAAATGAATGAGAACAAATTTGATCTTGGGCTACATTTATAGCCGTGACGCCCCTTGAGGACTTATTAATAATCTCTTTATCAACTTCGATCATACCAGCTTTACTGCAAGCCGGACAGTGAATCTTTATTTTAACCATAACGATTAGTAAAAACCTATAATTTACTCTTTACTTAAAAATGTTTAATTTAAAAATAGATAATATTGTTAAATTAAAAATTATCCTAAACCTATTTAAATTTTTACCCATGGAGAAGCAATGAAATAAAAATTAAGTTTAATTTAAATTCTTCCAAGAAATTTAGAACCGTCTGATCCTTTAGGGACTATAACACCAAAATAGTCCTCTACAATCTCTAATAAAAAATCCAGATAATTCATTGAGATTTTACTGTCATAAACTTCTTTTAAATGATTAATAATAAGTTTTGAATTGAATTCTTCTTTTTCTTCTATTTGGTTAATAAAATCCACTGTTTTTTTAGCTAAATCGTATGCTTTTTGGATCTCATTTTTTAGAATTATTAAACTTGACATTAAATCTGTTTCAGCTAAGAACTTTTCAACAATATTTCTTACGACTTTTAATTTCTTGGGATCTATAACTTTTTTGATATCTTTAAGTACCTCATTGCGTCCTAATACAATAGCTTCTTCATATTGCTTTTTATTCTTCATATAATCAACAATTGAACAGATAAAAATATCATTTTCGAAAGAGTTTTGAGTAATATATTTAAAGAAATTGATAATATGATTAAATAAAAATGAATGGTCAGAAATTATTACAACTTGCTCCTTTAATAAAATCGCTCTGATAATGTAAATTAACATCACATCTGGCAAATTCATTCTAATAGACTCTAAATTGAGTAATTCTGCTGTCGATACTGCTTCTTCTTGCTCAGTTTCCACTTGTGATGCTTCTGGAAGCGTTATCTGAAAATCTGGAATAAAATAGTCCCTAACTGCAAGATTTTTATCAACATACGCGATGAACGAATGTTCGCAAACGAGATTTTCTGTAACATTAATAGCGATTAATCCACGAGTTGTTTGTTTAATTAAATCTTCGGATACTTCCATTTTTCCCTTTTTAGAACAGATAGGGCATCTCACTTCGATTTTTGCCATGTTAAGAATTAACGATTTTATTCTTATTATTATTTAATATTCTTTTTTATAAATTTAAACTTAATTTAAGTTATTTTTTTAGACTCTTTGGACTTTTGCATAATTTCTTTCCAAAAAATTAGCAATCAACAAACAAAATAATACACTTACAAATTCGCTAATAATAAAAGAAAGTACATTATCCAGAAAAGCATTGCAAATGGCATATGAAATAAAGAAAAAGATGCTAAATGTAATTATCATAATTAATAGAGGTCTAACCACAGGAAAATCTAAAAATGCCATTAATTTAGGATGTTTCTTACTTCTAGATTTCCTGAATTGAGACCTTAATCTTTCTTTTCTCTCAACTTGGGCAAAACTCTCAAATGTAATCATTGAACCATAAAATAAGGCTAAAGTCCCCCCTATCGGAATTATAATTATCGCTAAATAATTACCTACGCTTAAGAGAAATATCGCTATAAAAATTATTAAGGTTTGATAAAGACCACACACCCCAAATAACATTAATACGATCCCACTATACTCCTTTGAAGACCAGCGAATTTTTAACGGCATTTTTTACTCCTTTGAAATTAAAAAAATGCGCCATGGGAGGATTGAACTCCCGACCTTCCGCACGTCAAGCGGACGTCATACCACTAGACCAATGGCGCTTGGTTTGATACATTTTCTAAACTAAGAGATATGTAATAAATATTATTAAAAAATTTATACTTTATTACATCTAAACTAAATTTTATCATTCTATTAAGTTGTGCTGTTAATAGTTTTTATTTGATAAATGTGAATTTTATATAAATGAGTAAATTATTATATATTAACAAAATATAAATAAAAGGTGTTGCCTAAATTTTAGATTCAGAACAATCTAGGACATTAGAAAAGAAGAAATTAATAATAATTATAGCTGCAATTGCTATCTTGGCTTCAGTGGCTATAATCATGACTTTTGCGGTTATGAGTTCTCAGAATGTTAAGCTCGATGAAGAACCCACTAATGACGACGATGACGGAACATGAAGAAATGCTGCTATAAACATTGCATATTCTATTAAAATTGACGAAGTCTCATATTGTATCTCCAAAAACAGTATTAACACTCAAAAATTGATTATAAGAACTAACTAATCCGAATAGAATGAGTCTTGTGAAAAAATAATAGTCGCAGGATGACTAACCCTTGCAAGGGTTTCGGTGTCTTAAAAAAACTATAAATATATAAAAAAAAGAGATATTGAAATTTGATTAGTCTAACTTCTTTTCTCTAAGTGCTTTAATCATAGGTAAGTCATTTCCCGAGAGGATTTCTAACATCGCTCCTCCAGCAGTAGAAATGAAGGAAACACCGTCCGCCATTCCTGACATGGCCGCTGCGGCACCCATTTCTCCACCTCCAATGATAGTGAGCGCATTATTTTCTTTTGTAGCATTTACCATTGCCTCAACTAGAGCATTTGTCGCATCTCTGAATACTTCTTTTTCGAAGATTCCTGGTGGCCCGTTAGCTATGATTGTTTTACATTTTCCTATTATTTCTTTAAACTTATCCACTGTTTTTTGTCCAATATCTCCAGTTGTAGTATTATATGTACCCGCCTCGTCTATACCAATGGTTTTTCTATTACCATTTTCATCAATGATTAAATCTTCGGGGAGTATGATTTTATCTTTATATTGTTCATAAGTCTCTAATATCAGATCTTTATTAGCTTCTAAATCCTTAGCTATAATTTTATGATTTATTTCTCCCATATTTTTACCTAATGCTTCAAAGATCAAAATGGCGGTTAATCCTGCACATAAAGCATAATCTAACTTTCCATTATCAAAATTATATTTCATAGCTTTAAATTTATCTATTGCCTTTGCCCCTCCGATAAGCATTGCCATGGGTTTATCCGGGGCTTCTACGATCTTTTTCAAGTTGTTTAATTCCTTATTAGTTATAGGGCCCGCTAACATTTTAGGCCAACCAACAATAGAAGCATGGGCTCGATGGGCCGCACCAAAAGCATCAACTATTACATAATCAACTAATGGAAAAAGAGTTTTAACCATTTCAGTATTTTCCGCTTCGGAGAAGTCTTTATAACTTTTCATTTCACCTTCATATTTTCGAACATTATTTAATAATAAAACTTCTCCTGGTTTAAGTTCTTTAATGGCTTGAACGGCAAGGTCTCCATAAATATCTTTGACGAATTTAACGGCACGACCGAGTTGTTTTTCAATTTCTTTGGCATGTATATCTAAGTCTGTAAAATCGTCGTTACCTGGTCGGGACTGATGAGCTAATATGATAATGGCACTTTCTTTCAAGTTTTCTAATTCAGGCACCAATGCTCGAATTCGCGGAGAATCTCTTATTACCATCTTTTCTACATCAATGTTTGAATTTATATCAACGCGGATAAGCACTTTTTTACCTTTTAAATCTACATCCTTATAAGACGTATATTCTATCTTCATTTAATTTTTCACTTTAGATTAGGTATTGTAATTAAATTTGTATCTATTTATATTTATATTGAGTTTTTATTATCTTTTTTTAAATTTATAAAGTTTAAAAGATTTATTTATAAGAAAGATTAGAAATAATTTTATTTCAATTCAAAAAATAATAAGAGATTCCTATGAATTATCAATTAAAAGCCGTTATTATAAAGAATTTGAAAAAATTGGAAGATTTATTTGTTGAGACGCCTATTTTAATTCCGAAACCTAAGGAAATTAGAAGAGGCAAAGATGAAAAACCTGACGCTTTTATTCTAAACAATGATTGTAATATTAGTTTTATTAATATTTCTAATAAAAAACATTTAAACGATGATTTAACCGAGATTCTACAACAGCTATCTAGTATTAAATTGAAGCAAGTTGACCCGGATGATTCGGATAATAAATTATTAGAAAGCAAGATTGAATGGGATCTACTGGATGTAAATAATGAGGAAGGATATAATCTAGAAATTATTAATGGCCGAATATTGATATATGGTTTATATGAAAAAGGATTATTTTATGGAATTCAAACTTTAGTTCAAATAATAAAAAATGTCTATTTATCAAATCCAAACATAGCAACTTTTTCAAAGCGAGCAATTGATAAATTTATTTTACCCGAAATAGAAATAAAAGATGTTCCCGATCTAAAGATAAGAGGAATTGCACAAGATATTTCTCGTGGGCAGGTCTTTACTGTAGAAAATGCGAAGAGATATATAAAAATCTTAAGTCATTATAAAATGAACTTTTACTGTGCGTATATTGAAGATATGTTCTTACATCCTAAACATCCTCTTATTGGAAAGGAAAGGGGTGCATTAACCGTAAAAGAAATTAAAGAAATTGATAATTATGCAAAAGAAAGGTATATTGAATTTGTACCTATTTTTGAATGTTTTGGACATGTTGATAATATTTTAATGCTTAAAGAATATGAGCATCTTGGTGAATTTCCAGGTGCCCAATGCTTAGATATCTCGAATCCAGATATTTACACATTTCTAGAGAATTTTATCTCTGAACTTAGTGGATGTTTCTCAACTAAATACTTTCATATCGGATGTGATGAGAGTTTTGATTTTGGTAAAGTACGGTCTAAAGATTATATAAATAAAAATGGAAAAAGTGAAGTAATTACAAATTTTTACAATCAAGTTTATCATATGTGCCGAGAAAATATGAATAGATATGTTATAATGTACGACGATATAGTAAGACGCAATAAAGAAATCTTAAAGAATTTAAACAAGGACATTATTTTGATGTATTGGTATTATGGAACTGGGAAGAAAGATTCTGTCGTCAAAAAATTATTAAATGCCGGACACCGAGTGATTGTTAGCCCTTCTATGATGAATTGGCAAAGAAATTTCCCGGATAATATCACATCTAATAGAAATATTATAAATCTCATAAAATCGGCATATAAATATAGAAATCATGGATGTTTAGGTGTTTTAACTTCTACTTGGGGGGATATGAGATATTATTCATTTAGAGAAAACGAAATCTTTGGAGCTATATTAACTGCTGCTGTGGCATGGACCACGCCAAATTTTAATTTAGAGGAGTTAAAGATGAACTATGCATTCCTTTTTTATGGAATTAATAAAGACAAGTTAGCTGAGTTTAAAACACTATTCAATCTATTAAGCTCATCAACTTTATGTATCTATCGGTTCAGTAAGTTATTTCCACCTCTTTTTTACACATACTTTTTTAAACATCCATTTCCCGTACAAAAAGTTAAACCCACATTTAGCAAATATAGAGAGTTAGGGGAAATTGGTATTAAATCTAAAGAAGTGTATCCATTTATTCAATCTCAAGTTATTTTCGAGAAAGAAAATTTTGAATATATTGAGTTTGGAGCAGAATTAGCATCTTTTCTACAAGAAAAAATAGATACATCAATAAGAGTCTCTAATAGGCTACTAAATCCTGAAATTACTGATCAAGATATACAAATTTGTATAAAAGATTTGGATAAGATTAAAGAGAAAACCATTTATTTAAAAGAAAAATATGAGAAACTATGGTTAAGAGCAGCAAAAAGACCTAATTTAGATGTTATTCTTAACCTTTTTGATTTTTTAATTAATTGCTATACAGAAAAAAATAATCAAATTCAAGAGAAAGTTTTTTTCAAAGACCCATATTTAAGTTCTGAATGGATATGGGCAAGAGAAACTAAAAGTCCTGCTAAACCTCGATATTTTAGAAAAATAATTGAAATTAATCAACCTGTTAAACAAGCCTTAATTCAAGGAATATCTTCTAATGACATGAAGATTTTCGTAAATGGCGAATATATTGGAGAAGTATTTAGCCGATTCTCCATGTCAATTCTCCCTATTATTAATAGAGTGAAAGTTTTTGATATAACAAAAAAGCTAGAAAAAGGGAAAAATGTAATTGCTATCGAAGCATACAATTATCAAGGATTTAAGGGTGCTATAAATATATTTGGTCAAATTCAATTGAAAGATGATACTATACAAGAGATTTTAACGGATAAAACTTGGCTCACTAATAAAAAAGATATATTTGAAAATGATGACTGGTTAAAAGTAGAATTTAAAGATCCCAATTGGAAACCTGCAAAATCATATGGTAGACCTCCAAATTTAAACGGCGATATTTTTACACCAGATTTGCTTAATGGAGAAATATCAATTACTCAAGATTATTTCGGAACAGAATCATATTTTTGGAATGCTATCGATGTTATTGCAGGAGGACTCTTTGGAAAGATTGGTAAAGCTTTAACGCCAATAGGGATTAAATTATTGAAACCATATGGTAACTGATAAAAAAATGGATGAGGATATTAAAGAGATCTTAAAGAACCTGCTAGAAAACAAGTGTTCTTTAGATGAAGCTGAGCAATTACTTAAAGCTAATCTTATTGAAAATGTAGGGGATTTAGCACAATTGGATCTCTTTCGTAAGACGAGAACCGGCACACCTGAAGTCATCTTTGCGCTTAATAAGGAACCGTATATATTAATAGATATTATCAATGCTCTATTAAAAACTAAAGATTTCGCAATTGTATCCCGTTATACTGAAGAGCAAAAAGAACTTATATATAAAACTTTGGAAAATAATGGAGATTATATAATTGAAATAAATCATTTAGGTAAAATAATCATTATAAAAGAAAAAGCTTATAATTTTCCTAAAAAGGGTGGAAAAGTAGGAATTATTACTGCTGGAAGTTCAGATATTTCCATTGCTGAAGAAGCAAAAGTTATTGTTGAAGCAATGGGTTGTGATGTAATTAGTAGTTATGATGTTGGAATTGCGGGAATCCATCGGATCTTTGCACCTCTTACTGAAATGATAAAAAACGGTATTCATGTGATTATTGTTTGTGCAGGTATGGAGGGAACTTTACCAGGCGTTGTTGCTGCTTTAGTTGATGTTCCCGTAATTGGAGTTCCGATATCTAGCGGATATGGTCTAGGCGAAAAAGGAAAAGGTGCTTTAATTACCATGCTTCAATCATGTTCTCCTGGATTATTAGTTGTAAATATTGATAATGGGTTCGGAGCAGGAGCGTCAGCAGCCTTAATCGCAAATAAAATTGCTAAATAAGTCTATACTCTTATCATACAATAGTAATTTAAAATCTTTTT
>Ga0114925_10000654_pt1 | contig 15957 bp, 9 predicted proteins | sample SumtaG_2_FD_87287 | JGI IMG/M metagenome (GOLD analysis project Ga0114925, IMG submission 87287) | Deep subsurface microbial communities from Indian Ocean to uncover new lineages of life (NeLLi) - Sumatra_00607 metaG | ecosystem: Environmental > Aquatic > Marine > Oceanic > Sediment | place... | reverse complement strand
TGTAAATATCCTTGGGCATATTCAGACTGATACAGATAACCAAGCCCATCAATAGTTACTCCTTCATCACCGCTGGCTTTAATATAAACCTCACATACATTTAAAATAGCTGTGCCTGATGGATAATAAGGATTAGGAGTATCCGATGGAGTACCCTCAGAAATTTCCAAGCCTCCCGCAGTATTTACATAAATTATATCAATTCGAGGTAAAATGTCGGGTGCAGTAACAGCTATACTATCTTCTACAAAATCTACGAAATTATCCGATCCTCTCCACCAGATGCCTCCTCGAATAGTTACACTATAAGTATCATCAAAAATAGGCTCAAACCATCTAGCGGGCTTTTGCCAGTAACGCATATGGTTAAGATTATCTAATAGGGAGTTTTCCCAACCAGATCGAGTAATTGCATATAATTCAGGAGTTTCTGCCTGAGTTGTATCATATGCAACCTTTGTCTGCGTTAGCTGTCCTATAATAGTAGAAGGAGGTCCACCAACACCACCATCTTCTCCTTCTCCTCCGCCAAGATTTAGCCTTCCTCCAGAAGAGAAGCCACGTATTTTACTATTGATCATTCTTGTGATAAGATCATATAGGGTTGTTCCAAATTCAGAAACTTTTCCTGGCATGCTTAATTTCCTCCGTCTATATCTGTAATTGGTACTTCTGGAAGGCCACCACCACGTTCTTGCCAATCACTTCCTGATACTAATAAAGTTCTTCTAATTGGCTGAGCTATACCTGCTTTTTCGGCTCCTACCCAAAGGTAGCTATCACGATACTGACAATTTACATCAAATGGTAAGTCATTTAGAGAGCTCCAATCCCACGGTGTAGGATCTGCGTCCACTGGTTGATCTAAAGTGTTAGCATATGTAATTGTAACATCGTTCTCAATTACAATTTCGCTATCTATGGAAGTTACTCGGGACTCTCCAAATGCTCCAACTATGTCCCACATTCCCAATAAAATACCTGTTGCTAAAGTTATATCATCTGTATATCTAACTTGATCATCTACGGCAAATTTACCTACAACAACTACTCCATGAACTAGTGGTGCATTAACATGTGCCTCTAATAAGCCAGTATAATTAATACTGCCTGAGTATACACTAATTTGTCCCTGGGCAAAAGTAGGAATAAATGCTAATCTTCCTTCATTTTCTAAAAGGTTTGCTCCTACATATCCTGATAACACAAACTGAAATAGAATTGGCTGATTCCATAAACCACTTCCATCTGGCCAAACTGTCTCAGACATAACATACAGTCTATCCCAAGAAGGATCTGCTCGCAATTCTCTAGCTTGTGCATTTATCCATATAGGAAATCCAGACCATCCTACACCTGATGGCATGTCAGGAGGTATTATTTCCTCTCCATCTGGTATATCCCAAGAAACTAAGCCATTTATAGCTATCTGTGTGCGAAAGTATATTGATCCGCTGAGTCTGCTTCTGGACCATATATTAGCACCTGCTTTACCATGCATTGTCCAATCACTGGTAGCGGTTTGGATGACATGTCCTATAAGCGGATTAGTTGCCCAACCTGTAGAATCTGCAATTGCTCCTACAAGAAGCCCAGCAAGTGGCTCTATGTATAATGCTCTTACTCTATGATTTGGGGGCAGTGCTCTTCTTACTTGCCAAGTAGGGCTTGCGGCTTCTATATTATGAGTATACCAAATATCTCTGTCACTATCTGTAAGTGTAATAGACTGACCTGTATAGAGATCATTCCCATCTAGAGCTACAGCACCGAGATTACTCCAACCAGTTTGATTATTAGCAGCGTCTTTATCTGTTAAGACAGTACACCAATTGTCATAACGCACACATGTGTAACCCTCTCCCCAATGACCACCAATCTTATGTGCACCATAACACTGATCTGCATATGTATCAGATGCTACTAATTGTTGTCGAGGATCAGATGCTCCTTGCCAAAAAGGACTTGGTTTACCTTCATCGTCTTTAGGTTCCCAAGACTCTCCCATATCTCTAGAAACTAGAATTCCTGGATACTGACTTATAGACCAACCAGGAGGACGGTCATCTAGATCAATAAAAATTATTTGGCCTGCACTATATCCTCCACCACTACCACGTTGAATAGCAATTGAGTTGGGCCAACGATTAGGAGATTGTGCCTCATAAAGAAAGATAGGCTTCCATGTTGCCCCATTATCTGTGCTTTTGAAGAAATAGTGTGCCCCCTTAGTACCCGGTAAATATCCTCCTATAACCGTCACATAAATATTTGCAGGAGGCCAGCACTCTATCCAACCCATACGGATTTTTCCCCCTGCCTCATAACCATTTGCAACTAAAACAGTAGAGATTATGTCTTCATCTATGATTTTTGTCCATGTTTCTGTACTCGGAGTTCTAACAAAGCCCGCGTTTACACCAAGAACACTTTTTTGTTTACCAAGACAGACTTGACAAGCAAGTGGACTAGTATGATAATAGCTGAATTGGGCAATATTTACAGTGTCTCCATCAGCAGGATCACCAGCATAACCAATATACTCCCACACAGGATTAGAGTCATCATCATAGACAAGAGTTTCAGTATAGAATAATCCATAACTAGTGGCCGCAAGAGCAGCGTGGCAGTTTGGAGCACCTTCACAAATTGGATGTGTTACTGTTATTGCCATTTTACGATTCCCAATCAAATGGATTCACAGGATAACTTGTCCATGTTTCGCCATTATTTTTACTAACATACACATAGATAGCATAATGAATAGTGTCAGCTAAATAATTTCCAAGACAATAAACTATATCTGCATCACCAGGATCAGTTATAACTCCCCACCAGTCCATATAAGGTGATCTAGTGTCCATCATATTCTCTGTCATGTCTGTCCAAGGATTAGTACCTGTTTCAGTTTTAAAGATTCCACCTAAAGTAGCTGCCCAGATAGTATCATCTGTGCCGATAAAGCTTTCCCCTTTGAGCACATGTATGTCCTTAACATAGCTTGCTGCATCAACTAGCTCCTCTCCTGAGATATCAAACCAGTTTTTCCCATTATTATGTGTTTTCCAAACTCCCTCACCATCAGTTGAGCAGTATAGAATATTGGGTTCCTTGTCTGACAGCCAAAATGATGGGCATTTTTCATCTATTGTAAGATTAGTGACATAACCTTCACTCTCATTTAGTCTCCATTGCAAAGATGTTACTAACCCATATCTATCCGTGCCTTCCCAGTTTTCTGTAATATGCACAGTTGAGCCAATACGAATATTAGGATTCCCTGGAGTATCGACTGTAATTGTGTCCCACGGATCAGAAAACTCATTTAGCATAAGCTCAGCCATCAAATAAGCTGTTCCAGGCCAGATAATCTCCCCCGAAGCAAATATAGCTGATCGAATTTCATTTCCTAATTCAGGCACATCTGCATCTAAAATAACGCTTGCTTCTTGATTTCGTCCAATTACAATCGCTCTATTTCTAAGCCAGTTATCAGACTGAAAGTGCTCATAGTTAGCTATTTCATCTACTGTAATTGCCTGGCCTTCATTAATGTTATATAGTTTTATGTTAATTGTTCCACTTGCATTTACAGCTAGTTGCCAGTTTACATATCTTAATAAGCCTTTGATAGCTTCATAACAGTTAGTTGGTCCCCACACTTTTGCCGGAGCAGGTGGACCTCCACCAGGTGTAGTATAACTTACATCAGCAATATCTAGAAATTTTTCCATCCAATAAGTTATACTCTCAGTACCATGGCTTTCCCAAGTTAAATCTGTATTCCAGCTATCTCTTACTTTAGCCAGCGCATCTTCGCAAAATAAGCTTTGTCTTACTGGACGACGTGCTTGTACGTGAGTTTGGGCGTAACCTGTGAATACCTTGGTTCCCTCTAAATATACCTGAACAGTTTCGTATGGTAGAATATCTCGACCAATCTCGGGAGCAATGGTTATCTCAAGCTGTCCAATAGGATTACATAAGCCAGCCTTAAAAGCCATATCTACTATATATTGGCTTTCGTCTTCTCCATTAATTAAAACTTGGAAACTAATTGCCTTTATTGCCATAATTACCTCACTAAGTGTAGTGTACAGGTATAGCCGCTCTCATCTAGGCGGTGTGTTATAGAGTAAACAAACCAATTTCCTGAAACGCCTGTAAATGGTTCTGTAACTTTTACGGTGTCCCTTGCTCTAAGAATAACATCTCCTTCTACATCTAATCGTACAATTTCGGTTAGTCTATTATATAGCTCTAAGTTAGTCTGCGGCATCATCAGCCATAGATTGAGTATCAATTAATTCACTAGATACGATGGCTGTTTTGTAAAACCCCTCAGGCAAATAAGGACTTGACTCACTGGCTGAGGCATAAATTCCACTTCTACCAAATACAACTACCTTATTACGTAGATTATCTGTAGAGTTCTCATTACTGATGTTAGTGATTGATCCATCAGAACCCGCCTTTAACCATTTAGTATAGCTGTCTCCAGGCACAGGTCGTATATCTTTAAAATAAACTGTGCCATTCTTAGCAAAACATCTCCAAGCAATAATCGTAGAAATTCGCTCGATTGCGTCCCAGGAAGAAATTAGCTGAAACTCTACTGGATATTGTGTGCCGTAAGTAAAATTAGAAGTGTCTCCAGAGTAGTTTGTAATGCCTGCCTCAGCTAGCAGTGCTCCAACGAGAGCCTCAGCTGATATATTACTTCGTGACCAAGGATTATCTAAGTCTGTTGTAACAATCCAGTGCTCCATAGCTCGTTTGAGGATATCTCTACCAACTACCTCATAAATTCCTGGACGACGAGTAGCAGTAATATCATCAATATAACCATACATTAGATTTGCATGATCACCTTCATAGCCCATATCAATAATGATTTGATCATTTAATGTAAATGTACCATAGCTTCTACACTCTAATTTAAAATGAGCAGTGTTTTGTTTATAAGCTTCAGTGATTTCTACATTAAGAATCTCATCCATTCCTGAGCCACCACCTGAAACACTAACGTAAGTCTTTTTTATAGTCATGGTATTATCACACGAATTCCGTATCTAGATAGTCCATTATAATCAAGATTTGGAATTGAGTCAGTATATGGTGAATCAGCACAGTTTGCTCCAGCCTTGCCTTTTGCGTCTACAATGTTACCATTTGCATCTGCTACTAAGACGACGTGTGGAGTCGGCCAATAATTCTCATCTGAAGAACCTGCCCAATCAGCACCATAAAGAACAAAATTTGGAATTGAATCATCAACGCCCATTTGCTTGCAAATATTATAAATTCCAGTAAACTCACTTTCTGTTGCGGCTGAGGCAAAATGATCATCAGTTTCGTACATAATGGAGTGTCTTGAACCATAGCTGCCTTCTCGGATGTACCGTACTGTTCCTCCAATAGTGGGATGAAACCAGTACATGTCAGACGGCCATGCAACTGGATAGTGGTCATTTACATAAAGCCAAGAAGTAACACTAGGAGTACTTATTGCTGTTCGGAAGGGGCCAGTTAGACCTTCTTGTGCACCAAAATAATAATATGAGTCACCACGACTAATAGCTAGAGGGTGATTCCATCCCTCTTTGATTGCTATATCGTCAGACACATTCCAAGAGTCTCCTCCATCTAAAGTATATTTTGCTACCCATCCACCTCCGCTATTACAGCGATTAAATGCTATTCTATCTCCATAAGCCATTGGACTGTTAATTTCAAAACCCTTATCTCCAGCATTTATATAATCCCAATTATCCCCATAATCATCACTGGTCAGAAGATAAACAAAGTCATTACTTCCACCATCCTGAGCAAGACAATGAATTCTTCCACCGACTTCGCGATTTTCAAAATAACCTCGTACTTGAACATTATAGATAGAATCTACTAAGTCATTAAGCATAGCCCAGTCGAATATCTTTGTCCAAGCACCCCCCTCTTTACGTCTCCAGAGCTCATCAAAAAAGTCTTCTCCTTGTCCCTCATCCCATCCAAGCTGGACATACTGATAATCTTCTGGCTTTTCACAATCCAGCAAGAGCGCATATACCGCATTAGAAGGCAGTCCATTGTTTACAGCTGTCCAAGTTGGATCTGAATCATCTTCTACAACAAAGTCAGAAGAGTAATAAACTCCACCAAGAGCAGTTCCGAGAAAGGTTGCGACGTAGGCTTCTCGTGATGTATATATGGATGGTGGTCCCTTTTTTAGAAGCTGCAAAGTTACTCTATATACAGCCTCGGGCTTATTTAAGGCTTGTAATCTTTCTGATCTGCACTCTGTCATATAGTAAGTTCCTTCTGCTCCTTGATCAGAAATTAATGAATAATAGCCGCTACCAATTAAGGCCATTAAATTTTCATAGTTACTATATAATACACTTCGTAATTCTCGACGGTAAGATGTAGTACCTCCATAATATGCGTATGTGTCAGAAGCGTCAAGTATATCCTGAACAGCCATACGAATTCCAGGATAGTCTTGAGAATCTTTCTCAACTACCATATCTATTCCATTAAATGACCAAGTTTTTCCTACTTCAATCATAATTAATCTATCCGACTACTTGAATACCATTCTGACAAATTCCTCCACATACACGAGGAATAGAGTTCGTATAAGGTGAGGTGGCCGCATTACTACCAGCTCTACCCTGGAATACTGTATCATCATCACCTTGTAAGGTTCCCACAACGTGTGGTTCGGACTCTGTTGGACTTGTAGAACCAATAATCATCAACTCTTCATCGTCAGTATCTACAAAAGGAGCAATACATTCCGCTTCCACGATTTGGGTAATTGCTGATGGATCTTGATTGTCTACTGTAGCCCAATTATCATGAGTGGTATATAGCTTATTATCTTTTATTAGTCGCATATAATTGTAATCCCTTAAGGAAGACCACATTTTGCTTCCTAGAAGATCCTCTCCTAGACCAGTTTGAACTTCAGCATAACTTTGTATGTCGGCATCAAGTCTACCAAGATCAGCTCCACCAGTGTCACATTTTGTATAAGCATAACTAGGATCGCCGTAATTAAGCGCAACTGAGTTATACCAATATGTGTTATTTCCAAGATCGCCACTATCGTGCCAAGTTGATCCTCCATCAGTAGAATAAATTATTCCAACTCTCTCAGGCTGCGCCGGGTATCCCATAACTGGCTCATCATACCAGTAATATATGTAGCCATGATCTACAGTTATCTCGCCTGATTTCCTGTATGTACGAACAGTAAAAGGAGGTGTTAGAACAGTCCAATTGTCGCCGGTATCGACAGACTTTAGTATCCAAGACATCTGGATCGGTGTGCTAGAATAGTCCATATCACGACAATAAGCATATATCGTCCCATCATAATCTACATCAAAGTCTATAACTCTATCAATTGCTGCTTGATATGTTCGAGCAATTGTAGTATCCAGAATTTTTACCCACTGCCCACTCTCTACGTCAATCTCTCTTCTAAAGATTGTACGAGTGGGTGAATATAATGTCTGTGCATACTGGCGATATGTCGGGTTGCTTCTGTCTACTCTAAGAACCTTTATTCTTTTTATTGTACCGCCCCCATATAAATCACGAACTTCTGTCCAAGTAGACATACTTCCGCCTGGCCCGGTAAAGTTATCACTATAATAAACACCCTCAAGCATTGTACCAACATAGACTTTGGTAGGCCATACGGAAGAAATACTTTTTAGAAGGTTCAAAGTTACTCGATGAACTACTGTATCGTAATTCAGAGCTTGCAGCTGTTGAGGGCGGGCTGAAAGTATAGCATAACGGCCTTCATTCCCCTGATCACTGATTAGCGTATAATAACCACTGTCAATTAAAGGAGCAAGTAATGTATCATATCCGTCATACATTACAAGTTGTAGCTCTCGATGATACTGCTCAAGACCTCCAAAGTGTATAAGTGGTTCGGTTGATCCTAAAACATCAAGTACTCCTATTCTAGCAGTGGGAGAATCTTGAGAGTCTTTCTCTACTATTATGTTTATTCCATTAAATGACCACATTACGCTTTCATTAGCTCTATTGTTACTCTTGTTACTGGAAGAGTTCTTTTAATATCCTGTACTCTTTCTGGTTTAAGTGATAAAATTACATAGTTACCTTCAGCGCCCTGATCAGATACAAGAGCTTTAGCTGTACCGTCAACTAAAGCCATGAATGCACTCTCGTAATTTTCAAAAAGAACACCTGTAATTGATCGTCTTATAGCTTCTGTGCCTGAGTAGTGGAGATAAGTAGTAAGAGTTGATCCTAAAGGATTTATCTCATCTAATCTTGGAGTAACCTCATCTCCACTATCTTTCTCAACTGCTATTTTAACTCCTCCAAGACTCCATAATATAGCCATAGTTTACTCTAATGTCTCGGTATAACCACTTGCTTTTGCTGCACGACCAGTCTCTCTAGCATTCACTTCAGACATATAGCGCTTAATAACCGTGCCATCTAGCGTAATGGTATTCATAATTTGTATTAATTTCTCTGATACTACGTCAACGATAATCTTAAACTCTGGTGGAGCACTAACGAGTTCAGCTACACCGTCAAATGCGGTTGTTGCCTTATTAAGGAGATCTTGTGCCCCAGCTCCAAAAGTTTCAAAGTATTCCAGAGGATTTAGATAAGTTACTGCCTCTTGTAGTTCAGTAGCAGCCTGTCTTATCATTTCTGCAGCAGCTTCTGGACCCTCACCAGTAGGTCCAGCAACGTCTCCTAATTCTAATAGTGTCATACTCGCGGCTTTTCCTATCTCATCTCCCATCTGAGCTACTTGAGCCATTATATCTCCAGTAGCAGCAGGTTCATCAATAATCTTAAATTGTTCAAGAAGGTACTGTGCATACTCCTCAGGCATCATGTCTAGTGATTTCGCAATTGATCGCATTCGCCCGATTAGATCAGAACGCTCCTTAGTTTGTTCACGTTGTGCAGCAATATCAACTTCATCACCATATCGAGGTCTTCTTGCTTTCATTCTTGTATAATCTGCTTCTATCTCTGCTTGTTTCTCCTTCATTCTCTCCTTGGCCATTTCTTCACCTGAAGGTATTGGAGGAGGAACATCTTCTTTTGGTTCTACATCTTCAAGTGGTGGCAATTCAGGAACTCCTCCGCCACCTTCTTGTTGTTGATAGAATAGAGATGTTAATGGAACCCAGAATGTAGCTCCTGAAGGAATATTCCACATACCTTCTAATTGCTTCTTTTCAGTTTCTAAAATATCTTGCAGAGTGAAGGACATTGCTTCACTTGTTGTTAGAATTTTCTGCCACACATTGTTTGGTCCCATAACTAGGTTTTCTTGATAGCCCTCCTCTTCTAGATATTCAGGAGTTGTCATACCTTTTATGCGAGCCAAAAACTCAACCCAATAACGATTTCGGGCTTGAATCTCACCAAACTTCTCAGGACTGACATCCTTAAGTCGTCGAACACTGAAATCCTCTTCTAGCTTCTCTTGAGCTTCTACATATTGTTCGAGCATATAATCTAAGAAATTCTGAGTTAATCCTAAAATCTCACCGAATTCCTCGTCATACAGTGTTACAATCGTTGCAGCTTGTTCTCTTAGTAACTCTGGTGCTACACCTACTGCTTTAGCAAACTCATTCTGCATCTCACCGGCTAATGCTATTGCCTCGTCAATTTGCTCTGGACTAAGCTCTTCAGGTAATCGCATAAAACCTGTAGGAACTTGTATTTGTTTTGATCGTTCGAATTCGTCCATTAGACCAGCAATAAGTGTAGTAGTTTCACTTATATCATCCTGAAAACTTCTTTCTACATCACCTCGATGAGCTAGCTCACTAGTTGTTGCATTAATTATCTCATTTAAACTAGCTAATTCACGCTGTGTTTCAGTTAATCGTTCCAGCCGAGTTTGAATCATCTCAATAGCTGTTGGATCTAGGTGAGACATTGTAACTGCTAACTCTTCAATTGCTGTTTGACCAACACCAAATGCTTCTTCTAATTGTGGACCCATAGTTTGAACCATTGTAGTTAGCATCTTAGGTAAATCCTCAGATACCGCTGCCTGTCTTGTAACAGCAGCTCGTGGTGTTTCCCCTCTAGAGAATCTTAGAAGCTCTTCTAGTGACTCTGCTTCTAAAGCCACCTTTATTCCTGGTTCAATACGTCTACCTGTTTTTGCTACTTCTTTTGCCCATTCAGAGACATCCGCTTCACGAGCTTTAGTATTATCCTCAACAGCAGGTGTAAGTTTTTCTATTGCAACTTTTAAATCCTCAAGTTCTTTAATTTCTTCGCGTGAGGCTTCTATTTCAACATCTTCAAAACCATACCCACCTGCGAATTCACCTAAGATTTCTACCTTTTCTGCTTGTGTTCTTAGTGATGCAATAAATAGATCAACTGTTTCAAGAAGCTCCTCTTGAGTACGTGCCTCCCAAACAGGAATAGGTGTCTCTCCTTCAAGGGTTGGTCCTCGCTTTTTAATTACATCAAGCTCGCTTCGCATTTTCTCAACAGCATCATCTAATCTCTTAAATGTTTCCTCATAACTAACTTCATCTCCTCGCTCTAATTTTCTATAATAAGCGGCTTTTGTTTCTGCTTGTTTAATAGTTGATTCAACTTCTCCCATTAGAGCAGCACCCAATGAAGCACCAATTATTGTACCAATTGGACCACCAGCACTACCTAATGCAGCACCCGCAGCACTTCCAATACCTGCACCTACCGCTGATCCTGTAGCTCTCATAAGGCTTCCAGACATCATCATCTCTAAAGCGCCCATACCAAGAGCTCTACCAACGTGAGGCATAGCCCTTTGCAGATGTCCTTTAGCACCCTCAGCAAATGATTTACCAGCTTCTTTTGTGCCTACTGATGCAAAACCTCCTACTAATCCTGCTGAAAGTGCTTTCTTACCGGTCGCTTCTGCTGCACCTCCTCCTAACATACCAGATAATTTCGCACTTACACCGAGCTTCTTAAGCGTAGCATAAGCAGCAACAAAGGCTAGTAATTTAGTTGTAGAAGTACCAAAAGCTTTAGTAACTCCTGAAAGAACATTAACTACCTCTGTAGCAATTGTTACAAGATTTGTCATTACATCAAGTAGGCCACCCTCCGTACCTGCGGCTGCTACCATTTTACTAATAGCAACTTGTAGCCCATTTAGTGTGTTCATTAGGGTTTCCATTTTGATGTCTAGAGCTGCGGCTGCATCACCTTGAGCATTAGAGCTTATTTCAGCTATTCGACCTACTTCACTATACTCCTTAATAAAGGCAATAAACTGTGGACCTCTTCGTCTACCACCACCTAGAGCTATACCAATCTTAGATAGCTCTTTCTCACTGATGGCTCCTGCTCGGAACAAGTCTGAGACGTCCTGTATTACATCCCCCCAATCTCGGTAATCGCCCTCTAAGTCCTTAATAGCTATACCGTGGTGTCGTAGAACATCCACAGCTTGGTCGGACTCCAAGGCTGCTAACATTGTTCGAGTAAAGTTACCAATTTCGGTGGATGATAGAGTTGTAGTCTTAGCAACCGTAGCAATAATACCGTTTAATTGGTCAATACTTACACCCACAGATTGCGCTTGAGCGGCTGTAATAGCAAACCCTTCACCTAAGTCTTCTAATGATACATAAGCTGTTTTTGTTGTGGCTACCCACTTATCTAGCAATCCCTCAGCCTGAGAGATTTCCATACCAGATTGTCGTAAAGCACCAACTAGAGTATCAATGGCTTTTGTTACATCTATATTACCTAGTCGAGCGAATACCAAGGCGTGTCCTAATAACTCAGTAGCAGCGGTAGCTCGATCTGATTCATTAGCGTAATCTCCGGTTGCTCTTAGTGCCTTTTCAAAAACTGATAGAGCTTCAACTAGGGTAATACCAGTTGCGTCGGCTGCCATAGCAACAGCATTTAGTGATTCTCCAACCTCATCCATTGCTTTACCAGTAACGATAGCAATATCAGCCATTGATGCCTGCATCTCGATCATGTCTGACGTGCCTTGTCGAAGTTTTCGCATTGTACCGTAAACTACTCCAACCGCGATACCCCAACGGATAACCTTGTTAATACTGTTTCCAATGGCATCAGCGAATGTCTCATACTTTGATTTAACCGTTTGGGCTACATTACCAAAACGGTCCATAGTAACAGTTCCTCGCTGAAGTTGACCAAAAGCATTTCGTGTTGTTACACTAAATCTAGCTAAGTTATCATTAAAGTTTGTTACGCCAGGACCAACATCATCTATAGTCGCATCCATCCGTGCAGCAGCGGCGGATAGATTATTTATAGCTCTTTCTGCAATAACAGAGTCGTTTGTCCAAACTTTAAATTGAGCTTGAAGCTCTTCTCGTTTATCAATTTCTTGTCCTGTAAAAGAGACTGCCATTGTTTCAAGTTCTGCTTTAGTCTTGTATTGTCTTTTGCCAGTCTGCTCATTCCAATCTTTAAATACAAGAGCAGACACTCTAACAGACTGATTAATCATGTCTAGTTCTACTCTAAACTTGTTTCCTGCGGCTTCCGCAAATTTATTTTTTTCAATAAATAATGTTAGAGCTTTGTCTACAACTGCTAGATATACTCCCTCTTTTTTATAAGCCTCTGCTATGTCATCACGCGTACCAATAATTTGTGTTGGAATCTTTGTTGGTGGAACTTTTCGTATGTCGCCTCCCCCACCTGTAATACCACCTCCACCAGGACCAGAAGGAGGCCCTATTGCCAGAGCTTGATTAGCATCTTTCTGCGCGACAGTTTCCTCTTTTAATGCCTGTGCTTTTTGCTTGTGTCGGTCAATACTAATTTCAAGAATGGCTTGTTGTGCTCTTTCAATGTCAGCAGACTCAGTAGTAGCTTGAGTGCCTGCTTCTCTTTGAGTAGCTACATCTTTAATTGCATCTCCTAATCCTCTAAAAGATTCTATTCCTTCTTGTGATAACTTTTGTGAGATGTCTTCAAGTGCTTCTAGGTCTCCACGAGCATAGGCTGCATTTACTCTGGTCATAGCTTCAGTTCTTAGACCTACGTCACTTCCAGGAGGTGCAAGATCAGGATGAACCTGTTTAGCTAGCTCGTGATATAATCGTTTTAATGTTTCTGCTAATTGTTCTTTTGTTTGAGTAAGTTCTTTGGTTGGTATAATTTGTTTTTCAATAGCCGCAGTCTCACTATCAATAGCCCGAGCTACTTCCTCATGTCGTCTATCAATTGTAGGTGTAGGTGTCTTATCGTCGTCGTAGCTCCATCCAGGGTCAACTCGGGCTTCTAGAAGGATCTTTTCTCCTCTAGCAATCTGTTTAAGATCCGTCATAGCTATGCCAACGTCTTTTAGAGCTTGCTCTACTCGTCGGTAGTTTTCTATAGCAATCTCTAACTCTTCTGGCTTAACTGACTGTATGAAAATACCAGGGCTTTCAGCTGTGACCATAGCCTGAGCCTTAATTTGCGCTTCTGTAGCTCGGGTGAGCTTTTCTTCGGCTACGACTTCTTGTTCAGTAGCAGCGGCTATTTCGGCTGATTTCTGGACAGCTTTTTGAGCACGCTCTTCTTTAGCTGCGGCTACGTTCTCCATTGCTCTGGCTACTAAAGCTGCGACTCTAATTTCAACCTCTTCGGCTGAAATTTGTCCCTCAATAGCCTTAGTTTGTGTCTCTGTAGCCTGAGTAAGTTTCTCTTTAGTTGCAATTGCTTTTTCTGTTTGGGCAGCCTCTACTTCAGGAGCTTTGACGACAGCTAAAACTTTTGTTTCATCTATTTGCTTTGGTATTTCCTGGATGGCATCTTTGACAGTTTTAGTATTTAACGCTAGAACGCCTGAATGTATAGCAGCGGCCTTGAAACGCTCCTCTACGTCAGATGCCCCAAGTCCAATATCTAAAATATCCTCCGCCATGCCCGCAAGGTCTTTGAAAAGCGTCTTGTCTACCCTCATAAAGTCTCTTTTAGTAGGATCTGGACGCAAAGCTTCTTTATGCAGTCGCCCCTTATATTCCTCGACTGTAGGCTGTCTTGTCCATTCTCTTCGAGCCTCTGCAAATTTTTGTGCTTCTGCTAGTACCTTTTTATAGGTTACATATAATTTTTCTAAAACAGCATCATCAATTCCCAGAGCTCTAGTATGCTCTTCCCAAGCCTGCGTTGCGAGATCAAGCTTTTCAAGCTCCTCAAGCGGTCTTCCTGCTCTTTCTTCTGCGGTTGCTGGGGTGTATGCTCCAGCAATACTTGGAGGAGTCTGTGGTCCTAATCCAGTAGCATACTCACTAGCTTCCTGGCTCATGCGATTGACCATACCAAGAGTCTGCTTGAATCTTAGAGCTTTTTCATTGCTCTTATCAAGCTCCTCATTGATGTCCCTTATAGTAGATACTATCTTAGTAAGATCGTACTCAGGACCAAGCGTTGTAAAAGGCTTTTTCCCTTCGGGTGCTAGAGGTTTGAATAGCTCAGCTTGCTTTTGGTTAGCTACCTCAATATCACTAATATACTCACGCACCATTCTTCCAAGCTGAGTAAATACGTCACCCTCTTTGGCTAGAAGCTTAAGAGATGCTTGAACACCCTCCAGAATCTCCTTTGTTTCAGCAAGCTGATTTTTGTAGCCCTTTAATTTATTTTCTTCTAGAGCAGGGGTACGCTCAGCAAGCGCAACAAGAAGCTCGCTTAACTCTTGTAAAGCATCTCTAGTCTCTATAGAGCGTGATTTAACACTACTAAGAGCACCTGCTAATTCATGTAATTTAGTTTTTGTGTCTGCCATTATTATTCAATCTCATCAAGATTAACGTACTCGAATCCCTTTGAAGGGCTTTTTTTCTTCTTAAATACTTTGTCAAACCAGTCATCTAATAAATCAGGATGATCCCAATAAATTTCAGGTGGTCGTTTTTCTTTTGGTAGTTCGTCAAATGATGCTATCTGTCTCATTTTTCGAATAAAAAATGCGATTGTGTGGGGTATTTCTTCTACTGTGGTTAATTGATCAGTAAATGGGAGGCCAGTTGTTTCAAGAAGTGCAAGGAGGCCTCTAGCTACTCCACTTCTGGTGATTTTTTTAACTTATTACCACCAAGCTCAAGTACAGCATATCCTTCAATTAGTTGCTGTTTTAAATGGGTGCTAGCATTTCTAAATGAATTATATGATTGAAATGCTCGGTGTTTAAACTCAGAATCTAACCATGTTCCCAAGTAAGTCAACATCTCATTAAGAGTAACCAAAAAAATTTCTCTGCAAGATCCATTCATAGCGGCATCAGCATGAATAACTTGTAGCCTCTTTTTTGGGTTTTTTTGGAGTTCTTCTTGTCTTGCTTGTACTAGCTCATTAATTTTTTCTAGTATCAGCCTATCACGCTTCTCAAAATAAGTGTCTATGGCTGTTTGAGTTTCTTCTTGTTGTTTTAGGGTTGCAGATGAATCAGATGCGTCAGGGAATGGAAGAAGAACTTCCTTCTGAGCAGCGGCTCGTAAATCGGGGAGTTCATGAAGAATAATTAGAGCAATGATATTTCCTTTGTCCATATTGTGATAGTCAGGGATAATAAGCATTCTATCAAGATTACTTGGCTCTTGTAGTTTTCGTCGCTGTATTGCACTTGCTCGAAGTGCTGTTTCCCTAGCTAGATTTATTTCCGAGTCTCCTATAACTCTTTGGTAAACTACCCAATCTGTTCCATCTTGTTTCTTTACATTATCTCCTAAACTGTCAACAAGATTTAATTCATGATGCCATTTAAACAATCCCTCTAGTGTTTCCATTTCCTCTCCTTGTTACTATAGGGGCTGACAATGGATGCCAGCCCCTAAATTATTCAATTTTACTTATTATGGTGTGTACTCACCACTATAGACAATACATGCGCCTGTAGTAGACTTCCATGCGAATGTCTGTGTGGCATTACCACCAACGTTAGTTGTG
>Ga0114925_10000653_pt1 | contig 15998 bp, 15 predicted proteins | sample SumtaG_2_FD_87287 | JGI IMG/M metagenome (GOLD analysis project Ga0114925, IMG submission 87287) | Deep subsurface microbial communities from Indian Ocean to uncover new lineages of life (NeLLi) - Sumatra_00607 metaG | ecosystem: Environmental > Aquatic > Marine > Oceanic > Sediment | place... | reverse complement strand
CTAGGACAAAGTGGAAAATCGAAAATGAAGCTCAATAAAATGAAAAAATAAAGATTTATGAATATATTATTAAAAATTAATAAAGAAAATCTTTAATTGAATTGGAAGAATGTCATTATTTAATGATTTCTAAATTGCTAATATTTCAAAAAAAGTTATTTTATGCTTTTGAAAAAGCAATACCTTCTATACCTTGTATGCCATCAACTTGTCCAAAAAGTCCTTCAAGCTTATCTGTACCACCCCATTTAGCAGGGTATCTCACTCGAACTCTTGCTTTTTCTAGCCCAAAAGCGACAGGCTGTATATCATAATTTTCAATGACACAAGTTTCTGGCAATATAGCTTTTAATTTTCCGACTAATTCTTCAAAATCTACATCGGTATCATCAGGAATAACATCAATTAAAGCTACATATTCCTCTCCCATATTTTACAACCCGTTTAAAACTATTTTAAGGCCCTTCGAATTCACATTTTAAGCATCTATAAGTCTTTCCCATTGCCCTACAGCGCTCACAGCGCCAAATTGTAACATCCCCGCAACTCGGACACGGAAAATGAACTGCCGCCTCATACGGAGCAATTGGACGTCCGCAACAAAAACACATATTTTTCTTATAGAACGACATCGACATGCCTATTTTCAAAATTAAATATTAAATTCCAAAATTATTGATTACTTTAATTTTTTTTTATTTTTTAAAATTTATTTAGTCCACTTATCTCTTATAATCAAAATTTAAATTCTTATACATCATAATTTGTATATATTCAAATTGAGATTTTTAAATTAAATTTTAATTATAATAAAGGAAAATAGCGATGCCAGAAAATAAAGTGAAAAAATATTTCAGACTCGTGGAATGTTGGGCCTGGTGCGATATTTGCCACGATATGGTCGCTTTAAACGTCAATAAGAAAGAAATTATTAACGGGCTACAAACTGGAATCTATACAAAGGAGTGGAAACATATAAATTCTCATCCTGATTTCGAGGATCCCGACGACCGATCTGGGGAAGAACATACAATTTATGTTTATATTAACGATGCTTATGATATTACTGGCTGTAAATCGTTTTTCGGAGATTCTCCAAGTATGGAAGAGTTAGAAGCCTCAGTTGCCGCCGGAGGGGAAGTAAGAATCCCAATAGTTGTAAAAGAAATCCCAGAAATGAGTGTTCATCTAGGCATGCTTACACCTGAAGAATTTAAAGTTCTAAAAATATGCGATGGTATGAACACTTTGGAGCAGGTAGCTGAAATTGCTCAAAAATCTGTTGAGAATCTTGAAGCAATGATGGAAAAACTCAGAAATAAAGGCTTAGTTAAGGTAATAAAAAGAGGATAAATATTTTTTTTAGTATTAGTTATATACTATAAGATTCAAGAAATAAAGTCAAATTAATATGTTTTTCCTTTAATTTTGTGCCGAATTTGTATAATATTTAATTACTTGCTTCCCTTTCTTTAAACCAAGATGTAAGGCTTTAATATTTATTTCAGGATTCCTTAACCACTCTTTAATGACCTCTTCATAATTTTCAATTTCAATAAAGGGAATTTTACCTGTTGCCACTGCGAATCCAAGCATAATTAAATTAACTTGTTGATTTGAATTAAAATGTTCTAATGATAACTCAGTTGCATTCAAGAAATGGACTTCCTTAGAATAACCATTTAAAACTTCCTTAATTTTTTCCAACGAAGGATATTCCTCTAAAGCAGCAGTCACCATAATACCTGGAATTGTGCGTGAATTCAATACAAAGGTTGTTTTGATGGATGCGAAAATCCCCCTCCTTAGAGCTTCCACGGGTTCAAAGCAAATATATAGATCTGCATCTCCATAACAAATCAATGGAGATTGGAGGTTTTTTCTCTCATCTTTAAAGATCTCCTTTTGGTATCTAGTATGGCTCGAAATGGCTCCTTCGCGTTGAGCGAGCCCATGCATTAAATGTATATGCTTGATCTAAGCTTTATATTTCACTTCCAAAAGCTCGCTTTATACCAGCCTTTTGAGCCGCAAATTCTATCAATCTTTTTAGCGTAATAACACCCTGACCAGCAGTCCCGGCGATTACAACATTAATTATATCAGTTTCATTAAATTTCATTTATCTCATCCTTTTTGTTATTAAATTTATAATATCTGTGTTCTTAAATCTCACGGAATGGAACCTCCTCTTCAAATACTTTTATAATAGATTTATGAATTGCTCCATTGGGGCAGACTTCATAACATACCCCACACTTAATACATCTATCTTGGTCAATTTGCATTTCTTCAATACGTTCATTTTCGACTCTTCGAATCGCTGGACAACTCAAGATGCGAGCGCATTCATAACACATTTGACATCCGGTGATATAATAGGAGATCTCTTGAACTTTTTTACCGTCTTCTTCAAGAGCTTTAATTTGGGACATTCGCCATCGATGTGCTTGTAAACCACATTCCCTCTTTACAATTATTACTTTAAGGCCTTTAGTTTTTAAAGCTTCTTCGATTGATCTTGTTAATTTTTTAGGTTTATAAGAATCTTCCACTCTTAGCCATGGAACACCAATGGCTTTGCATATTTTTTCAATAGAAAATCCTTGATTAATTAAATACCGAAGAACATCATCTTGATGACCCGTCATCGCAGTCCAAGAATTCTCAAAAATAATTAATAATAAATTTGAGTTGTATCCTACTGCTTCTGCCAGTGGAGGCATACCTGTATGGAAAAAAGTCGAATCTCCTATCATTGCCAATACTTTTTGATCAGTTTTGGTTGACATTCCAATAGCCGCACTAATACCTCCCGACATGCAAATGATTAGATCACTGCATTCTTGGGGTGGAAAAAAAGACATTACATAGCATCCTATATCTCCGCAAATAACTGTATTTTCTAGTTGATTTGTTGCTTTTAAAATGGAATAAAGGGCCGCTCGTTCAGGACAACCTGCACAAAAAGTAGGAAATCTACTCGGAATAATGTCCTTATAAGAATTGAAGTAATCAATAGCTTTTATCATCTGTTCATTAGGCTTTTTATTAAATATTTTAGCTAAGCATGTTGCTACTAAACCAGTTGAAAATTCATTATGTTTAGGGAAGAATCTCTCTCCGAGAATCTCTACATTAATCTTATGATTATGAGCAATTTCAGCAATTTTTATTTCTAAGAAGGGTTCTAATTCTTCAATAATAATTACCTTCTCAAGAGCTTGGATAAAATTAGTAATCTCATTATAATTCAATGGATATATCATTCCTAATTTTAATACCGGCACGTTATTTAATTTTAGCTGATTTAATGCTTCCATTGTATATCCAAACGGCATCCCGCTTGTTATAATCCCTACTTTATTATCCCCAGGAATAACTCTATTAAGTCTAAGATCTGGAATTGCCTCTCTTAGCTTTTCAATTCGTTTATATAACCTGATATGATTATTAATAGCATGGGGCGGTAATGAATTGAATTTAGGAATATTTCTTATAAATTCACCTTTAGCTTTTCCTTTGACTAAGGGCTCAAGCTCTACAAAACTTCTGGAATGAGCACTTCTCGTTGACATCCGAAAGCTAAAAACTAAATCATATTTTTCTGAGAGATCAAAAGCGATTTTAATCCAATCTTTACATTCTTGAGGTGTATGTGGTTCAATAGTAGGCAAGTGAAGCATCCAAGCATAAAAGCGTTCATTTTGTTCTTGATGTGACCCCAATGAACCAGGATCAGACCCAATTGAAACGACTATTCCACCAGGATTTGGTCCATTTAGAGCAATTACACTCAATGCATCACTTGCAACGTTTAATCCCACATGTTTCATTGGATTTAGACTTCGACAACCTGTCCACGCCGCTCCCGCACATGCAGATGTTGCTACTGCTTCGTTTACTGCCCAATGATGTACCAAATATTCTCTTATGTCTGGATTTTCTCTTAGTATCTGGTGAAAATATTCCCCAATATCACTAGTTGGAGTACCGGGATATTGAGAAACATAAGATACGCCCGCTTCTAGACATCCTCTTACGAGAGCCTCGTTTCCGAGCATTAACACCTTTCCATTTTCATCGATAAATCGTGTATCTTTAACTGGCAATTTAATCTCCTTAAATAATTTTTAAGGGTAGTAATAAAATAGAAAACCAAATGACAAAAAAAACTTATTGTTATCAGAAAATAGAAAGTTTTTTAAAAATAAGGATTGAATTTAAATTAAAACTTAAGTTTTTATGTTTATAGATAACATTTAAAATTTTTCTATATTAAGAAGGAAGGATTAGACATGGTTTCTTTTATAGCGCACATAGGTATTGGTATTATAATTGCAGAAATAATTCTTAGGTTTATTGATGATGATCCCGAATTTAGGAAAGATAAACGCCCATTATTTTGGTGGGCAGGAGCGCTTGGTGGATTAGCACCTGATCTTGATGTAATTCCTTCATTAATTACGGGAGAACACCCTTATACCTATCATCATATCTACACTCACACATTTTTAGTAGTAGGTTTGGTCCTTTTAATAGTTGTAATTACTAAATTTAATCCATATATGTTAGCTTTTTTCTTCGCATTTGTTTTACATTTAACTGCTGACTTTATAGATAATTCGATTAGCCCTTTAGGCCCATTTGATATAATATTTTTGGGTAAATATATCGAATGGGGTTTATTAACGGGAGGATTTCAAGAGATGCCATGCATTGAAGGAGTGTGCGGATGGGCAAGCGAATTTTGGCTTGAGTCGGGATATGCTGATCATGATCTTTGGTCGATTTTCATGAACAATGGTTGGGGCATTCCAATTGGTTTTGAATTCTTAAGTTATTACGATTTGGCTATAATGTCTATCAGCATACCGCTGATGTTACATATGTTCTATATAACAGTGAAACGACCTGGCAAAGAAAGCTGAGAAGGGTAATAGTCCCTTATTTTATTATTTTTTTATATTTCTAAATATATGAATAATTAAAAATGTTATTTTTCTAACATTTAAATGATCGATATTAGCCATAAGATGTGATATCAGTCATTAATATTATTAAAAATATCAAAATAAGAATTGTAAAGCGATCAATTTAAATATAGTAGAAATATCTATTGATCAGAAAAAAAAGTTTTTCTCTATTGATCAATAAAATGTGTAATAATTGTAATTGTGATAATTACGATAAATGTTCGATTGTTGGGCTTATGCCCATAGGGTTTTGCTGTTCTATGTGTGAACTTTATGATAAAATACATACCTGTTTGAAAACAAAATCTAAACGTCCAATTAAGGCAAAAGTAAGTAATGGTCTGGAAGAAGATGATGAAAAAATAGAACCAATTAGTACATCAATTGAAGGGGGATTACTTAAGGTAGTGATAAAAAAGAAAGGAATTGAAGTTCCAATTTTCATAGATCTTAAGAAGTATTTAGAGTAAAGCGATAAGAAGGAAAATAATCGAAAAAAAATTTTACATAAAACTATTTTAAAATTCAGTAATTAAATTTCGATTTGTGATATATAATTTAAATAATATGTCCAAAACGCTTTTAGAATTATGGTAAAAAATTTATAAAACTTGCGAAATTTACAAAAGTACGATTACATTGAAAAAAAGATTGTATCATGAGTATTATAAATTACGAATTTAGAAATGAAGTGTTAAAACATAATGCTTCTTTAAATTATTGTTATCAATGTTCGACTTGTTCTGGGGGATGTCCCGTTGCTTTGGCCACTGAAGGAAAATATAATCCAAGAAAAATTATTGAGGAGGCTATATTGGGGCTTCAAGACAAATTAGTCGAAAAACAAGACCCAAATCCATGGTTATGTTCGACATGTCAAAAATGTGTAGAGTTATGCCCTCAGAAAGTTGAATTAACAGAAATCTTTACACTAATTAAAAATAAATGCTTTGAAAAAGGATTATATCCTGAAGGGTTTTCAGCACAAGGTCAAGCAGTATTTGAAAATAGTGTTGCGATTCCTTATTCTAAAGCTATTTTAACACGACGCGAGCAATTAGGATTGCCAGTTATTAAACTCGCTCCTATTGATGAGATTAAATCTATTCTGAAAGAAACAAATTTCGATAAGAATATATTAAAAGGGGGAGTAAAAGAATAATGGCCTATGATCTTTTTTTAGGTTGTGTAATTCCTGCAAGATTGCCCTATTTAGAAGCATCTTCAAGAAAAGTTTTTGAAAAGCTTGGTATTGAATTAACGGATGTGGATGGATTCAGTTGTTGTCCAGATCCCACTGGAATTGAACTTATTGACCATAAATCATGGTTAGCGTTAGGTGCGAGAAATTTAAGCTTATGTAGCAATAATGGAAGAGTAATATCATTTTGTTCTGGTTGTGTTGAAACCTTAAAGGGGGTGAACTATGCTATAAAGAATGACCCTCATGCTAAAGAAGAAGCCAACACAATCTTACAAAAAATTGGAAAGTCTTACGACGGTAGCGTTGAAGTCAAGCATTTTGCTCAGGTGCTCTACGAAAATTTAGACAAAGTTAATGAAAAGGTGGAAAAATATTTAGAAGGTTTTAAAGTCGCAGTTCATTACGGGTGCCATTATCTACGACCATCAGAAATAATTAATTGGGACGATCCTTTTGAACCTGTGACTATCGATGCAATAGTTAAAGCGCTTGGAGCGGAATCTGTGGAGTATAAACTTAAAATGGAATGTTGTGGAAATCCTGTAGAAAAATCTGATAAAGACTTGTCTCTATTAATGATAGATCAAAAGTTTAAGGCAATTCAAGAAGCTGGAGCAAATTGTGTAGTCGTTGTTTGTCCAGCATGCTATCAGCAATATGAATTTAATCAGAGAGATCTTAACAAGAAAAACAACACAAACTACAATTTTCCAATATTCTATCTTTCAGAATTAGTGGCGTTGGCGTTTGGTTATAAACCAGAAGAATTAGGGTTTAAATTTCACAGGGCTAAACCAAAAGTGTTTTTTGAACAAATTAATTTTTCTGTTTAATATTATGATTAAATTTCCAATTATATTATTAAAATAAAATAAATAGATTTGAAATTATATGACAGAAGTAAAAGAAAAGAAAAAATTAATAGAAGATATTAAAATCTTTAAAGATCTAGAAAATGAAATCATTAAAAAAGACAAATGTTGTGCTTGTGGAGCTTGCGTAGCTTACTGTTCAAGTCAGGGATTTGATGTAATTGAAATGGAAGGTTATAGACCTAAGTTCATCTCAGAGGCAAATGTAGATAATTGTGAAGAATGTGGTGTGTGTTATTACATATGTCCTCAAACAGAGCCTCTAATGGATAAAATTAAAAACATTTACAATAGTAAGGATGAATTAGGCAACGTGATGAATATCATGGCGGCAAAAACCACGGATGCAAAAATCAAGGAAGCCGGGCAAGATGGAGGTTTAGTAACCACTCTCTTGATGTATTTATTTGATAAAAACAAGATTGATGCCGCAATCGTTTCGGAGTATGATGATAATCTAAAACCCATTCCGAAGATCATCTACAATAAAGAGGATTTATTAAAATCTTCTGGAACTCGTTATACCATTTCGTCAAACCTACTTCCACTAAAGGACTTATATGATATTTTGGAAGACGTTGCTCAAAAAAAGCATCAAATTTATGACAGAAACCAAACACGCATGGCATTTATAGGCACTCCATGTCAATGTAGAGCCGTGAGAAAAATGCAGCTTTTAAACATTAGCCCTACTCATGTTATTAAATATGTATTCGGGCTATTTTGCATGGAGAATTTCGATTATGATAAATTATTTGAGCTTGTAAAAGCCGAGACTGATGAGATACCTACAAATATAGCAAAGATGAATATTAAAAAGAATTTCTTTATTACAAATAAAGCAAATGAAGTGAAGGAAGTAGAACTTAATAAGTTCGATCCCGCTGTACGAAATCATTGTCATGAATGCGATGAGTTCACAAGTAGATTTGCAGATATCAGTTTTGGTGGTTCTGGTGCAGTTCAGCAAAATTCAATGATAATCATACGAACAGAAACAGGTGAAGAATTAATAACTTATGCTATCATTGATGGATACGTTCAGAAATTCATACCTAAAACTATGACCATTCCTGTATGGAAGGGAAAAAAGCTCGACTTATTAAAAAGAATGACAAACAACAAAATAAATAAATAGAAGGAGGACAAAAAAATGTCAGAAAAATCTGTAATAATTATTGGTGCCGGAATTGCCGGTATTCAAGCTGCTTTGGACTTAGGAGACATGGGAATTAAAGTACATTTAGTTGAAAAACAATCTTGTATTGGAGGTAGAATGGCTCAATTAGATAAAACATTCCCAACACTCGACTGTTCAATTTGTATTCTTGCGCCAAAGCTTTCAGAATGTTATAGACATAAGAATATTACTCTTTATACCCTTTCAGAAGTTCAGAAAGTAGAGGGATCTGCAGGAAATTTTACTGTTGAAGTTCTTAAGCACCCTCGTTATATTAAAGAAGGAGTTTGTACCAACTGCGGAGACTGTGGTGTTATTTGTCCCGTACGCGGAGTGACAAACTTTTTTGATGCGGATTTAGCAACACAATCTGCTGCGCAAATAGCTTTTCCAGCAGCAGTTCCACCAACATATCGTATTAATCCAGAAGTATGTTTATACTTAAATTATGGAATTTGTGGTTTATGTTATAATAATTGTGGTGCTGATGCGATTGATTTTAGTATGAAAGAAAGCGTATTAACTCTTGATAACGTTGGTTCTATTATAATCGCTACGGGATTAGATTTAGCTGAAGATATACACGGATTAAATGTTTATGGATATCACAAATATGCTAATGTGATTACAGCAATGGAACTAGAGAGATTAATTTGCGCTTCAGGCCCTCAAGATGGACATCTTAGTAGATTGTCTGATGGAAAGCACCCCCATAAAATAGCTATGTTGCAGTGCATTGATTCCAGAACTCAAAAAGGTCAGCAATATTGTTCTTCGATTTGTTGTATGTATACAACAAAAGAAGCTATAGTTGCCTATGAACACGATAACACACTTGAGACTTATGTGTTCTATATTGATATGAGAGCGGGTGGAAAAGGTTTCCAAAAGTTTCTTAGAAGAGGTGCCGAGGAATACAACATAAAATATATTAAAAGTAAAATTTCTCATATAGAAGTTGATGATAATGATAATCCTATAATTACTTATGATGATTTAGAAACAGGAAAAGTCAAACAGATGACCGTAGATTTAGCTGTTTTAGCTACTTGTATCATCCCATCAAGAAGTATTGAGAAATTATCAAAGATACTGGGTGTAAATTTGAATAAATATGAATATGTAGATACAAATCCATTTCTGCCAGTCGAGACAAGTGTCGATGGTATTTTCACTTGCGGATGTGCTCGTGAACCTATGGATATCCCTCGATCCGTTGCTGAAGCTAGTGGCGCAGCAGCACGAGCAGCAGAAATAATAAAAGGAGGTTAAATAAAAGATGTCAGAAGAAGAAAAAACAGAAGAAGAAATTAGAGTTGGAGTATTTATCTGCCATTGCGGTTCAAATATCGGCGGATATATTGATTGCAAAGAAGTTGCTGAAAGAGCCAAAAAGTTGCCAAATGTTGTTTTTACTCAAGATAACCTCTATACTTGTTCAGAAACTGGGTTAGCGCAGATAAAGAATGGAATTAAAGAACATAATTTGAACAGAATAGTCGTTGCTTCTTGTACACCAAGGACTCATGAACCACTATTTCGCTCTTGCATCGAAGAAGCAGGATTAAATCCGTACCTCTTTAATTTTGTAAATATTCGGGATCAAAATACTTGGGTTCATCAAAAACATACTGCAGAAGCATTTGATAAAGCTAATGAGCTAGTTAAAATGGGCACTGCTAAAGCATCAAGATTGGAAGCTTTAGATAAAATTATTGTTGATGCCACTCCTACTGCTCTCGTAATAGGAGGAGGTATATCAGGAATAACCTCTGCTCTTAACTTAGCTAATCAAGGATTCGAAACCCATTTAGTTGAGAAAGAAGCTGAATTAGGGGGAAATTTAAGGAATCTAAACAGACTTTTCCCTACTGATCAAAGTGCTTCAGAATTACTAGATGGTCTTAAACAAAAAGTCAGTAGTAATAGTAAATTAACAGTTTATACCTCAGCTCGAGTAAAAAGTATTGAAGGTTTTGTAGGAAATTATGAGATAGAAGTTGATCAGGGCGGTACTGTCAAGGAATTAAAAATTGGAATAATCATTGTTGCTGTTGGTGCTGTTCCATTTATACCAACGGGGTTGTTAGGCTACGATGGACAGAAAAGTATCACTCAGAACGAATTAGAAGCAAAACTTAAAGCTGGTGAAGCAATCCCTAAGAATATAGTTATGGTTCAATGTGTGGGATCCAGAATCGAAGAAAGAAAATATTGCTCTAGTGTCTGTTGTATGACTGCATTGAAAAACGCATTAGCGATAAAGGAGAAGAATCCCGACGCTAATATTACGATTCTTTTTAGAGATTTATACACACCTGGTACGCATTATGAAGATTACTATAGGAGGACAAGAGAAGCGGGAGTTGTCTTTGTCGAATATGCTCCTGAAAAAATGCCCGCATTAGAGGGTGATAAAGTAAAGGTTCATAATGAATTTCTTGGTGAAGACATATTAATTCCATGTGATCTGCTTGTATTATCAGTACCATTAGTATCAAATGATGATAATAAAGATCTGGCTCAGATGTTAAAAGTTCCATTAGAAGAGAATGGTTTCTTTTTAGAAGCTCATGTGAAATTACGACCTATGGACTTTGCGACAGATGGAGTATTTGTTTGTGGTTCTGCTAAATGGCCTGTAGATATTACAGAAGCTATAACTCAGGGCTATGCGGCAGGATCAAGGGCGAGCACAATCATCTCTCATAAAACACTTGAAGTTGAAGGTGCTACTTCATCATTACCAGATTATAACAGATCACTATGCACGGGTTGCGAAGTTTGTATAACAGTTTGTCCATATAAAGCAATAAATAAGGATGAAAACGATGAAATCGTAATACTGCAAGTTCTTTGTAAAGGATGTGGCGTGTGCGGAGCTACATGTACTAATCATGCCATAGTAATTCGACACTTTACGGATGAGCAGATATTATCAGAAATACTAGCATTTGGAGGCGAATAAAATGAGTTTTGAACCAAAAATTTTAGGTTTTTTATGTAATTGGTGTTCTTATGCTGGGGCTGATTTAGCAGGAGTAAGCAGAGTTCAATACCCTCCTAATATTAGAGTAATTCGCGTAATGTGTAGTGGTAGAGTTGACCCAATGTTTATTTTTAAAGCTTTACAAGTTGGAGCTGATGGAGTAATCGTTATGGGTTGTCATATTGGAGATTGCCATTACTTAGAGGGTAATTATGAAGCAGTAAACAAATTTGCAATGACTAAGAAATTCTTAGAACTCATTGGTCTTGACAATCGAATAAGATTAGAATGGGTTTCTGCCTCAGAAGGAACTAGATATGGTGCCGTAGTCACAGAATTTACTGAATACATAAAATCACTTGGACCTAATCCGGCAAAAACAGATAATACTATTCTTAATAAATTAAAAGCAGTAGATGTTGCTGCAGCAACTGAGCGTATGAGATCCTTAGTTGGAAGGCAAAGAAAGATTACTGAACAAGAAAACGTATATGGCGAAAAAGTTCCTTTAGAGGAATTTAATGCGATTTTTGATGGTGCCATTAAGGACGAATATGAACGTGCTGAGATATTTCTTGCCTTAGAAGATAAAAACAAGTCCGTGAAAGAATTAGCTAAAGAATTAGATATTGATCCAAGTATCGTACTGGAGCATTTGTTAATCTTAAAACAACGAATGCAAGTGGACTTTGGAGAAATTATTGAAAATACACCAATATTTGTGAGGATGTGATGAATAAAATGGAAAAAGTAGGAGCTGTAATGGTAGTTGGAGCTGGAATTGGAGGATCTCAAACATCGTTAGACCTCGGCGATGCTGGATTTAAAGTATATTTGATAGAATCTACCACCAGTATTGGCGGAGTGATGGCACAGTTGGATAAAACATTCCCTACGAATGATTGTGCAATGTGTATTGTTTCACCGAAGCTTGTCGAGACAGGACGCCATCAAAATGTTGATTTGAGTATTAATTGTGAAATCTTAGAAGTTTCAGGAGAAGCTGGTAATTATACAGTTAAAGTGAAGAAGAACTCATTATTCATTAATCCAGAAATATGTACTGGATGCGGAGTATGTGGAATAAATTGTCCTGTTGAGGCTATAGATCTTTTTAATGAAGGGATTGCGACTTATAAGGCAACATCAGTGAAATATCCACAAGCAGTACCCTTAGTGTATGCTATAAATAAAGATTTATGTATTGGATGTGGAGTCTGTCAAGGTGTATGTAAAGCTAAAGCAGTACAATATGACCGTGAGGATGAGATTGTGGATATTAATATAGGCTCTATTGTATTAGCCCCAGGCTTTGATGAATTTGTACCCGCCCCAGGAAATATGTATGGATATGGTAAATATAAAAATGTAGTCACGAGTATTGAATTTGAACGAATATTAAGCGCAAGTGGTCCATACGCAGGAAGAGTATTACGCCCTTCTGATGGGGATATTCCCGTGGATGTAGCATTTCTTCAATGTATCGGCTCTCGTGATTATACTGGAACTGGACAACCATATTGTTCTTCCGTATGTTGTATGTATACGTGTAAAGAAGCGGTGATTGCTCATGAACACATGCATCAAATAGAGCCAACAATCTTTAGTATGGACGTGCGGGCATATGGTAAAGATTTCGATAAATATGTTATTCGAGCTCAAGAAGAATATCATGTAAAATATATTAGAAGTCGTATCTCAGCAGTCACAGAAGTTCCTGAGACTAAAGATTTACGAATTAGATATGAAACCGAGGACGGGAAAATTCAAGAAAAAGACTTCCAAATGGTTGTATTAGGAGTAGGATTGAATCCTCCTGATGATGCAAAGCATCTTGCGGAAAAATTTGGAATCAAATTAAATGATTATAAATTTGCTGAAACAGATATTTGGAACCCTGTAGCAACATCTAAACCTGGTATTTTCGTCTGTGGAGCGTTTTCTCAGCCTAAAGACATTCCAGAAACTGTAACTCAAGCGAGTGCAGCAGCAGGTTGCGTAAATCAACTCTTGTATGACGTACGAGGTACATTAGTATCTGAAAAATCATTACCTCCAGAGATTTTTGTTGCGGGGCAACCACCTAGAATTGGTGTGTTTGTCTGTCATTGTGGGATCAATATTGGAGGATTTGTAGATGTTCCTGAGGTCACGAGATATGCTAAGACCCTTCCAAATGTAGTATTAGCAGACCGAAATTTATATACCTGCTCTGCAGATACTCAGACGATTATAAAGGAAATGATTAAAGAATATAACTTAAATAGAGTTATTGTTGCGTCTTGTACACCAAGAACTCACGAGCCATTATTCCAAGAAACTATAAGAGAAGCGGGTCTGAATAGATATCTATTCCAAATGGCTAATATTAGAGACCAATGTTCATGGGTTCATATGCTTGAACCAGAAAAAGCGACTGAAAAAGCTAAAGATCTCGTAAGAATGGCCGTGAATAAAGCCAGACGTATAGCACCAATAGATAGAATCAAATTAAGTGTAACCCAGAAAGCGATGATTATTGGTGGTGGAATTACAGGTATGACGGCTGCTCTTAACTTTGCTAACCAAGAGATTGAAACTCATTTAATCGAAAAGGAAGCAGAATTAGGAGGTTTTGGAAGACACATCTATACTACTCTAGAAGGTGGAGATGTTCAGGCATATTTGAAGGAAATGATTGACAAAGTTCAATCGCATCCAAATATCAGTCTATATAAGAGCGCTGAAATTATCGCGATTGATGGGTATATTGGTAATTTCAAGACTACGGTTGAATACGGGCCTAATAAAGAAAAAGCTGAATTTGACCACGGTGTTGTAATTGTCGCAACAGGCGCGGAAGAATATAAGCCTAAAGAATATCTTTACGGAGAAAACGATAAAGTAACCTTACAATCTGAGTTCGAAAAAATGCTCAATACTACAGATGACATTAAGAATATGAAATCTGTGGTGATGATTCAATGTGTGGGCTCAAGAAACGAAGAGCATCCTTATTGTAGTAAGATGTGTTGCGCTGAGGCTATTAAAAACGCTCTCTTAGTTAAGAAAAAGAATCCATCCACCGAAGTGACGATTCTTTTCCGAGACATTCGAACATATGGCTTTAAAGAAAAATATTATCGTGAGGCAAGAGCCGCGGGCGTATTATTCCTTCGATATGATGAGAATAATCTCCCAATAGTGACTCCTGAAGGCGATGGATTACGAATTGAAGTGGTTACTCCCATAAAGGATGTAGTTTACATTAATTCTGATCAACTAGTATTAAGCGCGGGTATTGTTGCTGATCATGAACCAAATGAAGAACTTGCAATGATGCTAAAAGTACCTCTAAATGATGATAGCTTTTTCTTAGAAGCTCATGTCAAGCTCAGACCAGTTGATTTTGCTACTGAAGGAATCTTTGTAGCGGGCTTAGCCCATTGTCCTAAAACAATTGAAGATTCTATTTCCCAAGCCAATGCGGCAGTTTCACGAGCTTGTACAATTCTCTCTAAAGATGAAATAGAAGTAGAAGGTAAAACAGCTGTGATTGATATGTCAAGATGTAGTGGATGTGGTATGTGTGTCGATAACTGCGCTTATAATGCCATTGAGTTAATTGAAGATAGAAGATTTGGCATAATAGCTTCTATTAATCAAGCATTATGTAAAGGTTGTGGCGCTTGTTCGGGCAATTGTAGATGTTCAGCAATTGATATTTTAGGATTTTCAGGTGAACAAATATACGCAATGATAACTGGGAGGTTATAAAAAATGACAGAAACTGTTGAAAAATCAGACCAAGATAAAGAATGGGAGCCAAAAATGATCGCGTTTTTATGTAATTGGTGCTCATATGCAGGAGCGGATTTAGCAGGAGTAAGCAGGATTCAATATCCACCATCAATAAGAGTAGTAAGGGTTCCATGCTCTGGTAGAGTAAATCCATACTTTATTATAAAAAGCTTAATAGATGGTTGGGATGGTGTTGTCATTTCTGGATGCCATCCTGGTGATTGCCATTATATTAGCGGGAACTTAGTTGCTCGAAGAAGATTTGGAATACTAAAAGAATTATTAGAGTTTTTTGGTATAGAGCCTGGAAGAGTGAATTTTATGTGGGCTTCTGCAGCAGAGGGTGAGCGTTTTGCTGTGTTAATTAGAAAAGCTACAGCAATAGTAAAAAAATTAGGTCCAAATAAAAAATTTCAAAAACAACGGTGAGAAAAATGGGAATTGAGACAGAAAACCAAAATATAGAAAATAATATGAGAGAAATAGCAAGGAATTTACTTAAAGAGAATAAAGTAGATGTAATAATAGGATATAAAAAAGGAACTTTACCATTAATTACAGAACCGATTATTATAGATAATGTAGAAGATGTTGACAAATTAGTTTGGAATAATTCTTGTCATGTTAATTTAGCTAAATATTTAGTACCTAGAATCCCTAGATTTTGTGATCCTGAAAAGGGGAATTTAAAAGTAGGTATTGTTTCTAAAGGTTGTGTTGGAAGAGCATTAATTCTCTTAGCATCAGAAAATAAGCTTAATCTTGATGATATTAAAGTTATTGGAATTCCCTGTAATGGGGTTATCAATAGACACCGAATTGATAAAGATATAGGAGAAAAAGAGATTCTTGAAGTATCTATATCGGATAATGACATAATAGTGAAAGGAAAAGATTTCGAGAAAACATATCCTTTCGATGAGTATATGAACGAGTTGTGTAAACACTGCAAAGTTAAATCTCCACCAATTACATCGAAGATTGCAGATGTATGTGT
>Ga0114925_10000652_pt1 | contig 16003 bp, 17 predicted proteins | sample SumtaG_2_FD_87287 | JGI IMG/M metagenome (GOLD analysis project Ga0114925, IMG submission 87287) | Deep subsurface microbial communities from Indian Ocean to uncover new lineages of life (NeLLi) - Sumatra_00607 metaG | ecosystem: Environmental > Aquatic > Marine > Oceanic > Sediment | place... | reverse complement strand
GGATGGGCAAACCGCTGGTGTTCCAGTTGTTCACCAAGAGCAGCGCTGGGTAGCTAAGTTTGTAAGAGATAACCGCTGAAAGCATCTAAGTGGGAAACTCGTTCCAAGATAAGATACCCCGTATTAAGATGACACTATAGTTAAGACTTTGGTTTTGAATGTAGTTAATTCTTGATACATAGTAAGGCCCCTTGAAGACTACAAGGTTGATAGGCTGGGTGTGTAAGCGCAGTAATGCGTTCAGCTAACCAGTACTAATAGGCCGAGAGTTTTAATCGCTCTTTAAGAATTTAAATAAATAAGAATTTAAATGAATATCTTTTCAAGAGTATTTAACCTAAATAACTAAATTAACACAAGAACAATTTATTCGAATTATTATTCGATGTATAAATTTCTGGTGGAGATAGCTAAAGGGAAACACCCGTTCCCATTCCGAATACGGAAGTTAAGTCTTTAGCGCCGAGAATACTTGCCTGGAGACGGGCTGGAAAAGTAGGTACTGCCAGTTTTAATTAGAGCTCCGAGAAATCGGGGCTCTTTTTTTTGCTCAAAATGTATATAATAAATTTGGTGTATTTTTCTATTCACAATAAGGAGAAGTAAATGAAATCTATTCTCAACTGTGTTTTTGCTTGTGTACTTATGAATGTTTTCTTGTTTAACACGATTATGTCTGTAGAAAATAATAATAAAAATAATCAATCAAGAATAATTTTAGGTATTGAAGTACAAAAACCATTTTTACAAGGTCTTGCAGTAGGAGTTGCATCATGTGCGGCAGCTTACAAAACCGATGATCTACGAGTAGGCGGTGTTGTTGGTTCAGCGGGCGTTTTTGGATTGCAAGTGTGCTCAGAAGAAGAAGAAAAAAAATCACGTGGGTCGGCGCGAATTTTTGGTGCTATTGTTGGGGCTGTTGTTACCTATGTTGCAATTGCAATTTTGAAAAAATAATCTTCGCATTAAATGGTATGATTATAATGTATGAATTTTATTAATAATTAATCTAACCCGTTCGCCCTGAGCTTGTCGAAGGGTTTTTACGAGCGGCTTAATGTAGGGCTACCATTAAAATCAAATTTTCACTTCCAGTACAGTTAATAGTAGTAATTGCAGCGGCATTTTTACTTGGTCTCTACATGAGTGAAACGTTCGTGCGCGCTGCCTATACATTTAGTCTTTTTTTTAAGGCAGTATTAAGTTGTGCGTTGCCGTTTGTTATTTTTACCTTTGTGTTAACTGGTATTTTATCATTTAAAAAAGGTGCTCCTTTAGCCTTAGCGGTACTTATAGGTTTTATTGTCTTTTCTAATGCGTTTGTTGCATTATCATCTTATTTTACTGCATGGCTCGGTTTATCGGCGGCTACATGTTTAGCAGGGACGCAAGAAGTAGTTTCCTTGGTTCCTCGAACACCCTTGATACCGTTTACTGAATTTAACATGCCAGGCTGGGTTAGTGTGAGTTCGGTGTATGCACTTTTTAACGCAGTTATTCTTGGTATTATTTTTTCATTTGGCGCGTTCCTGTGGTAGACAAAGGATTAGAAGCATTTAAATCATACGTTGAAAAAGCAATTTATACTTTTTTTATTCCACTGTTACCCCTTTATGTTTTTGGTTTCATGTTAAAAATAGGATACGAAGGAACTTTTGCACTGTTATTCCGTCAATATGGTGCAACGTGTGTGCTTATTATTGGTATGCAGATTGTATATTTGGCATGGATTTATTTTCTTGCGGAAGGGTTTTCATTTTCTAAAGCGCTTAAATCAATTAAAATTGCATTGCCAAGTTATTTAACCGCGTTTAGTACGATGTCGAGCACTGCAACAATACCGGTGAGTGTAGGTGCCGCTACAAAAAACACGGGCAATGCGCCGCTTGCTTAAATGGCTATGCCTATCATGGCAAATGTACATCTATTAAGTGACAGTGTTGGAACCCCAATGTTATCGCTAGCAACCATGTACATTTTTCGAGGATGTTTGCCTTCATTTATTTCTTATCTTTTTTTTATTCCCTATTTTTGTATAGCAATGTTTGGAGTCGCGGGTTTACCCTGTGGTGGTATTATTGTCATGATGCCTTTGCTCACATCACAATTTGGTTTTACTGAAGAAATGATTGCAGTTGTTATGTCTTTGTATGTATTGCTTGATCCATTTGGGACTGCAGCAAACCTAATCGGAGACGGAGCCTTAGTGATCATAGTTAACAAGGTTTTAAAAAAAATTGAAACTTGCTTAAAAAAGAGAGAGAGCACTAAACTCTCCCTCTTAAATTTTTATAATATGCTGATGGTAAGTATATTGTTGAGTAATTCAATATGTCTACTGTGAAGTTTTTTGATCCATTCAGGGGCAACTCGCTGAGCATACAACATAAAATCAATGAGGCCTATCATAGCTTCTTTTTTTCCGTCTTCAATCACTTGCTCAGGAAATGCAATGCCAATACCAAATAAACGTGATGAAATTTCTCCACTTGAACTGTTATAATCTACTTGGCTTGTATGGCCTTCTGCTAATGGCACAGGATTTCTTGTGTAACCTATAGCGTAAATAATTTTATTGCATAGAGGGAGCCATGCTTCTCTTGCCTCTTGACTGTTTTTGAGTCGTGCTATTTGCGCTGGAGAATTTTTTTCTAAAACATTGTAGGCCCAACGTCCAGTTGCTCCTTTTAGTCCATTAAAGTGAGTTGGATTACCGTCTCCCATATCATAGGCATATCTTAATGGATGTTTATAAAAATTTACTATACGGGGTACGCCAATTTCACTTAGATACTTAAGAATTAAAATTGCTGAGTGCGCACCACCAATAAGGGCAATCGTATCGCTTTGTGTATCTACCAGCTGAGTAAGTTTATTTTTATCAATCGCCAAGTCTAAAGAAATACAATTTTTACATGGGTAATTGAGCTTTCTTGGCTGCGCTCCAGTTGCCAATACAACATTGTGCGATGTGAATGAACTATTATTTAATTGTAAATGCCATTCGTGTTGTTCATTGCGCTTAAGAGATACAAGAGAGTCTTGCACACTTGTTACTTTTGTACGCAAATGATTAGTTATATCAAGTAATGGGTCAACAACGAATCCGAGTATGCATTCTTCGCATGAATCACTTTCTTCAAATAATTTGTCGCGTGCTTGCGATGGAAATTCATTAAAAACACGACATTGTTGCACAAAAAAAACATAATTTTTTGTTACTGCGTTACCGGGTACATTATAATAATATTCACCAAGTCTGCCCACATCAAATTTTGGATCAACCCACACAATATCTTTTTCTGAAATTCCAAGTTCTAACAGTACGCCAATAGTTGCAATGCCCGCTGGCCCAGCGCCAACAACAGTCCAGCTAACATCGGCATGATGCTCTTGCGTTTTTGAATTTTTTGCACAAACATTGAAAGAGAAACTTAGTAAGCAACTTACTAAATACACATAAGATTGACGCATTATGAGTCTCCTTTTTAAGTAATATGATTAATCTGTCGTTAGTATATACAGTTTAGACAGCTTAATTAAAGATGCTGTTGTAAAATACTTAATCAGATTTTTTTTGTTTATTACTTTTGCTAGGAAAACAAAGATAACAGTTCATATACGTTTGAAAATCTTACGGAAGCACAGATAGAATTTTCTATTTTTTGATTTTTAGCGACGAGGATTTTTTTAATACCAAAACTTTGAGCTTCTCGTACTAAAATATCTATTTGATTAATTGGCTTAATTTGTCCTGTGACACTAATTTCACCTAAGGAGATTGATTTTTCGGGTAGTGGTTGCTGAAAATAACTTGAAAGTAATGCGAGTGCTATGCCAAGATCACTGACGCTATCTTTAAGTTTTAATGTAGCGCCGCTAATTTTAAAAAAGATATCATGCGCGCTTAATTTTACTTGGAGATATTTTTCTAATATCGCAGCAATAAGAACGACTTGTTTGTGATCAACTCCTGCAATAACGCGCTGAGGAATGGTTAATTTTGTTACAATAGTAAGTGCTTGCAGTTCAAGTAACAGGGGGCGTGAACCTTGTAAGATACTTATCAAAGATGACCCAGGAGCATAGGTAAGTTCTTTAATTAAGTGTTCGTTAATATTAGGAACCTGGCACAGACCAGTTTCACCCATTTTAAAAAAACCAACTTCGTTAATGGTACCAAATCTATTTTTAACCGAACGTAAAATCCGAGTTTGCCAACGGCCTTCACCTTGCAAATAAAATACTCCGTCAACCATATGTTCTAATGTTTTTGGACCAGCAATACTGCCTTCTTTGGTGATATGTCCACTAATAATAACCGCAATGTTATTTTCTTTAGCAAGCTGCATCAGTCTAAAAGTTGATTCACGCAGTTGACCAACGCTGCCCGGAAAATTATGAGTGTTGGTATTGCGACAATTTTGAATAGAATCAATAACAATGACATCAGGTTTTTCGGTGAGTGCTGTGTTTACAATAGTTTCAAGGTCAGCACAGTCTGAAAACAAGAGGGTAGTGCTATCGCAGTGTAACCGTTGTGCACGTGCAGCAACTTGTTGAATAGATTCTTCAGTAGAAAAATAAAAAACTTTACGATTTTGTGCCAATTTATTGGTGACTTGTAAAAGAAGAGTTGATTTACCAATGCCCGGGTCCCCGGTTAAAATAAGGAGCGATCCTGGTACAACTCCTCCACCGAGCACACGATCCCATTCCTGAACTCCTGAAAGCATACGCTTTTGAGGCTTTATATCTACAGAATCAAGTGAAACCATGGCAGTTTTTTGTAAAGATGAGTGTTTTCCTGAAGGTGGCGTATTAGTTTTTGTCGTAAAACTCTCCCACTCACTGCATCCAGGACAACATCCTACCCACTTAAGAGTTTGGTAATTGCATGATTTACAGGTATAGTGTGTCGATTGTTTGGCCATAGGGTACGTTTATTGTTATTTTTTAGAGGGTTACTATTATCCTTAGCATAACCTACTTATGTTTTTTTCAAAGTGAAACGTAGTATTAGCCAGTGATTTTTTTATCATTTTTGTTATCCTTATAAGTATAATAATTCTTTTTTTTGCCTTGATCAGAGGAATGTTTCAAGTATGAGTGAAGTAAGTCAAGATAGTTCATTGAGCAAATACATTGCCCAAGCAGGTGTATGTTCACGTCGCCAGGCACCAGAATTGATCGCTAGTGGACGAGTGACGGTCAATGGGGTGCGTATCACTAACTCCGCACATAAACTCTTACAGGGCGATATTGTCAAGATTGGGAACCGTGTAATTCGACAAGCAGCCAAAGTTTATATTTTACTCAACAAGCCCAAAGATTATATTACCACTGTTTCTGACGAAAAGGGACGTAAAACAGTTTTAGATTTGGTGCGTTCTGCGACAAAAGCAAAAATTTTTCCTGTTGGCCGACTAGATCGTCACACTACTGGTTTACTTTTATTTACCAATGATGGTGATCTGGCTAACAAGGTAAGCCATCCACGGTATGGCGCACAAAAAACGTACAACGTTGTTCTTGATAAACCATTACAACCAAAAGACGCACAAAAAATCAGAAAAGGTGTAAAGCTGGAAGATGGTATAGTTAAAGTAGATAATCTCGTTTCAGTATTTAACAAACAACGTTTCCAAGGACGGGCTAAAATTACATTGCACAGTGGTAAATATAGAGTCATTCGACGCTTGTTTGAATATCTTGGCTACAAAGTCATAAAGCTTGATCGTACTGCATATGCTGGCTTAGTTAAAAAAGGATTGCCTGTGGGACGCTGGAGAAAACTTACTCCGCAAGAACTTGCTATGCTCAAAGGTATAAAAAAATAAATTTCAATTATTTTCTTGCCTTAACAACAGTCCAACCTTATTCTGATCAATAGGTACCCTTTCTAATTTTCGTACAAAGCTTTTAATATCTCTTGTTTTTTGCTTTTGTAAAATTTTTACAATTTCGTTTTTTCGGTAAAGTGTCATATTACTAAACGGTTTTATTTTTTTTTTTAGATCCTGACTAAACTTCCATGCATAGATGTTCTTGTGTAAATGTTGATGATTAATTGTTTTTGGAAATGCTGATCCCATGTAACATGCATGTGCATATGTTTTTTCTAACCATTGTATGCACTGATTACAATCAAATTGGTTTGTTGTGGAACTTGTATCGGTACAAAAAACAACATACTTATTAAGTGATTTTTTTAGTTCTGCAATGAGGTATGACTCAAGATGTTTTTGAGTTCTTTTCGATGGCAGCCCAACATACGTTATGTTATTAAAATATTGGAGTTTCTTTTTACATTCATGCTGAGTTTTGTTATTGGCTTGGTGAAGTACAATGATCGAACCGAACCCCGATATGTTATGTGTAATATCACGAATTTTTTGTTGCAAATTTTTTATTGGTGCTTTTGAACAAATAATAATATCTGCTTGAGCATTTACAATGGTATTTACTTTATTTTTAGTTGGTTTTTCAAGTGGTTGATAGGGCGGAAGCTTGCGAACATTTTTTGCTGATGCGATCATTGTTTGTAATTCTTTACGGAAACCAGTATGTGGATTTTCAATGTTATAGTCATACAAAATTTCAGGAATGAACCGAAAGTTGTAGTGACACATTTCAAGCATGGGGAACATGATAGCAAAATCGTTGCATGCGGGGAAAAACTGCCCTTCGAAGCCTGGTACAACACTATCACAGATAAGATCTTGCAATCTAATGCATTTAAAGAGCCAAGCTTTAAATGTTCGTACATGCGTGTAGCGCCATTTATCTTTTCTAAAACTATTTTGCTCGATTATTTTTTCAGGAGTTTCTGAGCATAGTTTTATTTTTAGTCTTCCAGTGTGTTGTGTTAAAGGGACGGGTCTAAATTGACCATAGGTGAGCCATACGTGTGGATCTTGATATTCGTAGTCAATGCGCTCAAATACATGAGTATTGTTTAAAAAGTCATCGCCATCAACTTGTACGACCACTTCATCGTCATGGCAGTGCTCATGAATAGCAAGGTATACATTTTTAAGTTTTTTGCAACGTTGTTTATTGTGAATGAGTGTTACTTTTTTTTCTAGATTATGATTGTGAATATACTCTTTATATTTTTGTAATGTTTTGTCTGTAGATGCGTCGTCAACAATAATGACTCTAAAGTTTTCGTACTGTTGGCAAAATACTGAATCTAAGTTTTTTTCAATCCACGGTTCGTTGTTATACGAACAGATTAAAATCACCAAGGGTGTTTCATTATTTGATACTATGCTAAAGAATAAGAAGATACTCGTCAGTAAACTATATTTAGTTTTCATTGTTTTTAATAATGCTTTCTGCCTAAATCAACATAGGTAAAGCCACTATTTTTGACTTGCAGGGGGTTGAGTAAGTTGCGTGTGTCCATTATTATAGGTTGACGCATTTTGCTTTTTATTGTTTTAAGATCGACGTGAGTGAATTCTTGCCATTCAGTTACAATCACTAAAATATCAGCATCTTCAAGGGCTTTTTCTGCGCAAGTGCAATAACATATATCAGGAATTAAAGCGTGCATATTTTTCATTGCTTGTGGATCATATGCTTGTATAATTGCACCGTTACCGAGTAGTTTCTTGATAATCTTAATAGCGACTGAATCACGAATGTCATCTGTGTTTGCTTTAAATGATAATCCCCATATAGCAACTTTTTTACCACGTACGTTATTATCCATCAAATCATAAATAGTTGTGATCATTTTTTGTTTATGGAGTTGATCTGCCTTTATAACAGCTTCTAATATGCAGAAACGTTCTCCTACCTTACGTGCTGTATGTGCAAGTGCACGGCTATCTTTGGGGAAGCAAGAACCGCCAATACCAGGTCCTGGTTTAAGATTTTTCGTTGGCATTGATTGTTCACTCATGCTCATACTTGTAACAAGTGTTTCAATATCTGCTCCGACGGTGTTACACAGACATGCCAGTTCGTTTACAAACATGATTCGTGTCATTCTAAAACTGTTCCACGTATATTTAAATGCTTCGGCTGTTGTCAAATCGGTGTGCACTAAAGGGCATCCCCGTTCAATAAGCGGCGAATATAATTCTGTCATTATGTCGAGTGCCTTTTGAGAATTACTTCCGAGTACAATAGGATTAATACTAAAATCTTTTAAAGCAGATCCTTCACGCAAAAATTCAGGATTAAAAACAAGATCGTACAATGCACCTGGCGCACAATGTTCATCAAGTTGTAACAGTACATTCTTATTAGTTCCAATAGGAACCGTGCTCTTAATGCAAATAACTGTGTAGCCTTGCATGTTTTTTGCGATTGTTTCTATCACATTGATAAGTGCAGAAATATTTGAACTCCCATCTTTGCCCATTGGGGTTCCAACGGCAACAATAATAATATCAGCTGTTTGTATGGCATGCTCAACATCAGTTGTAAAAAAAAGTTTTTCTTGGTGCATACCTTCTTTAACTATTGCTTGTAAGCCAGGTTCAAAAATGGGTTTTATTCCGTTGTTAAGATCATTAATTTTTGATTGTGATATATCTGTACAGATAACATTATTTCCCATCTGAGCAAATTTAGACCCAGCGATAAGTCCAACGTATCCTGCTCCGATGACGCACATATTTTTGCATGCAAGAGAATGATATGCAGTAATACTGAGCAATACAGAGAGAATCAGAGTCTTATTTTTAAGTAGGGTTTTGAGCTTCATTAATTATCCTTTTTTGTGCTTACTTTTTTTTTATTTTTTAACTTAGTGAAGAGCTCCGGTTATTTCAGTTAATTCTCTGGTTATTTTCATCTGACGCAATTTATTATATGCCAACTTAGTGGTATCCAAGATGGTTTGTGCATTTCTTGTTGAGTTATCCATTGAGATAAAACGAGCTGCTTGCTCAGCGATTAACGATTCAAAAAGTAAATTATACACCATGGTGTGTAGAAGTTCGTGCGAAAGATACCCAAGCAATTCTTCGGGTGGTTGTTCCCAAACATAAGGTTCGTTTATTCGAGGCTCAACTGTTATACTTTCTTGTCCAAGGGGTATGAGCTGTGTCGAAGAAGGTTTTTGTATAAAGAAGTTTTTAATCTTATTGGAAAAAATAACAACTGAAGTAAAAGGAGTGTCGGTATCCATAATCATACTAATGATTGCCGTAGAAATCGGTTCTATTTGATTAATACTAATCTTTTCATGCTTGGTGTTAACTTTTATACCTTTAAGTCCTCTGACATAGTCGGTAGCTTTTTTGCCGATTGCTACGAGTGTTGCGTTCTGGTATTGGTCTTTTTCTACGTTATTGGTAAAATATGAAAAAAGAGCGCTGCTAAAATTTCCACATAGACCTTTTTGTGATCCAATGAGTATAAAGAGGGTTTTCTGAGGTAATTCAGGATTTGGGATTAAAATGCGATTGCGCCATGAGGGAGTACTCTTTCTAAGTTTATAGAAAAGATTTTTTATCGTTTCTGTGTAATGGTTAAGGATTTTACGCTTTGCTTGCATTTTTGTATGAGATGACATTGAAATAAGTCGCATAGCGTTAGTGACTTTTTTTATTGTTTCAATTGTCTTAATGCGTTGTCGCATTTGAACGAGTTGAGCCATACCATTGCCCCAAAAAAATTTGTGTTTTGTACTATAAGAGCTGCTTTGTAAGTGTAATATTGATTTTTTTAGTTTGCAATCATTGAGTGGATGAAATGATGTTAATTATTATAGACGCGTACAACGTACTCAAGCAAACGTTGCCGTCACGAGATATTTCTGATCGGAAACGAACCAAGTTTATTATGCAGATGGCTGCATATGCTAAACTGCGCAAACATACCGTGGTTGTTGTGTTTGATGGCGGGCCATATCATTGGCCTTCTCGTGGACATGAACATGGCATTCTTGTTATTTATTCTGGTGCACGACAAACTGCTGACAAAGTTATTCAGGATTATATTCAAAAAAACAAAAACAAAAAGCCGTTATTAGTTTCTTCTGACAGAGAGCTATGTGCATGGGTTTCTCAAGAAGGAGTGATATCAATTGGTTCATTAGAATTTTGTAACATAGTTGAAAATCGTATGGCAGCAGTAAAAGAAAAAAAAACATCTAGACAAAAAGGTACTGTTGTTAAATTGTCATCAGACGAGAATGAGGAGGTTGATAAGCTTATGACAGAAGGTAGTATGTATGTTGATCAAAAAGATGATCTTCATGATATACAACTAGATGAAGATACACATAAACTATCAAAAAATGAGCGTAAGATGGCAGACATTATTAGGAAATTATAAGGCATGAAGCAGACAAAGTGTGATGTGCGCCTTGTGTATAGTTTAGACGAATTGAAAAAAGCGGTTGACCATGTTTACGATCACATGAAGAATTGTAAAGTGATTACGTTGACAGGAAGTTTAGGTGCGGGCAAAACAACATTGGTACGAGCATTGCTTAGAAAGTGTGGTATAACAGAAGAAATTACGAGTCCTACGTTTGTCTGTGTTAATTCATATAAAAATAAAAAGGGAATAACCTTCAATCATTTTGATTTGTATCGTATAAAGTTACTCGATGAATTTGTAGAATCAGGATTTGATGAATATCTTTATGCACCTAAAAGTATAGCGTTAATTGAGTGGCCGGACATAATTATGCCACTTTTAGAAAAAGACGTATGTCATATTACTCTTGAATACAATGGTGCAGATGAACGTATTTTATCGTGTTCGTTAAAAGGGTGTGATGACAAATAAAAAAAGCGGCCTATTGCAACGTCCTGATTATTTAGTATGCACGTGCATGGGCGTTATGTATTCTGAGATTTGCCAGGCTATAGAGGATGGCTATACAACATTTGATCAGCTTTCTGAATTTTTACTGGTTGGAACGGGGTGCAATAGCTGTGTACCTGAAGTCAAAGATATTTTAAAAGAAAAGTTAGGTGATAAGTAGGGTTTCGTTATTGCTATTCCTAACTGCTCATGTTTTATAGGTTAAAATAAAACATGAGCAGTTATACATTAATGGGCCGATTTTACAGGGATAGGGATAGTAGTGGTCACCTCATTTTTGATAAATGTTATAAAAAAGAAAAAAATGGCTTGAAATCTTTGTAGAAAACACATATTCTATTGACTGCAAGGCAAGTTATTTTATTGAAGGCGAGATTCCCGAGTGGTCAAAGGGGGCGGACTGTAAATCCGCTGGTTAGCCTTCGCAGGTTCGAATCCTGCTCTCGCCACCAGAAAAGACCGCGGGAATAGCTCAACTGGTAGAGCGACAGCCTTCCAAGCTGTAGGTTGCGGGTTCGAGTCCCGTTTCCCGCTCCAGTTCGCTAAATATGCTGGCGTAGCTCAGTTGGTAGAGCAGCTGATTTGTAATCAGCAGGTCACGGGTTCGAATCCTGTCGCCAGCTCCATTTTTTTAACGCAGATTGAGGTTGTCTTTTTGGCTTTTTTGGTTTAGAATAAAAAGATGTGAGCGCTGGGTGATCTTGCATTGGTACAAAAATGGATGTAGGAGGCCCACGTAGCTCAGTAGGTAGAGCACTTCCTTGGTAAGGGAGAGGTCACCGGTTCAAATCCGGTCGCGGGCTCCAGGTAGAAAAGTTTATAAACTGTTCATGAAATGGTGTTTTCAGCATGGCTAAAAATAGGGTAACAACCCATCTCGCGTGCAGCGTGTGTAAAGAAAGAAATTATACGCAGGTTGTATCAAAAAAAAGATCTGTAGGCTCTTTGGTGTTAAAAAAATTCTGCTCTCGTTGTCGTAAGCATGCGGAGCATAAAGAGAGTAAATAAGGCGAGGTATTGGAGGCCAGTAGCTCGAATTGGTAGAGCGGCAGACTCCAAATCTGCGGGTTGGGGGTTCGAATCCCTCCTGGCCTGCCACGCGAAGCAAATTTTAATTTTGTGTGGTTTTCCTGATAATTGGAATAGTCGATGAAAAGTATTATTCAATTTTTGAGTGGTGTGAGAACAGAGTTTTCAAAGGTGGTATGGCCTAAAAAAGCTGAATTTATAGGTTCAATCGTTGTTGTATTGTTTTTAGTATTTGTTTTTGCTCTTTATCTATCGATGATTGATTTTGGATTCTCAAAGCTTACATCATATATTTATGGAATTTATGGTCTTTAGGGTTGGGATATAATCGAATGAAACGTTGGTATGTAGTTCAGGTATATGCTGGATCAGAACAGGTTGTACAAACCGATATCGAAAGGACTATCCAAGAACGTGGGGCTCAAGATCTATTTGGTAAAATATTGATCCCTTCTGCAAAATTGAAACCAATGTTTAATACGCAGGAATCCAAAGATGAGCAGCTTTTTCCGGGTTATATACTTATAGAGATGGCTCCTGAAGCGGAGGCGTTTCGTTTGGTGCAATCTGCTTCACGAGTTGTACGTTTTTTAGGGGGAAAACCTCCTGCACCATTATCAAAAAAAGAGATTGATCGCGTTATATCTCAAATTGAAGGTGAATTAGTCGTTTCTGTAAAGAGAAGCGATTTTGTAGTGAGTGGTGAAATTGAAATTAAGGAGGGGCCATTCGCTGGATTCGTTGGCATTATTGAAAAAGTTGACGAAGAAAGTGAGAAGCTTACTGTTATGGTAAGCATTTTTGGTCGTATGACGCCAGTTGAGCTGGAATTTAATCAAGTGACCCAATAAGTTTAGAGTGAGTTGTTACTATGGCGAAAGAAGTCAAAGCTAAAATTAAAATGCGGATTCCTGGTGGGGGAGCAACTCCAGCACCTCCTGTGGGTTCTGCGCTAGGTCCTTTTGGTATAAAGACCATGGATTTTTGTAAGCAGTTTAATGCACAGACATCCAACAAAAAAGGGGAAACAGTTCCGGTTGAGGTTACTATTTATAAGGACAGATCATTTAGTTTTGTCACGAAAACACCTCCAACAAGTGAGCTTATTTTAAAAAAAATAAAGCTGAAAAAGGGTTCTCCTGATCCCAAGGAAAAAAAAGTCGGTAAGATTTCTTGGAAAGAAGTTGAGGAAATAGCACAAATCAAGATGCCCGATTTAAATGCTACGGATATTGAGCAGGCAAAAAAAATTGTTGCCGGAAGCGCCCGAAGTATGGGTGTTGAGGTTGTTGACTGACAGGGGGTAAAATATTATCATGCCTAAACATGGAAAAAAATATACAAAGGCTAGTGAAGCTGTCTCTAAGCAAGCGATGCCTGCAGAACAAGCGGTTAAATCAATTAAAGATTTAGCTTATGTGGGTTTTGATGAGTCTGTTGATGCGAGTGTGAACTTGAGCATTGATCCTACTAAAGGTGATCAAGTAGTTCGTGGTTCGGTATTTCTGCCTCACGGTCGCGGAGAGGACGTTAAAATTTTGGTTTTTGCTAAGGGTGAGTATGCCGATCAGGCAAATGAAGCGGGTGCTGACTATGTTGGCGCTGACGATTTGGTTGAAAAAATCAAAGATGGTTGGATGGACTTTGACTATGCCGTTGCAACTCCTGATGTGATGGGGCTGGTTGGTAAGCTCGCAAAGCTTCTTGGGCCACGTGGTCTTTTGCCAAATAAAAAAGTTGGTACTGTTACATTTGATGTTGGCAAAATTGTTTCTGAGTTAAAAAAGGGACGAGCTTTTTTTAAAAATGATAAAGGCGGAGCGGTTCATTTTTCTTTTGGTAAGGTTTCTTTTGATAAAGAAAAATTGCTTGATAATCTCAAGGCATTTTTGAAGGCATTGGTTTCGGCAAAGCCAGCTTCTGCGAAGGGTAAATATCTTAAAAAATTGACCATTTCTTCTACGATGGGCGTTGGTCTTCAGGTAAATCCTGAAGAGCTATTGCGTCAATAATTTGCTGAAGGGTATTTATAATGAAACGTCATCAAAAAGAATTGGTGGTTGAGTTGTTGAAAGACGGCTTGTCTAAAAGTGAATCATCATTTTTAGTTGGTTACAGAGGTTTGTCTGTTGCTCAAATGCAAAATCTAAGAAGAGGTTTGAAAGATAAGGGTGCTTCTTTGCAGGTCGCAAAGTGGCGTTTAATGAAATTGGCTACTGATGGTACACAATCAGGTGAGATTTTACAGCCATTTTTTAGGGATCAAATTGCGATCGTTTTTGCATCAAAAGAAACTCCGGCTGTAGCAAAGGTTTTGTCTACATTTTCAAAGGAAAATGAAGCGTTATTGTTAGTTGCGGGTTCATTGGAGAATGCTCTTTTAGATGCGGATGCTATAAAACGTCTCGTGTTGTTACCTTCTAAAGAAGTTCTTCTTGGGCAGGTCTGTGGTACACTTAAAGTTCCTATCACCAGATTTGTTAATGTTATGAACGTTCTCGTTTTGAGACTTTTGTGGACATTGAAGGCTGTTGCAGATAAAAAACAGGGGTAGTGATCGAGCGTGTTATTTGAGATACGTTTATAATAATTTATGTGGTGATTCTTAATTTTAATGTCCATGGAGATAACTGATGGCATCAAAATCATTTGATAAGTTGATTCAAGAAATTGGTAATATGTCTGTTTTTGAGTTGTCTGATTTGGTCAAACAACTCGAAGACAAGTTTGATGTGTCTGCTGCTATGTCAGTTGCTGCGCCAGCGGGTGGAGCTGCGGTAGCAGGTGGAGAGCAAGCGGTTGCAGAAGAAGAAAAATCTGAGTATAAAGTTACTTTAGAAGTGGCTGGTCCTAAAAAAATAGACAACATCAAAGCGTTACGTAAAGTAACAACTTTGAGCTTGACTGATGCGAAAAAAGCGGTGGAAGAAGCACCGACAGTAATCGCTGATGCAGCATCTAAAGATGATGCTCAAAAGATGAAGCAAGTATTAGAAGAAGTAGGTGCTAAAGTTAAACTTTCATAGTTTTTCTTCGTTTTGTTTATAGCGAAATAAATGCGCTGGTGAAAATTATTTGCAATTAGTGGGGAGCGACTGAATGTCTCAATTGCACATGGGCAAAGGTGGTATTAGAAAATCTTTTGGAAAGATTAAAGATATTGTTCCTATACCCAATCTGATCGAAATACAATCGTCATCTTTTAATGATTTTGTGCAATTGGATTATCTGCCTGGTGAACGTAAACCAATTGGTCTTCATAAGGTTTTACAAGATGTATTTCCAATTGAACACGGCGATAAAATGTCGTTGGGATATGTGAGTTATGAGTTAGGTAGTTGGGCTTGTACTTGTGGAAAGTTAAGCGGAATTGAAAATCGTTATCAGTGGCATTGTACTGCTTGTAAAGCAACAGGATGTTCACGTTTAAATGAAGATTTGCAATGTTCTCATTGTAAAAAACTGACCGCTCGTTATAAAGTATGCTCTAACTGCTTGTTTCGGGTTGTTATCAAGATGCCTATGACGCTCAGTGAGTGTCGTTCGAGTGGCCAATCTTTTTCAATGTCTCTTAAAGTAAGAATTCAACTTATTAGTTGGGTTCTTGATGATAAGGGTAAACGAACTGTTCATGACATTAAGGAGCAAGATATCTTTTTTGCTGACGTTCCTGTTATGGTAGATTTGTATGAAGAGAATGATCAGTTCAAACTTGGTAATGCGGGGACGTTCCTAATTAATGGTGTTGATCGTGTGATCGTTAGTCAGCTTCACCGTTCTCCAGGGGTTGTTTTTTCCCAAAGCAAAAAAACAAAAGATTTTCGCGGTCGTCCGTATTATCTAGCTCGTATCATTCCAATGCGAGGTTCTTGGATGGATTTTGAGTTTGACAGTAATGATGTTTTATACGTTCGAATCGACAAAAAGAAAAAATTATTAGTAACGACCTTTTTACAAGCACTTGGTTTTGATCGAGATCGTATTATATCTCTTTTTTATGATGTGGAATCAATTTCTGCTGAAGACGGACTTTTTTTTCGGGATGTCGGTGATCATTTAATTGGATTACGTATTGAAAAAGATATGCTTCCGTCTGGAAAAGAAGAAGATGCACTGCTTGGTAAGCGGCTTACAACTGACAGTATAAAATTTTTGAAAAAGTTTGGCATTGCACGTC
>Ga0114925_10000651_pt1 | contig 16003 bp, 9 predicted proteins | sample SumtaG_2_FD_87287 | JGI IMG/M metagenome (GOLD analysis project Ga0114925, IMG submission 87287) | Deep subsurface microbial communities from Indian Ocean to uncover new lineages of life (NeLLi) - Sumatra_00607 metaG | ecosystem: Environmental > Aquatic > Marine > Oceanic > Sediment | place... | reverse complement strand
TGTTACCTGTCGGAGCGCGGAAGCGGGCCGGATTCGTACCGGTCGTCGAGAGATCACCATCAATCTCAAGGTCAAGACCAGCCAACAGGGCCATGGCATTGAACTGAATGAGCCGCCACTGATCGACCAAAGCAGCTCGATTGTTCATCCAGTCGAGTCGATTAGCTCGAGCAACTTCAAATGCAATATCAGGATCGATTCGCTCGGGCTCTATTGTAATTGCTTCAACACGTGCACGTGCTTGTATGAGTGACATCTCGTCAACGGCTGCGGCAATCTCTGACACAAGCTCAACAACCGCATCAGCAGTTTCACGAAGGTTCTCTGGCACAAGAGCATCACCGAGTCGCTGTATTTCTATTTCATTTTCGTCAATCTGTTTCAGAAGACGATTGAGATCATCATTCAAGAGCCGCATCTCACGGGTAAATGTTTCTCTTTCCGTAGGCCGCATCCGGTTGATTCGATACGCCGCATCTGCATCCACACGCTGAAGATCCGACATGACATCAGCTGCCTGTAGCTCGACTTGATCTCGTAAAAGATCAAGTTTTTCAAGAGATGCTTTGATAAGTGCCTGATCGGTGTCCGCTACTAGCTGTTCTGTTACTGCGGTCTCTTCCGTGGAATCATCCTGACGCTTAAGGACTGACTTTTCTACTTTCAATCGTGACTCTTCTTCTGTTTCGTCGATACTCGTTCGCTGGTCTTTCTGATCGACTGGTGGCGGTAGGAGAAGCGGCTCCTGCGGTGCTTTTTCAATTGCCGGTGGCACTAATTCCAGGGCTGTCGGATCATCTTCAATTGGATCCTGGCGAGGATCATCTACTTCTTTAAGCGGTTCTTCTGCACCAAACGAATACGTTGCCAGAAAGTCACCTAGGCCATTCTGCAAAGCTTGCATCTCAGGACTAATAAATTGAAACGGTTTGATGAACGTTTCATCGAGTGCCATTGCCGTATCAGATGGAATATTCAGCACATTTACCTTGAATGTTTCGATTTGGTTGGCAAGACCGGTTTTCGCTGAAAGGAGATTGGCACGACTCGTTTCGACACTCTGTCGCAACTGATCAACTTGCTCAACACCAACCAGACCTGCTTCGAGATTTGCATCAAGTTGCGCCAGTGCTCTGAGTTGCGCTGCTAAATTTTGCTCAGCATTTCGAATTTGCTGCCGCGATTGCAAAAGCCCTACGAAACCACCGAGTCTTCCTGCACCACCGCCAGCAAAGCCAGCTCCCCCGGTTCCACCTCCTGCAGTTTGAAGTCCATTTCCCTGACCTCCAAAAAACACACCACCAATATTTCCAAAGCCGCCAACTCCTGTTCCGGTAAAACCCGCGAACCCTGTACCGCCAAAAAAGCCACCACGTCGTTGCAATCGCCTCGGTTGATTACTCCCAAAGGCAACCTGCAGAAAAAATCCTTGTCGATAAAATTGAAGTAGCCGCAGATTTCCTAAAAGTGTGCGTTCGACAATTGTCAACGGTTCAAGTGCAATTGAGCGACCTGAATTTTGTAGCAATGGTTGAAGAAATGCGAAATCAAAAAATGACACGTTCGTGTACTGATTCGGACCCGCAAATTGCCAAACGATTGAATTAACTAAGCCAACGGCAAGTTCACCAGCTGTAGCGAGATTTCGACGCGCAATGAGATCTGTTTCAGTACCCCATCGTGTAACCTGTCCATTCGGATTGAGGGGACCACGGTTTCGATATTCAGTGGTATTGCCACCAAAGAATTGAACATCGAATCGAAAACGCTCAGTGCTCACATCCAGTGCAGAAAGATAGAGTGTCTGAAGCTGGTCCCACCAATTGATTGAATTCAGATACGCCAGTTTCATTGCTGACTCGGTGCTGAGCTCGATCGCTCCTGATTCGGTTAGATCAACTACCTCGTGGAGTCGTGAACGCCACGCAGGATTGTCGAGTGTCGTACGATCACCGTTGATATGCCAACGATAAAAACCATGCTTTCCATCAACACAATGCATATAGCGATGAGCCGTAGGATCATCTGGAGGCATTGGTGGGAAAATTTGATTGTACGGATCATAAAATCGACTTCGTTTGTCTGATCGTACGTTGTAGTCAAACGGTACTTCCCACCGAGGGTCACACGATTTTTCCTTCAGCAAGGCATTCACCTCACGATCAGCCTGAAGGTAATACTTTCCGCGCGAACACCCTCCAAACATGACAGCGCACAGCGCTGCAATACTGAATGATCGTATCCACACCTCTGTTCGCGACGGTTTCATGAAAGACGCCTCGCGGGGGAAACGGGCGCTCTTGTGACAGGCAACCACGACCCCGTGCACAGGGGTTGAACGGGTTACCTTTATCAATATCCATCGACGTTCGTGTCACGCGATCTTTAACGAACAAACTGTTTGGGGTGTTTAGGAAATATGATCACTCTGGGGTGCATAAAGCCATTCAGGCCGCAGGGTCGTTTCAACCGATACATCTTACCTGTGCGTGTATACGGACTAATAAAGGCAAACTATGTTTGGACCGCGAATAAACTATTTAGGAAGTTGGGGTGTGATCCCCTGCTGCGCGGTTGTTCTTCTTTGCATGCGGACTCTTTCTGCTGAGATCGGTTTGACCAGCCAACCAGAACCACTGGGATATCCGAGCTCGCTTGATGACCCTGCTGACGCACTTGCTGAAAAGCAGGCCGGTAGCATCTGGGCGCCACCTAAACGGGCTGATGATCTTCAGGTACCCGCCGGGTTTGACCCTGTCCGAAGTAAAGGCTTCTCTGAAAACCCAAAAGATCTTCTTACCTGTTTTCAGGAACCAGCCCCGGCTTCACATTGTGACCGGAATATTGTTGACCGCCATTGGATGGGCCCTGGTGAACTTGCCTACCACATGGCACCTGATCACAAGCCATGCACAAGAGATTACACACGTGTATTTCGCACTGAGTTTCCTGGACGCCTGTGGTTCTCTACTGAGTATCTTGTCTGGGCAACAACCGGGCAGGCCGTTCCCCCACTTGTCACAACGAGTCTCGCCGGCACCCCAGAAGCGGATATCGGTGTCGTTGGCTTACCAACAACACGTGTTCTCTTTGGGGGAACCAACTTTGAAGGACCTATGCGTTCTGGTGCACGGTTAACAGCTGGATTTTGGTTCACACCACAGCAGGAACGTGGCATTGAAGCCTCCTGGTTTGGACTCGCGATTGCAAAAGAGGCATTCAGCGTTTCGGCAAATGGTGGGACTTCGTATCTAGCACGACCCTATATTGATGCCACAACTTCACAACAAAGCTCTGTCGTGATTCTTCCTTCGACTACATCCCCCACGTTTCCAACCGGTGACCCGACACTTCTTGATCAGGCCGTTGATGCATCGATCCAGAGTCAATTCGGAAGTGTTGATGTTCTTTATAAAATCAACAGAACACAGAGTGAAGACTTCCATAGACGTTATCTGGTTGGTGGATTTCGATATCTGATGCTCGAAGATCAACTTGCAGTAAATATGACTTCGAGTGTTTCGACAACGACAGCAGGCGGTCTTCCAATTACAAGTGCAACTACCTCCGACTCATTCCGAACACTCAATCAGTTTTATGGGGGCGAATTTGGTATGGTCGAAAAATGGTGGCGTAATCGATGGTCTCTTCAAGTGCTCGGTAAAGTTGCACTTGGTGCGACAACAGTCACAACGAGGATTAATGGATCGACAACAACAGCAGAAACGACGACTACTGGAACGACAACAACAGGAACCTATCCTGGTGGTGTTCTGGCACAGGCAACCAATCCAGGAAATGAGCAATCACTTTTTGCCGCTGCAGGTGAATTTGGTGTGACTGCTGACTATGCCATCTGGTCACAGTTTCGCCTCTCTGTTGGATACTCACTGATCTACTGGACGACGGTCGGTCGCGTCACCGACCAGATCAATACATCCGTCAATCCAACACAATTTGGTGGCGGAACACTTTCAGGAGTATCCGAGCCAACATTTAATCTGTCTACAACTGGATTTTGGGCACAGGGTGTGAATGCTGGCCTCGAATACCAGTTCTAATCACAGAGCAAGACCTCGGCATTGTTTAGCCAAGCCATGCATACATTTTCAATCACGCTCAACGCAACCACCTCACCGTGCACTGGCATACTCTCACGAAACTGAGTACTGCAACTAATAATCTAGTGCCGGGAAGCGAAGACCAGTTCGGTACAGAAAACGCCGTGGGTGATTGGACTTATCCCACTGGCTTCCCATGCTCTCGTAACTTGACCACAACATCTCGGCCAAGAATGCCCCGCATCTTGTAGGCAAGGGCTGGCTTTTTGTCGAGCAGTTTATTCAAACTTTCCTGAGACCAGGCCAAGACCTGGCTTGGCTCGCTCGCAACAACATCAGCAGTTGCCCTTTCACCCGAAAGAAAACTCATTTCACCAACGAATTGTCCTGGTTCATTGCGAGCTATGATTGTGCCACCTGACCGCACTTCAAGAGCGCCACGCTCAAGCACCTGAATGTCATGAACGACAGAATCACGCTGTATAATCATTGTCCCAGCTTCAATCTCGCGCCACTCACCGAGTTTCACCAACCGGCGAAATTCACCCGGAGTGAGCTCAGAGAAAACTTTGTCATAGAGTTCTTGCTCAGGCCCGTCCATACGACGCGGACGCCGCTCCCGCAAAAGGATACCAATCTGGACAAGATTGACTGTTATGAACAGTGCATTCCAGCCAATTGGCGCCCAAAGAATATGATCACTGCAGTTACAATAAAATGGAAGAAGCGACAGACCAGCAAAAATTGTCAGCACTCGCAACCAGAGAATATCACGTACAAGATATGACGTCAGGTACAGAACGTTTGCAACATGCACCATGTCATCAACGCATGGGCAATACATGGTAATCAGGAATAAAATAGCCGGGTCCATCAACACTGTTTCTTCCCCCATCTGCATTTCCTACAAGTCATTGACTGAATCGGGTCAGCTGCAGCGTTTTCGATTCAATTCTTCTTTTTCATGCGATTCCGTAACTTCTTCTTCGTCTGTTGCTATCTTGAATTTCCAGCCATCGATAACAGTTCCTTCTGTTTTGAGATGTGACATCAAAAAGAACAGCCGACGTCTTGCATCGCCCTCTGGCCCCTCTGGAATATTACTGAAGCGATCTCGAAGGTAGTACGGGGCCCACGCCTGCGAATAGAGTGTGGCCTTCAAGCGTAATTTCCGGCAATCAAAACATTCAGGGACCGTGACACGATAACTGACAATATCTGTTCCCTTCCCATCGGCGTATTGTGGATCTTCTCCAACACCATGCGGATGGGTTGCCTCAACAAATGCTTCTGGCATTTCCTCACTTGGCCCTTTAGCTGACCACCCTCGAGGCAAGAGCCGATTGTCTTTCACATCATGTGTCCGATGCAAAAAACTTGTTGTAAATTCTCCAGATGCATTTTGGCTTAATTCTTCGTAGATCTGCACCTGATTGGGACTACTGATCACACGATGATGTGGCTGATACGCTTGCTGTCTTTGTTGACCGTTGCCAACATCATCAAAGAACTCTGAGGGCAACACGCGACCATTCTCTCCAACAATAACCCCGGCACCATTTGTTAACCCAGACGACCAGATAATACGGTCACGACCATACGTACTGTCCACAAGTAAAAACTCCATCCACACTCGGCGAAATCCAACACCACTCGGCAGTCGATGACCTGTAAGATTTGTCACTTTCACATCCGCAGCGATGGTCTGACCTGCAGTTTCTACATTTAGAATCTCAACGGTAGCTGTATTTTTCTGCGCATTTTGGACGTAGTTATCGATAGCAAAGTGAATCCCTTCCACACCGGTCTCGTAATCAGGTAACCGGACTCCAAGCACATCATTAAACTGCCTGAAGATTTCGAGCAGGAAGACATTCATGCCCTGGAATGTATGTCGCCGAAAACCCTCGTTGCGAAATCGAACGTGGTGATCTTCCCGAGCAAGTGCATGATCTGATTCTGGATATTCCTGGTCCTGAAGAACAGCAATTTTTGTTGCAATTTGATCAATCGAAAGATCACCATCGGGGCTTTCATATCCCTTAGGCATGTGGCATTCCTGACAACTCCGCGATTCGGACGTCCGACCAAATTCATCTTGAAAACTACTATTGAGCCACTCCAAATACGTCGCCTGTTCAATCTTGTGAGCAAAGCCCTGAAATTGCGGCGTCTTTTCAGATGCAAGTAATTGCTCAAGCTGTTCTTGCGGCGGTTGTTCAACTCCGGCAGGAGGATGACTCAACGGCCAGTCAAGAACTGGCAGATTAATAACATGACACGTTGCACACATTCGTGATGATTGAATGAATGGACTGTGTTTTGGAGCAGCGCCAAGTACTTTGAGCATCGGCTTTGTCACAACGTCTTTAAACGGTCCATAGATCTCATTTGCAGGACCCGTCTTAAATTGGCCTGTTATCGAATTGGCCAGAAAACCTTGAAGGTCTGGATACTCTTCAACCATGCCGTGGCAGACAGTGCAACTAATTCCATCACGAGCGAGTCCCCCGTACTTATGATGCGGGTCATTCGGATCTGCAACATGAAACCAGTCAAGATTTTCTTTACCCTTTGTTTCCCAGGGCTTGAGGCCCGTATCAAATTCGTGTTGTCGTTTCCCGAGCGCACCATGACACCGTAGACAGGTATTGACTACCTGATCTCCATACGAATCAGCCTGATCACCAGGTAATTCTCTTGTAAGTTGTGATAACTCACTCTCAAGCTGTGCATGAAAAACAGGGTCGCGTCCAGCAAGGCCCATTGGTGACCACCGCCACTCACCATAGGGCGAAACGTTCAGGCCTCCTCGCTTGGTTTCCAGAAACATAACGGGACTTGCACTATGCCGACCGGTGGCAGCACTATGGCACATCAGGCACTGATCGGACGTCAGAAATCGCTCAGGAATCGATGCATGTGGGGTGACGTGATCATTCGATTCTGCTGGAAACTTCCGTACTTCTGGATACGTAACATATTTCGCAGATTTGTACGTATTGAGAAATTCAAAACTTGGTCGTGTTGGACCCGGCTCAAGCGGGGCACGCAACGCCGGAGGTTCCGGATTATGGCGGAAGTCGTAAGGCTGAAGTTCTGTTGGAATTTCTCGCCACGTGTTATCTACAAAATACTGTATTGGCTCACCTGAAAACCCCGTGATATTCCGTAGGGATGAAAAGGTCCCACCCTCCTCAGCAACAGAATGACACCGCACACAGGCGAGAACGAATCCTGCCTGCGGATAATCAAACGAGTCAGGAGTGTCATATTCCTGACCCTCAAAGACACTTGCCCAAAACCAGCCATCTGGTGATCCGGAACTGTCTTTAATCATGACATCGCAGCCAGCTGACGATGGCAACTGCAACACGGCAAGAATTTCCTCCTCTGTCATGTCTTCGTATCGAGCGGCTGGTGGTGGAAGCATTTCTTTGATGATCATTCCACCATCTGGAATGGTACCTTCACGAGGTGCTTTTTTCGGCGCCTGCCCGGAATCACGACCCTCGGGCCAGAAATCTGGATTCCCGGTTAGCCAGTACATCACCTTTGGTGAATAAAAGCACCGGACTGCCGGATGAGTCCCGTAGTACTTTCCTTTCACATACGCCCCGGTATCACGCACATATTTATCGTGACTCCATCCCAGCTGCTTTGCATAGGCGCGGCTCTTGATAAACGGGAAGAGTATTTTCTCGTAATCAATGTGGCTCATTGTCGTAGGCAGCGGCAGCGGATGCTCTCCGGCATGAAGACCGGGTATCTTTTCCGATGCTGCCATGTGGTCGGCATATTCAGCTACCTGCGTTGTCTCAGCTGCCTGCATCAGGCCAGCCTGAAGAAATACACCAAACACCAACGCAACTACCACACAAATTAATCTCATAGTCTCTCTTTCACCAAAGTTCATCCAACAGATTCTCATATAAAATATCGTCATTTCTAGAAACACATCTTGCAACTTGTCTGCAGCTGGATTGCCAAAATATTGATAATGCCCGGTGCGCTCGATAAGGTGCAACGACACCGGCACAGAAAAATGGTGAAATTTAAGGTGTGCGAGGACAGTACTGCTTGAAAATAGCTGCGTTACCTCCAAAACCAGCATTATTGAGAGCGAACATTCACAACTTCCCATAGTGGCGAGAGCCCATCATGGGAATAGCCATCATGGGAATAGATAGAACTTCACCAGATCGTGTCGCCTTTGTGTAGAGGTTCACCAGACGCACCACCAAACAACTGAGCTGAGCATTACAAGACAAGACACTCAGCTTGTTGTTGAAGTGATTTCAATATTCTTACAGTCAACCTCATTCTTACTATCAACCGCAGCGCATTCGAATGATGCAGACGCATTTATTCCTATGCTAATGGAAAATATTGATTTTCACCCGGCATAGATTTGGATGGATGTTGTGCGTGTTGACGCGAAAAGCTTGAACCCTGCTGGCTCTCGATAATGAATCTCAATATCAGTACTTGATGAAAGGATTTTTATGAAAGTAAAGAGATGCCACTGCCCGAACTCTTATTAGGTTGCTAAACTTTTAGAGACACAATTAAAACGAATCTTTCCCTTACCTGATTAGAACGCTGGAGAATTTGATGAGTTTTCGACTATCACTGAATGAAGAAGTTGCCGCCGCTCTGAATGAACAAATTTGCATCGAGTCCTCTGCAGCATTCCTTTATTTCTCAATGGCTTCATGGGCCAGCGTCCGCGGATTAACAGGAATGGCAAAATGGTTTCGCACCGAAGCAGCCGGGGAGTTGACCCACATGGGGCTCTTTGTCGACTACCTTAATGACCGGGACTATCAGGCAAAATTTTCAACAATTGAAGCTCCTGCCTCTGATTGGGACAACCCAGTTGCAGCTTTTGATCAAGTTCGAAGCCAAGAGCATAAATTAATGCAAAGGATGAATGACCTGATTGATTTGGCCGACAAACACAACGATCATCTGACACATAGTTTCATAACACAGTTTGTTCCACAACAAATTGCTGACACGGCTGAGGCAGATGACGTCCATGACCGTCTCTCTCTCGTTGGAGGAGATGGCCACGGCCTTATTCTTATTGATCAGGAACTCGGCAAAGAAGCCGAAGGTCACCACTGAAATTTCTGCCGAGTACAAACTTAAACTCGCAACGATAGCCACCTCCTATTACGAGATTTTATCTAAGGGTTACGTTGCGTTGAACGGAAGTAACTGCATTTTGCTTGGTGCTATTGACTGCTATATATGCATACCGATCAACGACTTCTAGTGACATGTATTGTCGCTGTTTGTCCTGAGCACTATGCTAAAAGTGTCAGGAGAGAGTTGAAAGACCGCCGAAGGCCGAACGCTCAGGCAAAAGTACTGACATTTTATAATTCTGTTGGAGAGTGACGACGTGGCGAGCGTCGTCCACCGAAGGGGCAAATCCGGAGCCGATGCTCACGGGTGAATCTCTCAGGTCCAAGGACAACAGGGTTCCCAGAGTGGTTCACGCCATTCTGTTTCCTCTGGCGGATAGAACACAACGTCAGTTGCCACGAAACGCAGACAATGCGTCGGCACGGTCAGGAAAGGAACCTTCCATGTCTTCCGGCACAGCTACGACAAATACTCTTTCGTCTGAGTCTCTTCCACCTACATCCAATACATCATCTCCAACAGATGACAATCCGGAATTTGCAGGCCGACATATTGGGCTTTCACAAGCCGATGAGCAGTTCATGCTTGATGCCATCGGAGCAGAAAGTCGAGAGACATTAATTGAAGAGATTGTGCCAGCAAGCATCCTCAGACAGACGGAAATGAATTTGCCGTCCGCTGTCTCAGAGCAAGAGGCACTTGCCGAACTGAAAGCAGTCGCCCAGCAGAACAAGGTCTACAAAAGTTTTTTAGGGCAAGGGTACTACGGGACTCACACCCCGGCTGTTATTCAAAGAAATGTCTTAGAAAATCCTGCCTGGTATACAGCTTACACACCTTATCAGGCAGAAATTTCTCAGGGACGTATGGAAGCAGTCCTTGCATTTCAGACCATGATCTGCGACCTCTCTGGTATGCCTATCGCAAATGCTTCTCTGCTTGATGAAGCAACGGCTGCTGCCGAAGCGATGACCTTAGCCCATCGAATGCACAAAGGTCAGGAGTCTACCTTCATCGCCGACCGAAGGTGCCATCCACAGACACTGGAAGTTCTGGCAACGCGAGCGGAACCATTAGGTATTGACCTCATCATCGGTGATATCGCGGACATGGTTGATGAGGAACAGTACTTTGGTGTCCTTGTGCAGTACCCAACCACAGAAGGTGACATACCGGACTGGCACGGCTTTGCAGACAGAGTCCACGACCATAAGGCGCTACTTTGCGTTGCTGCAGATCCTTTATCGTTGACTCTTCTCACACCACCTGGTGAGTGGGGTGCCGATATTGTCGTAGGATCAACGCAACGTTTCGGTATGCCTATGGGCTGCGGTGGGCCACATGCGGCCTACTTCGCCTGCCGTGACGCCTTCAAGAGGTCACTCCCAGGACGACTTATTGGCGTTAGCGTTGATCATTCTGGAAGACCGGCATACCGCCTGGCGTTACAAACTCGAGAGCAGCACATCCGACGGGAGAAGGCGACATCAAACATCTGTACTGCTCAGGTTCTACCCGCGGTCGTTGCTGCAATGTATGCGGTCTATCATGGCCCAGCCGGACTGAAGGCGATTGCAGAAAGAATAGCAGAGAAGACAGCCCTGCTTGCATCCGGTCTGAAAAAATTAGGGATAGAAATCACCAATCAACACGCTTTCGACACACTTTGTCTTCGTACAAATGAAGCAACTGAATCCTTTATAAAACGGGCAGAGGATGCTGGCATAAATCTTCGAAAGATTGATCCGGGGCACATCGGAATCAGCCTTGATGAAACGACTTCTACCGCGGACGTGATGGCCCTCTGGAATATTTTTACAACGCCTGAAGATGTTGAAGCTGACATAGCTTCTTGGGAAACATCTACTCTGTCACTTCTTCCGGAAGCCTCCATACGAAAGACCGACTTCCTGAGTCATTCTGTTTTTCATTCACATCGCAGTGAAACACAGTTGCTTCGCTATCTTCGTGAATTAGCTGATCGTGACCTCGCACTCGATCGAACGATGATTCCATTGGGAAGTTGCACGATGAAGCTGAATGCAACGAGTGAAATGATTCCGATCAGTTGGCCTGAGTTTGCCCACATCCATCCCTTTGCACCATCACACCAGCTTAAGGGATATGAGATTCTCCAAGAGCAACTTTGTGAGTGGCTGAGTGAAGCCACTGGATATGCCGACATCAGCCTTCAACCCAATGCCGGCAGCCAAGGAGAATATGCCGGACTCCTTGTCATTCGAGCCTGGCAACGTGCTCGAGGAGAAGGTCATAGAAACATCTGTCTGATTCCGGCATCAGCACATGGCACAAATCCTGCAAGTGCACAGATGGCTGGCATGAAAGTTGTTGTCACCGGGTGTGACGACCAAGGGAACGTAGACCTTGTCGAACTTCGGGAGAAGTGTGAACAGTTCACTGATCAGTTAGCTGCTGTGATGATTACGTACCCAAGCACACATGGCGTTTTTGAATCAGAGATCAAAAATCTTTGCGATATCGTTCACAATCATGGTGGACGGGTGTACGTCGATGGTGCCAACATGAACGCATTAGTTGGAACTGCCGAACCCGGGCACTTTGGTGGTGACGTGAGTCATCTCAATCTTCACAAAACATTTTGTATTCCACATGGCGGTGGAGGACCTGGGGTTGGGCCAGTCTGCGTTGTTGAAGACCTTGTGCCTTTTCTGCCCGGCCATGAAACCGCAGGTGTTCAAACGAGTGGTGGAGTCGGTGCAATTTCTGCCGCACCTTTGGGAAATGCCGGCGTTCTCCCGATTAGCTGGATGTACTGTCGTATGATGGGTAGCTCAGGTTTACGACACTCGACAGAAGCTGCGATTTTAGCAGCCAATTACGTTAGCGTGCGGCTTCGAGATCATTACCCCACACTTTATACAGGGACAAATGGACGCATCGCCCACGAATGCATCCTGGACCTGCGGCCGCTCAAGGAAACGAGTGGCATCACTGCAGAAGATGTTGCCAAACGACTTATTGACTACGGATTCCATGCACCAACACTCAGCTTTCCAGTACCCGGAACCCTGATGGTTGAACCGACAGAGAGCGAAGATCTTCAGGAGCTTGATCGATTCATCGAAGCAATGATTGCAATTCGTGAAGAGATTCGGCACGTCGAGGAAGGCACATGGCCACAAGATAATAACCCTGTCATCAATGCTCCACATACCGCAAGTTGCATTACAGGCCAAGACTGGACCAGGCCTTACACTCGAGAAGAAGCAGTCTTTCCTGTCGCAGACTTAAAGCGCAGAAAGTACTGGCCTCCGGTTGGTCGAGTCGATAACGTACATGGTGACCGGAATCTGTTTTGTAGTTGTGTTCCCGTCTCGGCATGGCAGGATTCTGATTCATAGCGAGTGGTCAAAACAATGCTCGATTCAAGTTTTTTTGTCGGCTGGGGAACACTTTCACTCATCAATGCTGGCTTGGCTCAAGGGAAAGGTAGAAGTGGGCTGGTCTGGTGTCTTATCTCATTACTTGTGGGGCCAATCGCCACATTTTTAATTGTGATTCTTAGTCGCGTTGAGAATGATTAGCGTGTGCAGTTGCTGAGGACCTCACAAATGGCCAGAGTACTGCTGCCAAGGTGACTACTAAAAGAATCCCACCCCACTGCCATGGATCATGACATCCATACAATACGGCAAAAAGAAGTGTCACACTGCAGTACATTGCTGCAGCAGCCAACACGAACCGTGATGGCTGTACCGACTTATATGTATCAGGCTTATCGTTTTTATCAGGTGTATCGTAGTTCTGAGTTGTTGATAAAAAGAGCGTTCCTACAGTCATGGCTGAGCACAACGAGAGCATCACACTAAGAGAGCCCAGCAAATCTCGCAACGTTGTCAAATAGACGAGGATAAGGGCGAGACTCGTTTGCAATACAACTGCTCTGCGTCGACCGGCTAGCCCTTGCAGCCATTCAGGGAGAAATCCATCGTCCGCCATTGCCGTTGCGACACGTGAACCGGCCATCGTCATTCCTGCTGCAGCAGACAGGGTTGAAAGGACAATCACGACCCGCATCCACCACTCCGCGGTTTGACCACCGAGAGCTGCAGCTGCAACCGCCGCAACCTGCGACTGACCAATCAAATCGGCAATCGGTGCTGAACGAAGAAAAACATCATTCATTGCACAATAAAGAACCGTCGTGATAAGCGTGCCGGCAAGAAGAGCCCGCGGCACAGTTCGTTGGCCAACTCGAGCTTCTGAAGCAATGTAGATCGCTTCGTTAAATCCCGTGTAACTGAACATCACCCACACGACTGTCATTGCAAAGCCACCGACGGTTGCGGAGGTTAATGGAACATCTACAGGCTTTTCCATGGCCTGCAACGGCCACCCAACGACCGAATACCCAAATAAGATAAGGCCAAGAATTGTCAGGACTTTCAGAATAACAATACCGGTATTGAGTCGTGCCGAAACGTGCCCTGCCTCGACATGGATCAGACAACAAATAATGAGCACCACAGTGGCAATCGTCTGACTTGGCATCCATGCTGGCAACACAAGTATGTCTTTCGCATACTCCTGGCATGTCATTGCCGCAAAAGCTATTCCTCCGCTAAACCCGGCTGTTAATGAAACAAGGCCCGCAAGAAAACCACAAAACGGATGGAGCCAGCGCGAAAGATAGAGATATTCTCCACCAGACTCGGGCAGCCGACGTGCAAGGCCACCATAGGCAACCGCTCCACACAGAGCAACAAGGCCACCAACGATCCAAGCAGCCAGAACAGCAACGGGGGAGCCAAGTGATTCAAGCGCGAAGCCTGATGTTACAAAAACACCTGAGCCAATCATTCCCGTGATGACTAACGCTGTTAATGTCGTCAGACCAAAACCATCTGCAGACGCAGTCTTCTTCGATAAAGAACCCATGTTGCTATCAACCAAGTATAAATGTTTCATCATGTTGCTTAATCACCCGGAACAAGGTGATCTGTAAGAAAATGATGAGTGGCATATATAAACTGCAAGAATCTTCACATGAATTAAAAAGGATATCCTGAGGCCTTTGAAAACTTCATGGTAAACTCCCTCCCCCACGTATTCATGATTTTGTGTCATTGACTCACTCGTTCCACCGATTCCAGAATCCAGCACAACGGTAGTCTGTGGTATATGTGAAGCACGTACCGGTTGAGAAGCCCTGACGACGACGTTATTGATCATTATTTAACAAATACCTTATGACTAACTGCCTAAAGGAATGAACCATGGTGAACACCGTACCATGTCGACGTATTTTTGTTTTCCTCTTCCTCCTCGCAACCATGACGCCAGCATCTGCACTTCAAGCAGGAGATAACATGTTCCCACGTGTTGGAAATATTGAGCGATTGCATTCAGACATTGATGCACTTATTCCCGAGGACGCCACGATCGAAGTACTTGCAATGGGTTTTACTTGGTCAGAAGGGCCTGTCTGGATTCCAGATGCAGATGGGGGTCTTCCTCCCCACTCTCTGTTGTTTAGTGACATTCCTAACAACCGAATTCATTGCTGGAACGCAAAAAGCGGACTCTCTGTCTTTCTTGAACCTGCCGGATTTACTGGCCCGGCAAGTTACGGCAGGGAACGAGGAAGCAACGGTCTCGCACTTGATAGAGAAGGCAGACTCCTTTGCTGCGAGCATGGCGATCGAAGGATCAGCGTGCTTGAAAAAAATGGTGGTAAACGAACGCTTGCCGACTCATGGGACGGCAAGCGATTCAACAGCCCAAACGACTTGGCCGTTCATGATTCTGGAGCAATTTATTTCACCGATCCTCCATACGGCCTTCCCAACGGGTTTGATGATGAACGCCGAGAAATTGACTTTTGTGGAGTGTTTCGGGTGCAGCCAAATGGTGAGGTTGATCTTCTCTGCAAGACCATGACACGCCCAAATGGCATCGCATTCTCACCTGATCAGAAAAAACTGTATGTCGCCCAGTCTGATCCTGATGCACCTATTTTAAAAGTATTTAATGTGAGTGAAAACGGTTTACTTGATGCTGGAAAAATATTTTTTGATGCTTCGAATCTTTCAGCAACACGAAAAGGAATGCCTGATGGATTGGCGGTTGATACAAAGGGGAACTTGTTCGCGACAGGGCCAGGCGGCGTCTTGGTTCTTTCAGCGGATGGAACTCACCTTGGAACGATTCTCACCGGACAGAAAACAGCGAATTGCTGCTTTGGCGAAGATGGTCGCTCATTATTCATGACAGCCGACATGCATCTTTGCCGTATACAACTGACAACCAGTGGCCGGTGAAATAATCATCGTTGCCTTGAGATGATTTCCATAGAACCTGATCTCACATTGTTGGCCACGAAAAGAGCCGCAGCAGGTTTCCATCTGGGTCATTGGTAACGAGTTCTCGAAATCCCTCAGGATGTGTTTTCGGTTCGATAATATCTGTATTTGTCTCTCGAAGCCGACAATATGCAGCCTCTAAATCTGTTACTTCAAAACCGAGACTCCAACGCCCACTAGCCTCACCAGCATTCTCTCGACTGAGAATTGCGACCCGCGTATCCCCCGCTTCGAATAATGCATATCCATCGTCAACGACACGGACCAAAACCCGAAGACCGAGGATATTCCGGTACCAAAACACCATGTTTTCCCATTGAGACGTCCGTAATTCGACGCTAAATAATGCCGGTCTATGGTGGGCTCGAAGATCCATTGTCTTTGGTAACCCTGAGGTTTCGGGCTGATCGTAACTTGGTTTATCGGTCTGGTTTAACGGTCTGG
>Ga0114925_10000650_pt1 | contig 16005 bp, 19 predicted proteins | sample SumtaG_2_FD_87287 | JGI IMG/M metagenome (GOLD analysis project Ga0114925, IMG submission 87287) | Deep subsurface microbial communities from Indian Ocean to uncover new lineages of life (NeLLi) - Sumatra_00607 metaG | ecosystem: Environmental > Aquatic > Marine > Oceanic > Sediment | place... | reverse complement strand
TCTGTTGGAATGTGATCGATATCATAATATTCCCTTATTGTAGCTTCTAGGAGAGAACTTTTCCCGGAACTAGAATCACCGACGAGGAGCAAATTGGGATTGTCCATCTCAATCAGTGTATTTAGCAATTCAATTAACTGAGGTTCAATAACAAAATCTCTATATCTTCTTGGTCGGTATTTTTTTAGAAAGGGTTCGTTCATTATGTCAATATCACATTTAGTATTTAAGTAAATTTGATTCACGTAGCTTGTTTTTTAAATATTGTATTATTGTATAATGGTCTTTGCAAACAAAATGAGAGGTGGGCGCAGAAGAACTCGGAGGCATCGCGGGCGTAAAAGTCGCAGTAGGCATCCCAAAAAGGGACAGCGGTCTCGTACTAGAAAGGGTAGAAAGGATTTCGTTACCCATAAAGGCGATAAGGCATATAATGCCCGCGGACATCGGCAGTATAGAAAGAGAAGTCCATACACGCGCCGTCGTCGTCGCCGTTAAATTACTCGTTTAATAAGTATTTAAATTTAAGCATAAATACTTATACAGATGGAGGATCACTATGCAACTCTGGGAGTTAATCCAAATGCAAGCCAAGATGAAATTAAAAAGGCTTATAGGAAATTAGCATTTAAGCATCATCCCGATAAAAGTACAGGAAATAAAACGGAATTTCAAAAAATAGGAAAGGCGTATGAACATTTAGAAGATCCCCAAAAGCGGCGACAATATGATATGGCTAGGAACTCGCCGTTTGCTGCCATGGGTGCTGGTGGAATGGGTGCCGGTGGAATGGGATCGCCTGACGATATTCTAAAAATGTTTTTTGGGGGTGGAATACCTTTTGGTGGAGCGAATGTACGGGTATTCCATGGCGGACAATCTTTTCCCGTTCCAGGTATGCCAGGGTTCCCAATGGAAGAGCCACGTCCATTAAAACCACACCCTATTAATAAGACGGTCACTATAACTTTGACCCAAGCTTATTCTGGTATAAATCTTCCAATTGAAATAGAAAGGACCGTTAGCGAATCAAATGAGAGAAGAAAAGAGGTAGAACGCGTATATATTGATATACCAATGGGAATTGATCAGAACGAGATTATTACTGTTCAAAATAAAGGGAATGTTATAGGAAATACAAAGGGAGATATAAAAGTTCGTATTCATATTGAGAATAAGAGTGATTTCTTGAGGGATGGTTTAAATCTCATATATACCAAAAAGGTTAGTTTGAAAGAGGCACTAATCGGCTTCTCATTTGATATTAATCATCTCTCCGGAAAGACATATAGAATTAATAATAAAGACGGAAAGGTAATCACAGACAAATACGTTAAAGTTGTTAAGTACATGGGGATGAAACGCGAGCGGCGCCATCCGGCATCGCCCATTGTAGGTGATTTGGTTATTAAATTTGCTATAAATTTTCCTGAAGAGCTAACGGATGAACAGAAAAAGGCAATAGAAGATGCCTTCTAATTATGTATTAAAAAATAGCTGTATAATATAGAGATGTCCGGATCCCCACTAATTGATTTAGCTTCTAGAATTGAATCACAAGCGCCGGGTAATCCCGAATTAGGCGCGGCAAAGGAATTTTTACATTTTATAGACAGGAGAATAGTTATAACTAAAAACAAGCTAGATAAAGCGCGAAAAGAGGGTGATTTTAGAGTGGTTGCTCGTCTGCACGCAGACATGCGAAACCTGAAAGCGACGAGGAAGAAGACAGAAAGTGATATACACGAAATGGAAAGTCGTCACGGTGGTTCAAGAAGAAAAAGACGCAGGCGAACAAAAAGGCGGCGTACGCGAAATAGGCACCGCCGCCGACGACGAAAACGTACCAAGCGTCGTAGAAGGTAAGTTTATGTTAATATAGCTACAATAGTTCCAATTGCGCAGGCAAGTGCAACGGTTATTATGAGTGTGATAATCAGGCATTTAGTTTTGCAACAGCAAGAGTAATCCTGATAGTTATCATATACGTCTTCTTGACCACTATCAATTTCAGCGATAATTGATTTTAGTTCCTCTTCCTCTGAATTTAATTTGAAGCAACCATGGTGAGCAATACCCTTTTTCTTCGGAATGACAGGGGCAAATTGAAATATGTTTCCCGATGCATCTGAATGGTATTTCTGATACATTTTAATTAAATGATTCCTTCTGACGACTTTATATCTATTATCTAGCGAACTGAATGGATCTGTGATTAAATGTGTTAATGTATTCTTCATTTCCGGACGTGGTAAACGAGAATAACAACAGCACCATGAGCAGCACCAACGCGAACGAACCTTTTCCGCAAACTCCATTTCATCAGCGAGTAGCTGATCAATGATACCGAAGGAGGATTTTAATAATTGGTATTTTTCAAACCCATAATTTTTTTCGTATTTTTCTTGGTCTATGAGTTGTTTTATTTTAATAACTTCTGGGCTATCTGGTGAAAAATTATTGTCAATTAAGTTGTTATGTTCAATCTTGTAGTTTTTAATTTGATTGATCCTATCTCTAATAAAAGTAACATAATGCTTTTTAAGTCCACTGATTTTTTTGATTACCGAAAATATATTAATATTATATGCGATCTTATAACGGTGCCTTATTTTCCGCGGAACTATAAACTGATTTGTTTCTTTAATTTCTTTGATTTTGGTTTCAAGGGTGGCTATAGTCTCTTTGAGTTTTTTAAAGAAATCCGAATCTTCTTTTAAACTATCATATTTTGACATATCTGTAAATAATAGTATTGAACCGGATGAAAACTCACATATTGATTGTAATTTATCATACTGATGTGCTGAAATTTTGTGAGCTTCACTTTGAGCATCTAATTTCAAATAACTAATAATTGCTAACAGGAATGAAATACCTGCGTTGATTGAAGATAACATAGTAGCACCCCATGCATTACTTTCGAGACTTGCAGATAAAACAGAAGCAGTTGCGGAGGCAAATATTGAAGGAAACATTAAACAGTTTAATCTGCCTTGACAATAACTCTCAGCCTCCATATAAATAATTTTCTGCCCTTTCACATAACTAGCGAGTATATCCATTGCAGATGAAAAATATTCATTGTCATTATGATAAATTTCACGCAGTTCGTCATAAACATTCATATATGAAACTTTGTGAGCGGAAAATGTTATCTTACCATTTTTTTCAATAGAATCTAACTCTTCGTTTAAACAGCATATACTTCGCTTGGGAGAATTTATTAGTGCTGGACAGGTAGCCGTAATATCGGGTCGCCATTGTCCATTTTGGTTAGCTACAGGCGGAGGAACTGGGACAGGTACTGGAGTAGGAACGCCATTCCACGTGACGCCCGCAGGAAAGGGTTCAATAGTTGGGCGACGGTTAATTCCAAAAGATGTTCTCCGTAAGGCGGCGCGACTTTTTCCCCATACTGCTCTCCTTTTTCCTTCTCTTTCCTCAAATTCTAACCGCGCTTTTAATTCTTGGGCTTGTTTTTTCATGTAAATTTTATTACTTCTTTTCATTGCGTCATCAATCTGTGCTTGCATAGTTGGTGTCCTGGGTGCTGTAATATCAAATGATGGAACGACATCAAAAACACTTATCGGTGTATAGCTGTAAATAAAACTTTGATAAAGAATATGAAAATTAATAATTTTTCTTGATAACCGTGAGTTAATGAGATATATTTTGATATTCTTCACTATTTTTGCACCGGCTACCTGTTGTACTTCATTATATTGTATATTTCCCTCTGTTTGTAGCTCATTGATTTCTAAATGTACCCTATTTGAATGTTTATGCAATGAATCAATTACCTCTAATATGAATTCATTTAGTTTGGGCTTCTCTCTGCATCCCGAACGAGTAGCTTGTTTAATATTTTTAATGTAAATCCTTCTATTATACACGGTAAAATCTAGTTTTCTCTGTTCTATCCAATCCCCCCACGTTTCATGACGTGTCATATTCGTTGTCATAATATATTGAACAAATATATTATTACAAAAATTTCCGCAGAGCTACCTTACGAAATTTTGCGCGTTGCAATGTCGGCACTCACCACGTAGATTGAATTTTCTGTAATAATAAGATACTCGCCTTCAACCTTGTAGATCTTAACAATGGGACTGGTATATTCATCCTCGCTTTTAACGAGGAGCTTCTCTTCATTATCTCTGACGCCAATTAGAACTTTCTTGTCACATGAATCAGCCCAGTAATCATACATGACGGGCTTATCCTCAGCAATTCCTAACTTAGCCAAATGCTTCATTGTTTGATCACCAGGCAAACGGTAGTTTTTGGTGCTTGTCTGTTGTTGCGTCTCTGCCATTATAAACAAACTGTTTAAAAAAGCTTTAAATACTTATTTGCTTAAAAATAAAGTAATTATATTTATAAAATGGACAAAAAGCTTGATATAACGGATTCGCAATTATTTAAGAAGGTCTTTGATTATACCGAAGCTCGGCATATTTTCACATCATATACAGCTATGATTTCTGAATTTCTATCGTGTGCTATCGATAATATTCATATTCATAATACGAAATACTATATATTTGTCATACAACGCGGATTAGAAACTTTGAAACATTGTTTTAAGATGATTTATCTTTATACAAAGAACGCAGATGTTGCCCTTTTCCATTGTAAAAAGGCATTTTGCTATTATATTGAATTTATGGGGCAGATAGGCGAAGACAGTCATACTTATTTACAGTTAAACTCTAAGGATGCGACACTATTTGTATACAAAAAAACCATTTTTGAATTAGATAATGAATATCGTAAGAATTATTCATTGGAAAAGGTTGAAAGGCAATTCTTAGACCTCATTAGTACCAATATAGACATTTTTGGAGAGATATTAATAAATATTATCTATCTTACCAAGGATAATATCGAAAAAAGGGAGGAAAATATTCACTATGCAACAGAACAGGCTATTAGTATTTGTAATAAACTAAATACTAAGACGAAAAATATAGTAAAAAATACGAAAGAGAGTAAAAACATATTATTCTTTGTTGGCATTATTAAAGAATTTGTAGATAATAGCATGAAGTATAGCGAGCTGTGTCATAGTTTCGTGAAGAAACATAGAAAGAAGGATATAACATTGGACAAAATTCATGAAAAACTGTATAGAAATGATTGTGAGAAGCATTTAGACTCACTGACCTCACTTAGATTTATTAACTGGTTATATAGTTAATTGGTGATCATAATTGTTTTTTTCCAAATCTTTTTATTTTTTGGTTTTATTTTTCGTTCGCCTGGAATGGCGACCTTTTCAAATTCACTTAGTAAAATATTTTTAACATATAAGTATATTTTTTCAAGTATACTCTCATCACAGTGCCCTACAATAAGAACACTACCTGTTCGGAAAATCATGAACGAAATTTCAAGACATTGATTTTCACCTTTACCGGTACCCTTTTTACTGCATTTCTTTTGACAACTACAAATGCCATTATTGGCTTTATTGTCTTCATTGTAATAGAATTTGCATTGAATGCCGGGATATGAGCATGGGTCGTATACGACATGAATATGATAATTGTATTTCAATATTTCAGCCAATTTATCACGGTCAATAAAGTAATTGCAGGAGAAGTTAGAATTAATTAGAACAGTTTCAATATCGTCTTTATGATACGACAAAGGTTCTGAAAAGTGACCCTTCATTATTTGAATCAGCGTGTCAAGAACTTTGTATAAGAATGTGGATGTCTGAATGCCTGGTATTTCTAGCTTTCCCGTATTAAATACCTTTACATGTGCTTCTTTATACTCGCCATCACAATTCTTTATTCTTAGAATGACCACGAAACAGTTGTAAAATGCACCTTTACGCTTTGTCCTATAACTAGTTAAATCTTTTTTACAAAGACCGACGTTAATTTTCCGCACATCTTTGAACTTAACTTTACGAGCATTAGGATTATCTATCTTAGAGATCGTATCAATAATTACAACACCACTTTCTGCATTTATTTTTTCATCTACCCTCGCCACTTCTTCTTTACTTGTACAATTTACTTTCATTTGTTTCTTGATTACCCCTTCTGCTTGAGTTTGATATGGTACAACATTCAGTTTCCAAAATATTTTTGAAAGATTAACCGGTTGATTGAGATAAGCAATCTTTGTTTGTGTGGATATATAAATATCCGTACATTTAGGAATAAATTTATCCCCATTTTTGTCTGTCATAGCGGCTTGGACCTTCACGTTCTTTTTGCCACCTGTCTCAAGAAAACTCTCCCATGCGGTATCTACTGATTGCATCTATTAATGTGAATTATTATTGTCGGTTCTTTAAGTGGTTCTTTTTTTTTCAATTTATTTTCTAGAGATATTAAATATGGAAACGCATCGCGATTCACCTACCACGCATGTAAACAATAGAATTAGAAAGGTTCATAGAACCAAAATTATGGACGATATTTTGAAAGAATATTGTTTAAAACGGAACAAATTTAATCCACAGTCTCCTTCACCAAATATCTTTATTTCAAAACTAGAAAAGAGAATGAGAATTTATTACAGCACTTTATATAGTTCTTCTAAGCGTCTTAACAAATAAGTAAGTAAATAAGATTCTTCTGCTGTATCGTGATGAATGATATATTTAAATAGACATAACCACTCATCATTCAGTGTGTAATCTTTGTTGCATAGTAGATAATAAATGAACTTTTTAATAAATACTCTAAGCTCTATATTGTATTGTGAACTTTTATCTTCAATGTATTTAATAACTGGCAAAATGTCTTGTTTTTTTGTGGATTTAATTTTTTGAATTAAATCTTCCCATAAACTGTTGGATATAATATTGGCTTTGATTAATTTATTATTAGGCGTATGATTAGACTGTAAAAAGTTTATCATGCTTCTTATATCAGACTTAAAAACGTGTTGGATCGCCAACAGAGTATCTTTATTTAAGTTAAGTTTCTCTTCCGATTGTATTTTGTTAAGGAATTCATAAATTTTTTCGCTAGGAAGTTGGCAAAATCGTAGACGGACAAATTCATTTTGTAAGGCATTATCGATGCGACTAATATAATTGCATATTAGACAAAAACGAACATTTGTAGAATATTGTTGTATTAAATATCTGAGAGCCTGTTGAGCGTTTTTAGTCATGTAATCTACCTCATCCAATATAACAAATTTCATTCCATTTCCGAATAAGGTTTTAGTATTTACAAACTGATTTATTTGATTGCGAATGATGTCAATACCTCTATCGTCACTTGCATTTAGATGTATCATAAATCCCTTGTTTTTCTGGTTATAAGTTTCTTGATATAAATTTATAAGATTGATGATTGTCGTAGTTTTACCGGTTCCCGGTGGACCATAGAATAGAAGATTTGGAAAATAATTTTTTTTGATAACATTTGATAATATTTTCTTATTGGTCTTGTCTAGCACAATCTCGTCAAATTCGGTTGGACGATATTTTTCTACCCAAGGGCTACTTTCCATCTAATACTTAATAGATTTATATTTTTATATAAAAATATAAATTGAAATATCATATTATATATGAATATGGATACAAAAACAACAATGGTAGGTTACCTCGGTTTATTCATGGGCTGCATGTATTCAGGTAAGACTTCCCGATTAATAAAACTTTACCAACAGTACAAAGAAGAAGGTAAAAATGTTTGTGTGATAAACTACGCAGGAGATACGAGATATCATCCTGAAAAAATGTCTAGCCATGATAAAGTAATGATTCCATGCGTAAAAGTAGAAAGGATATATGATGTTTTTGAGAAGGATCCTGAGTTATTGAAACAAATTGATGTATATCTAATAAATGAAGGACAATTCTTCCCGGATTTATTTGACGTTGTTCGCCTTTTAGTAAATTCACACCAGAAAACGGTTTATGTTGGAGGTTTAGATAGCGATTTTGAGATGAAAGAATTTGGACAAATCCTAAAATTAATCCCCCTGGCGACAACGTACGAGAAATTATATGCCAAATGCTCAAAATGTGGCGTACCAGCTTCATTTACCAAGCGACTAACTTCGGATAAAACACAAACAATTATAGGCGGGGAAGGAATGTATATTCCTGTCTGTAGGAAATGTCATAATTCAGAGAATATATAAAAAGTATTTAAATCCAGGCGCCATGTTAATGGTATAAACGAATATGGTCGCTGCAGCAAAAAAGAAGGGTAGAAAACCTAGGGCTAAAAAAAACGAGATTGTATCTAAAGATAATCCAAAAAACGCAAAACTATCTAAGAAGGCAAAAAAGCCGAAAGGTCCGCCGAAAAAGCGCGGACGCAAACCTAAAGGTGGGAAAATACTACAGGTGAAACCAAATGATGATATTAATAAGATCATCAAAAAACCAAACATTATTTTGCATTTGAAATGTACGACGAGTGAACTTTCAACTGGTTCATTAAACGATGCTCCCGAGTTTTTAGATCTTCAGAATATACAGAATACAACTATTTTTAATGAAATTAAACTCAAAAACAATGATAATATTGAACAAAAGGATGTTTGGGATAAAATTAAAATTTTAAGAAAACAACTGCACACGAACGATGTGTCTGGTAAAAGATCTAATTGTTTCTGGTGCACCTATCCATTTGATAATCCGCCTATTTTTATTCCTAGACAAGAAAGAAAGGGTGTTATTGAAGTGTATGGATGTTTTTGTAGCCCGGAATGTGCAGTTGCTCATTTGAAGAAGGAGTCAATCGATACATCTACCCTCTGGGAGAGATATGCGTTGTTAAATCATATCTATTCGGGGATTTATAATTATACAACCAATATTAAGCCTGCACCGTGTCCTTATTATACACTTGAGAAATACTATGGTAATTTAACCATACAGGAATACCGTAAGTTATTGAACAATCAGCAGTTATTACTAATTGTTGAAAAACCATTGACGAAGGTATTACCGGATTTATATGAGGAAAATAATGACGCACCAAACATTTACAGTGATCTATTAACCGATCAAAATAACAAATCTACACTTAGGCTCAAGAGATCTACGAAGAGCAGTTCAAAAAAGAGTATGTTAGCATCAAACTTTAATTTTTAGGCATTTCTTTGTATAACGCCTGCAATGTCTGTAGTCGTTCTGCGTGTTCTTTTCGCTCATTATATCCCTGCATTGCCGTATCCATAAAGTCACGTATTTCTTTGAATATAGCTTGATTTACGGTCTTCCCATCCTCTTCGTTGTCTTTATCTTGAGGGACAATGTTCATATACTCCCGTATTACTTTTATCGGATCCCAATTAGATTCACTGAGCTTCTCAAATGCATCCTTTTCCTCATAATTGGTCTGTCGCATCACTATTTGTACAGTATTATACATGTCAGCAATAGCGATTACTTTCTTATAATTACCCTTGTATTGTATTAAACCGTCGTATGCCTGTTTTGGATTCAATCCAGTTTTTTTACATACCATGTGGATAATTTTCTTATGTTCTTCTGTCCACCCATCTGGGCTATTAATTTTGGTATTGTTAGCGCTCGCATCTACAATTTCCGTCATTTATATACTATCTTAATAGCTTTTTTAAATGTATTAAACGATAATTAATTATATTAATTATATGAATTTAGGCAAAAAAGAGAGTCTTGATGTGAATATGATCGTGAGCGACTTTTCAATGTTACTAAATAAACGCCTACAACAATTTGAACAACAGATTAATACTGATAATAAAATCGGTATAAAAACTATGGAGGTATTAAGTGAGTTACCTATGGTGAAAGAGCTTCAGCGCCAGGTTGCCGAAAAGGATGCAGAAATTGCTAGATTGCAAAACGAATTAAAAAATTATCGCAAAACTAAAAAGGTTACTTTACAAACAAATGAATTATTAGAGAATGATTCCAAGGTAAGTTATGATGATATTTCCAGTTTGGTTTCCGATGAAGTAAATAGGTTAGAAGCGGAGCGGCGGGGTGTTTTCGTACGAGATGATTACACAAAACCTGCATGCAATCTCACTGGGTGGTCATGGCAGGGCAGTGCCTGCTCATTACCTGCTAAACCATGTCTAGGAACCACATACAATCCTTATAGTTTTCTGAATAACGATGAATCTGATGAGGATGAGGAAGAAGAGGATGAGGATGAGGAAGATGAGGATGAGGAGGATGAGGATGAGGAGGATGAGGATGAGGAAGATGAGGATGAGGAAGATGAGGATGAGGAAGACGAGGAAGATGAAGAAGATGAAGAAGATGAAGAAGATGAGGAAGAAGATGAGGAGGATGATAAGGAAGCTGCGAGCGGAGAGGCGTCCGAACCACCTTCGGCTGCGGATGCAAGGGATCTTAAAGAGGGCAAAGCAGCAACGGGAGAGGAGTCGTCTGACAAGGAGGATGAGGAGGAAGAAGAGGGATTAGATGTAGACGAAATTACTATTGATGGTACTATTTATTATACGAATGACAGGCAGAATGGGACTATTTTTAAGCGCGATAGCGATGGTGAGGTTGGAGACGAAATTGGGCATTTCGAAGATGGGCATGCCTTTTTTTCGTAATATAGTATAAGATGGTCTTACAACAAATATGTTCACCTGCATTGATTTATTTGGTGTTCTCAGTTACCCAAATTGTTATAGATACCTTCAAGGGTATGTACAATATGGCTTTTATTAAGTTATGGGTGGCGTTAATATTCACCATTTTGCTTAATTTTTTATGAAATAAGGGTTTAGGGATCATATCATGAATTATCGTATTTATTCCATTTATTCTTATGACGGTAATAGTAACAATGTTATTACTTATGTTCGGTCTAGATCCCCTTACCGGGAGGCGCCCTAGGATAACAGTAGATAGGAATGTTTATCATCGCCGACACCACCGTCATCACAGACACCACCGTCATCACCGCCATGGTAGACCAGAATACCTGAATACAGACGAATTTGACAGGCGACGGAAATACAAGGAGAGTCGTGGAAGACACTTTGTACCAACTTATGATAGAACACATGAAATGTCACAGGGACAAAAACAAGTTTTGGACGATATGGTTCACGATCGAACGGATCTTAATAAAGATCCTTTGCATCAATAGAAAAAGTATTTAAATAATAATATATATCTATAAGTATTATGCTTGAGGAGCTATATTATTATTTAGTGTTACCCGTTACCACTTTTGCTGGTGTTTTTGGATTTTTGTATGTAATGGATCCCGACGGTGCAAAACGCACTGCACTGAGTTTGTCGTGGAATTTTAGCAAGGCGTGTGTTACCGTCCAGGACTGGGGCGATACAATTACTGGCTATTTTTCCAAGATTGAAGGAGAGGAGGGCTATGAATCGGATATGAGTTCCGAAGAGGAGGAAGAGGAAAAACGGACACTTGTTTTCTATGATGCAAAAAATGGAAACAATTATATTTCGGATAATAATGACGAAGCTTTAATAAAATTATTGGACAAGATCGATCCAACGGTTATTTTTGAGAAGTTCAAACAAGATGATTTGTTGTGTTTTAAAAGGCTTAGAAAAGATGATCTTGAAGATTGGAGTACAAGAGAGAAATCTGATGTGGAGCTTTTCAAAGAAGTCCCTTTTGTACAGGTAGAATATAAATTTGGAGAAGATGAAACATTGGATATTCATAGCAATCTGAAGGGGTTTTATATGAACGATAATACGATACTGGACAAACAGTTTCTGGGGTGGTTCCTTGCTCGTTTTTACAATAGAACATTAGATGATAATTATGAACTACATATCTTTGATAAAGATGTAAATTTATTGAAAATTGGACCGGAACAGTTTATAGAATTGAAGGATAATACGTATACAGTAAAGAAAATAGTAGACGAAACTTATGAGGGTGCGACGGAAGAATAATAATAAAAAAAAGATATAAAAAATTGATTACTATAAATAAACATAATGGACACAGGAAGTACCAGCATGTCATCTAGCGCCACCGCAAATGAAACAGAAGTTGCCGCCACGAATCCATTGTATGATAAATGGGTTCTCTGGGCCCATTTACCACATGATACAGATTGGTCTATTAAAAGCTACAAAAAGATTATGACATTGACTACGGTTGAGGAAACCTGCGCTTTGTACCGCATTATTCCAGAAAAGTTGGTTAAAAACTGCATGCTTTTCCTGATGCGCGAAGGTATTAGTCCAACATGGGAGGATCCGAAAAATAGACAAGGCGGATGCTTCTCATTTAAAGTTGCTAACAAGTCCGTATTTTCCACCTGGAAAAATTTGAGTTATGTTCTTGTAGGCGAAACCTTGTCAAATAACCATAAAATGCTAAGCAATATTAATGGTATAACAATCTCTCCAAAGCGGGCATTTTGCATTGTCAAGGTATGGTTGTCCAACTGTACTGTTCAAAGTCCAGCTAAGTTGACCGAGGTGCCTGGATTGAGCATCCATGGCTGCATTTTCAAGCGCCATAAACCGGAGTATTAAATAATCTTCATGAACGAATTATTTAATAGTAACTCTTTCCCTATAATAATTGTTATTTTCCTTTAAATTTTTGATAATATCTTTTAAATAATAAATATCTTCAGATGGCGAACGTAAACGGTGATTATTTGAGATAAAATGAATATGGAGATGCCACCAACTAGGTGGAAAATGTATAAATACTTTATAATTTTCATTGTCCATTCCTAGTTGGTCGAATGTTTTCTCAATTAATCTCTCCAAAATAGGAATATCTTTACTGGTTAAATCCAATAAGTCTCTTTTCTGTTTAACTGACCATGCACAATAGTGCACTGAGTCTTCTGTTTGATATGGATCTATAACTAATACAAATTCCTCATCTTTAAACACAACCTTTTCGATATCATTATTTTTAATAATATCTGTTATATCTGGAGGAATGCGCTGCATATAATAAAATTGATATATTTTTTAAGTTAAAAACTATAGAAATTAACAAACATGACTTCACTAGCAGAATTGAACGCAAACACAAAAACAGAACTAACTAATGTTGTTAAGCCGTTATCGGCTTACCAATATTATACAAGAGCCATGCTAGAACGCTGGGCGAGTATGGACGATAACGAAAAAAACAAATATGCCGAACAGGCAAGGCAAGACGCGGAAAGATATAAAAATGAACGGGCAGCTATTCAGGAAAAGTCGGAGAAAGAGGTTGAAAAACTTAAGATTTTCCTGCTCCGGAGCTATGGACGAGTCCCTTGCGTCGGACTCGATAATGGATTCACTAGCTATGAGGCTCGTGGACCAGTCAAGAATGTGGAGCTATTTACCGAGAAAGAAAAGCAGAAGTTGATAGAAAGGGGTATATCTGAAAAAAATATCGGAAAATATAAATCAATAGGGGGTATGACATTTAATTGGCGAGCAGCTAAAAAATTCGGAGTAACAGTGTACGGCGGTTGTACAAATAATAGTGATACCTGGTGGGGCGTTCGGGAGCAATACGATGGCAAAGCTGGAAATTTTACAAGTTACAATAACTACAAGGGCGAAAATTGGACCGTTTTCCATTAATTGTGAAAATAACGGATGATGAGACCGTATGATAATAAAATTGATAAAAAAAAATCTAACATTTTTTATTACCTATATGGACACTACACAGCATCCACTAGTAAGAGCTATTAATAATACAACCGTTATGGACGGACCATATCGTTTGACAACCCGAAAAACAGCCAAAGATAGGGTTAAAGGTTACCATTATTACTATTACACTGTAAAGGGCAATTTTGAGTTGAGATGGTGGACGGGTTATCAACTGATAAATAAAGAGAAAAAAGGAGCGCGAGACAGGGAATATCATCAAAAAAATAAAGAAAGATGTAAACTCAAAAAAAGGGAATGGTACGAAAAAAATAAAGAAAAGTTTATTCAATATTCAACTGACTATCATCTAAAAAATAAAGAAAGGTTCTACCAGCAGCAAAAGAAATATCGTCAAAAAAATAAAGAAAAAATAGCAGAAAATAATCAGCATTATTATCAAAAAAATAAAAAAAGATACAACTGCACCTTGTGTAAATTAATATCCTCAAAACTCCGCTTTGTCTCCAAAGAAAACAAAAAGGTAAGAATGTGTGCCGATTGCTTCTACCACACCTACCCGGACGAGAAGAAGGTCCCTACAAGATACAAACGCAAGCAGCATTATATCCATGAAAAACTCAAAGAAACCTATGGCGAAGATTTCTTCACATACGACAGAAGGATAGAATGCGGTTGCTCTAGAAAAATCCCTGATTGGTTTTGCGATTGCTTCCAATTTGTATTGAATATAGAATGCGATGAAGATCAACACAAACGGAACGAAGCAAGTTGTGAAAATAAACGCCTAATGGAATTATTCTTGGATTGTGCAAATCGCCCTTTCGTGTGTCTGCGTTTTAATCCTGACAAATATATCAATACCAAAGGAGAAAAGGTCAAAGGCTGTTTCTCTTTTGATACAAAAAATACGTTGATTGTTGACCAGCAAGAATTTGAACGCCGGTGGGATATTCTTGAAGAAAGAATAAATCATTTTCTCGAATACGGTGCGGAGAAAGAAATAGAATTAGAAAAACTCTTCTATGATGGATGGGATTAACCATTAATATGAGCTATTCCAATGAAATTAACCCTTATTCTAACTCTATTTAGTAATTAAATTGAATTAGAATCGCATATTTTTATTGGGAATCAATTCAACATGCCTTCTCTTGCGAACTACATGATAGCGACCTCTATTAGAGACTATATCAAAGATAATAAGAATCGTCTTGAAGAAAAATACATTGTCCCGCTAAGTTTTGGACAAACTCTTCTGATAATATTAATAATCTCCACCATAGTGGGATATGGGACACGAATAAAATACAATGGACTTTATGGCACGCTCGCCGCATCATTTCAAATAAGCTGGTATGGAATGGGTTGGGGTAAAACACCTTGGTATGTTGCCGTTTTATCGGCATTATTAGCTGGCATTCTTGGTGCATTATTCGGTAATTATGTGACAAATACAAAATTTCGTCATAATAGTTTACCAATGATAAGTATGTATGAAGTATATACTCTAGCCTATAATACTATAAAATATGAATGTCAAAGAATGCTATGTAGAAGACCAAAGTCTTTTCATCAGGATTAGCATTAATACTATTTACTTTTCAAATAACATGTAAATGCCTTTGTTGGTTTCATATAATTAGGAATTTTTTTCCATCATTAAATTATCCTTCTGTAATATATAAATGGTTAAATATTACGGAAGAGCCAAACAAAGAACCGGTACCGTTAATACGAATCAAATTGGATTGAATATGAGTGGATGCCCTACAAAGATAGGAAAACAAGGGTATATTAGTAATTATACGAGTAGACGCGTACAGTGTAATCAAAAGTTTTGCGGTCCAGTTATTTATCAGGGACAATTATGGAATTTTAATACTTTTCGCTGTGTTCCAAAGGTACCTCGTGGACAATCTTTTAATTCAGGCGTTGGACATAAATCAACGCCACGGTTCACTTGCAATAATAACTGTTCTATTGATACAAATTTAAAAATTAATCCACCTTTAACACAAAAAAATACGGTTGAGATTAAAAAAGTATTATTTGGATTATACGGCGGCGGAGGCTTGAAACTCGATGAAGGCTTACTTAATAGTGTCTATGGTACAGCAGACCAATATACAATGGATATAGAGCGCACCTTGCAAAATTTAGTTGATAGAAATATGAAATTATTAATAGTAGATGTAGATGTATATCCAGGTGATTATACACTAGGTCCCGAATCAGGTGTTGCATGGAAACGTTTAATAAAAATATTGGAAAGAATAAGAGACGCAGCGCCTAGTGACCCGATAAAAGATATTCAAGTAATCATTGGACTCGGTTCGAGGCATATACTACAAACAGGAGGTATTGCGAATCGTTGGGGAATTAACGGATCAACATATGCCCTGGATGCTATGCCATTATGGAAG
>Ga0114925_10000649_pt1 | contig 16009 bp, 14 predicted proteins | sample SumtaG_2_FD_87287 | JGI IMG/M metagenome (GOLD analysis project Ga0114925, IMG submission 87287) | Deep subsurface microbial communities from Indian Ocean to uncover new lineages of life (NeLLi) - Sumatra_00607 metaG | ecosystem: Environmental > Aquatic > Marine > Oceanic > Sediment | place... | reverse complement strand
TGAACTGCTGCCTCACTATCGGCAGCACGTGTGCCAATGACAGTCAAACGTGAAACCCCCGCAGCACGAGCACGTTGGAGAACATCCTTGGTGTCGCCGTCAAAACGCATTGGATCAAGATGACAATGACTATCGAAAAATTCTATCGGTGCCACAGCGCTAATAGCCTCTTATCCATAAAAGTATGTGCCGGTGAAAGCAACAAACAACTACCGCACCATTGGGACTACAAGACGGTTGTTGTCGAATTAGCTTTAATTCTTTTTTCTTGTCGGTAGAGCATTTCAAGATGCCCATCAATTGATGAAATTGCTTCTCGGATAAGTTCGGCTGTCTTATCAGCATTGCTTCCTCTTTGACCAACGATTGCGTCTGACTGGTCACGCAAACTTTGAAGCGTGTTCCGTCGTTTCTCCAGATCTACCGTAAGTGATGGCAGTAGAAAGCCGAGGTCAACATCGTGCCAACCTGTGAAGGATAGAGGAAAAAAACTTTTAGGGAGTTCACATTGTTCTGCCACAAGAATTGTTTCAGCTCGATCAACAAAGTTCTGATGGTCAGCAATAACGTCTATTAGCGCGAGTTTGAGTGATTCATCACCCCGGTAGGTCCAGACATTTGATTCAGAAAGATACATCAACGGAGACTGGCGAAACAGCCGCACAAGACGACAAAGAATCACTTCCTCTTTATGTTTTGAAGTCATAGTACTGGAATCCCTAAGACCTTCTCAATTAAGTCTGATATCCAACAAAAATTCTCACGAAGCAATGACGCCTGCTAAGTGGGCCGCTGCATAAAGGCCAGACCAAAAAACACCGAATATCACAACGGGCAAGACAAGACTCGTGATCATTGCCCCAGAAATTGAAACAAACGAAAACGGTTCTGACACACGGTCTTCTGGAAGTGGGTCAAAGGTCATCACCTTAAGCACTCGCAGGTAGTAAAACAGGCTCACCACCGTGTTGAATCCGCCAATAACCAACAGGCTCAACATCAGAGGACTTTCCGCGCCCGCCGTGATTGCGTCAACAAGTGATGAGAACACTAGAAACTTCGCAACAAATCCAGCCAGAGGCGGAAGGCCAATAAGGCTCACAAGGACCACTGCCGTAGCAACAACAATCCCCGGGCTTACACGGATCAATCCAGCATACGATGAAATCTCTTCACTTTTCAAGCGATTCCGTAGGAGAGCCACAATACCGAATGCACCAAGGTTCATAAAAAGATATGTTGCAAGATAAAATGCCACCGCTGAGACTGCGTCACGTGCTCCCTCCGGAGACGTTGCCACAAGAGCAACAGCAGCAGCAACGGCCATCATGATGTAGCCAGCGTGGGCAATTGTCGAATACGCCAATAGCCGCTTCATGTTTGTCTGCCCATACGCTGCCAAATTACCAAACGTGCAAGTAACTGCAGCAAAAAGACCGATAACATAAACGATGAAATGCCTCACATCAGTATTTGCAACCGCGTTTGCAGACATGCCAACGACGTCTTCGGTTACCGGGGCGGAGAAAGCGAAAGCCACCCGAACCAACAGAGCTACTGCAGCGGCTTTACTTGCCACAGAAAGAAAAGCACCGACTTCAGCTGCTGCACCTTCAAAAACGTCTGGGCACCAAAAATGAAACGGAACCGCGGAGAGTTTGAATGCCAAGCCAACAGAAAGCATAAGCCCTCCCAAACAAAGTACCATTGTGCTCCCACTAGTACCACCAGCTGCTAACACACGAGAAATTTCGAATGACACATCTGGCAATACGAGTGTTCCCAACACTCCAGAAATCAAACTGATTCCGTAGAGCATGACCCCAGCTGCTCCTGCTCCGTAAACGGCATACTTCAAGGCAGCCTCAGAACTTGCTGGTCTACCCTTCAGCATGCCTGCTAACGCGTACGAGGGGACACTTGCCATCTCAACCGCCATGAAAACCATCAGCAGATTATTGGCCGACACCATGAGGCACATTCCGAGGGAACTTCCCAGAACGAGTGAGTAGAAGTCAGCTCCATCCTCGCGGTCAGGAATTCCAGACAATTTCGTTAGCACAACATAGAGGACTAGAAAACCAGCCAGAACGAGTCGAAGAAATGCGGTAAATGAATCAAAGACAAGCAGGCCACCAAATAGTTCATTCCTTACTGCGGACGTAGAGAGCAGAGAGTCCGCCATCTGGCTGTCAATGCTGAGAAAGTCGGTGTATGCGTACCATGCCGCAAAACACACTCCACCCAAAGCAATCGCACCAGAATCAACATACCTCAACAAAGGAAGCATTCTGCAAAGTAATAGCAACACAATTGTTGCCACTAAACATAGCTCAGGTCGAAAAAGGGGCAACGAGACACGAACGGTGTCAACAAAAAGTTCGTTTAGCAGTGTGCCAACATTCAACTCGGGAGTCACCAAAAGTTCCTTTCCTTCAACGCAGTCCCCAGATATGTGGAATTAGTCCTGAGCCCAATGCGAGGCAAGCTCATCACTGATCATTTCAGGATGTGTGATAGTGCTATCATCATCCGTTACATTTTGATCACCTTCAGCGACAATCATTTTCCGTGCTCCGTCATGTACATCTCGTGTCCACTCAGCAAGATTTTCGACTTGCTGATTGACAGAAGGGGTCACGTATTGGAAAAGCGTTTGAGGTGCAACACCAAAGAGAATCGCCAAGAAAACCAGTGGTGTCGCAATCGATAATTCACGTGGAGTGATTGGTGTCAGTGCATCTTCATGCGGCCCACGATATTCTGCCCCAAGATAGACTCTTTGAATTGCCCATAAGATATATGCCGCGGTGAGAATAACTGTGAAAGCTGAAATCACGGCAAGCACCCTGCTGTAGTTCCAACTCGAGAGAGTTACTAAAACCTCTCCAATAAAACCACAGAGTCCAGGCAACCCTAAGCCAGCGAAAAAAATGACAATTGCCAAACCACTGTAAACGGGCATCTTGCTGAAAATCCCACCAAACTCATTCAAGTTTCGGTGATGAACCCGGTCGTAAAGCACTCCGACCATGAAGAACATTCCCGCCGAACTTATACCATGGGCAAGCATTTGGAACATGGCCCCATTCACACCCTGAGCCCAAAATTCCCAACGATACTCTTGGCCAGCTACAGCACTCCAGACGCCAAGCCCAAGCATCACATAGCCCATATGGCTGACCGAACTATACGCGACCATACGTTTAAAGTCCGATTGAGCAAGTGCAGCAAAGGCTCCATAGACCATAGACACAACACCTACTCCGCAAACGAGCCAAGCCAAGGACAAGCCTGCACCAGGGCAGATTGGGTAACAAATACGCAAAATGCCGTACCCACCAAGTTTCAACAAGACTCCAGCCAGAATCATTGAAATCGGTGTTGGAGCTTCGACGTGCGCATCAGGCAGCCATGTATGCACTGGAAAGACTGGGACTTTAATTACAAAACCAATGAGAAGCAGCAGAAAAGCCCAGGTCTCAAGATTCATTCCAAGCCAGACAGTCGTCGCTGCAAATGGTGAGTTCGGCAACTGTCCAACAGCAGCCAGCGCCATCAGATTAAACGTATGCACGGCACTTTCCGCTGAACGGATCGAGGCTATCTCCTGTGTTGCCGTTGAGGGTTGCACCACGTGTGTCGCGATTAATTGCTCATCGGACAGCAACCGAACGTCACTCGTAAAATACAGCATGAGAATTGCTATAAGCATCAGCACGCTACCAAGCAGCGTGTAAAGGAAAAATTTGATAGCAGCATACTCACGCCGCGGACCACCCCACACACCAATGAGAAAATACATTGGCAAAAGCATGACTTCCCAGAAAACATAAAACAGGAAGAAGTCAAGCGAAACGAAGACACCGAGCATGCCAGTTTCTAGCAGAAGAAAAAGAATGTGGTACGCCTTCACATGCTTCTTAATGGACCAACTTGCTGCAGCAGCCAACATGGAAATAAATGTTGTTAAAACGACTAGAGGCAAACTGATTCCGTCAACACCTAGCAGATATTCGATACCGAAAGACTCGATCCACGGCAGTTTCACGACCCCCTGCATTTCGGCCTGACCAACAACAAACTGACCAGGACCCACAGCACCAAAAAACTGGGGCACCGCAATCCATAAGGACAACAGGAAAACAACAACTGTTGTCGCAAACGTACCCCAGCGAATGATTTCTTCACGAGCCTTAGGGAAAATCGGTAAAGATAAACCTGCAGCGACGAGTGCGGGCAAAAAGACAACAAGGGTAAGCGGCCAAAAGGCGGGGTTCTCAGCGGATGCCATGACTTATTCCATGAACGGCGGGGAAAGTTCTAACCAGCAAACGAAGTCCTAAACAAAAGCGTTGCAAGGACAAATATTGCGACAGTACCAACAACAATAAACATCACATACTGACGAAGGTTACCTGTCTGGATACGCTTCAATTCAAGCCCAGCCTTCCAAGTAACACTGCCAGCTACATTTACAATGCCATCGACAATCACACGGTCAAACCAAGCGTCTACGGTTGCAATCTGTCGAGCTATCCACGCAAGCGAATTGATAAATCGATCGATCAATTGAGTATCGATAGCAGCAACGAATCGCGCCAAACCGAGTGTAGGCAATACAAAAATCCTGTTATAAAGCTCATCAACGTACCATCTATGCACAAGAAAAGTATAAATTGGCCGAGCCGCATGAGCGACAGCTACCGGTGATATCAAAGGCTTCAGATACATGGCCGCAGCAAGAAGAACACCAGAGAGGGCCGTCAGGAACGCTGTTAGCGTAGCTGTGACGTGTATAGCGCCGCTATGACTTTCGTGCTCAGCGGGCAAGGTAATGCTCCCAAGAATTCCTGCTGTTGTGATTGTCTCTGCTGTACCCGCCGGACGTGCTTGCTCAAGTAAGCTTTCGACACCCAGCCCTCCGGGCAATGCCCAGCCTGCGGCAACAGCAAAAATAGCCAGCGCTACCAGAGGAGCTGTCATAACTCGGGGCGATTCGTGCGCATGCTCGAAGACGTGCTGGTCGCGAGGTGATCCTGCAAACGTCATAAACCACAAACGAAACATATAAAAAGCAGTTATAAATGCCCCACCCGCAACAGCCAGGTAAAGAATTGAGTGCTGTGGATTTGTCCGAGAAAAAAGGAGAGCCTGGGCAAGGATTGCATCTTTTGAGTAGTAACCACTAAAGCCCAACACAAACGGAACCCCTGCGCCAATAATCGCAAGACACCCAATGAGCATCGTCCATCCTGTGTATGGCATTACTTTCAAAAGACCACCCATTTTCCGCATGTCATTCGTATGACAGGCATGGATGACTGATCCTGAACAGAGAAAGAGAAGGCTCTTGAAAAATGCGTGGGTTATCAAATGAAACAGACCCGCAACCCACCCCCCTACACCGAGTGCAAGCATCATATAACCAAGCTGACTCACTGTTGAGTACGCAAGCACTCGTTTGATGTCGGTGGCCGTTACGGCGATGGTCGCTGCTATAAAAAGCGTTAGACCTCCGGTATACGCTATTACCAGCAAGACATCTGGGGTGAGCACTGGGAAAAACCGTCCGACTAGGTATACGCCTGCAGCCACCATAGTGGCTGAGTGCACAAGCGCTGAAACTGGTGTTGGTCCTTCCATTGCATCGGGTAACCAAACAAAAAGTGGAACCTGTGCGCTTTTGCCGACGCAGCCACAAAAGATACCAAGGCCTGCGACAAAGAGAAGCCATCTGCCGTACCCTTGTTCACGCCAGTCCGGCACAGCAGCGGCAACTTCACGACTCAATTCACCGCTACTTGGGTTGGCAGCAACCATCTTTTCGATCTGATCAGCCGCAGCAAAAGCCACTAACCCGTCCGGCACCTGCTGCTCATGATGGTTTTCAGCAGGACGAACCAGCTCAAACAAGCCTGGCTCGACCTGACCTGTAGCTGAACTTACACTGTCACCAAATTGCAATGTTCCGAGACCACCCCAGAGCGCCATAAGACCAATAAGCATCCCAAAGTCGCCAACCCGATTCACTATAAATGCTTTATTTGCAGCCGTTGATGCTGAGTGACGCTCAAAATAAAAGCCAATGAGAAACCAGGAACAGATGCCGACCAATTCCCAGAAGATAAAGACCATTGCAAGATTACCGGCTATCACTATTCCCAACATTGAAAAACAGAATAGAGATAGCGCCTGAAAGAAACGCGGAAAACGACCCTCTCGATGAAGTGGCTCGCCTGTTGCGAGTCTAACTTCCGAGTCAGTCACATCATGAAGTTCATCATGCATATATCCAGCAGCATAGAAATGGATGCACGTTGCGATAAAAGTAACCACAACAAACATCAACACAGTGATCGAGTCTATATACCAGCCAATAGACAATCGAAGCGTTCCACTTTCATAGAGAGTGTACCAGTCACCTGAATACGATGCAGGAACAACAGCTTCTCCATGTCCACTCGCGTGACTACCTCCAGCATCACCGTGCTCCGGGGAACGAAACACCACCGCCTGCACTGACTGTTCGGTGTCATTATATGTGCGATGAACGGAAGCATGCGAATCATCGTGGTGAGGCGATGACACTTCATGACCAGCCATTACCCAAGCGAAAAAAGTTATAAGCGACAGAAAGAAAGACACACCAATAGCTGACGTTGCAACTGTTGCCGCACCTTTTCCGTGATCGCCCATACGGTTGCCGAAAAACAGAATCGCCACAAATGAGGCGAGTGGAATCAACCATGCAATTCCAAGCAAAATGGGGAAGAGTTGTGCGGCAGTCATTCGTTTATTTCGTATTAACTTATAAAGCCCTGAACGTACGCCTCAGGGGCTCAAAAATCCTGTAATGTCAATTACCCGTGCAAGTCATCCGCTCGATCGACATCGACCGTAGCGTGGTTGTTGTAAAAATTAAGTGTGATAGCCAGCGCTACAGCGGCTTCTGCTGCTGCCAACAAAATAACAAACAGGGCCATCACTTCTCCATCAAGTCCAAGCACTGACTCACCGTCACCTGCAAGGTACTCTGAACCAAAAGCAACAAAGTTGATATTCGCACCATTCAGGACAAGCTCAATCCCCATAAGAACTCCTAGCGCATTTCGCTTAAGAGCCATACAAATGACTCCACACGTGAAAAGAATCGCTCCAACAACAAGGTAGTGCGAAACACTCACGACCCCAAACAAGAGACAAGTCATTTCGGGCCTCCAGAAACGAGAGTAGCGGAAGCAACACCAGACGGCCTTGGCTTTAAAGAATCTGTAGAAGCGACTATTTCGACTGGCCGAGGAACTTGACGCCGCTTTGCTCTTGCTAGATATGCTGCTCCAACCAAAACAACTAAAAGATGGACCGACACTATTTCAAAGGGAAGAAGATATCCATTTTTTGGTTGTCCCAACTTTTCTTCTGCGACCTGATCCACACGAACCCCAACAAGAGCCATACCGAGAGGAGTTGCTCTAGGGGCTGCAGCCACACCTTGCCCGGGCTTTTGCCACGACTCGACAGAAAATGCAGCTTGCAACAAGACCGCCAATATTGCCGCTGCCAGAATACCAGCAATAACTCGGTCTCCTGCCGGTGTCCGCAGAGCAACCAACTGAGTTTGAGCAGTGAGCATAACCCCGAATACCAGCAGAACCAGTGTCCCTCCGACATAAATCATTAATTGCATGGCGCCAACAAACTCTGCACCAGCCAGAAAAAAAAGACCGGCAGTAGCGCCCAAAGAAAGAACCAGATGCAGTGCCATGCGAACAACATTGTCCGAAAGGACAACCATCACTGCCGCAACACACGCAACACCAGCAAACAACAGAAAGAAAAATCCGTGCCAGTCAAGAAATGCGAATAGATTCGCCGACAAACCGAAGGCTTCGTGATTCACCGCGACACCTCCACAATTCGGCGTGATGGAATGGTGCCACTCATGGAACCTTCGCTGTCAAGCTCTCCGCTATTGCTTTGCTCGAGCCATCCTTCCCGCACCCCGGCGGCATTGCGGAAGCTGCCTGCGACAAGCCCCCCTGGAAGCAACAGTTGCCACAGCATAACACCAGCAAACATGACAGCCGCAATCGGGGTGCAGTATTTCAAGCACGTTGTCATTACTTGGTCAATTCGCAATCGAGGTAGAGTCCAGCGGATCCACATCATGACTAAGACGCCAGCCGTGGCCTTCACGAAAAGATTGAGACAGCCCAGCAAACGAAGCACATAGGGGGCGTCAACCGCCATGCCGTCACTCAAGCCAAGGAGTTGCGAGATAGGAACTGGACCATTCCAACCTCCAAGAAAAAGAATCGCGGCGAGAGCACTGACCAGAAACATCGACCCATATTCCGCCATGAAGAAAAAGCTCCAACGTAACCTAGAATATTCCGTATGAAAACCAGCAACAAGTTCACTCTCTGCTTCGGCAAGGTCAAACGGAGCTCTATTCACACTTGCGAGTGCACATGTGTAATAAACCCAAAAAATGATGAACGTGAATGGATCGTGGAAAATAAACCAATTTGAAGCCCATCCAGCCTGCTTTTCACCAATTGTGACAAGATCCATGCTTCCTGCCAGCATTACAGGCACAACAACACACATACCGAGAGGAACTTCGTAACTCACCACTTGAGCTGCTTCTCGCATTGCACCAAACAAAGACCATTTAGAGGCAGAAGCGTACCCAGCTAAAATAACTCCAAACACTTCCAGACCGAGAACCGCTACCACAAAGAAAACACCAACATTGAGACGCTGGCCAACAACATCAAAGGCAAATGGCAAGGCAATGAATGCACAGAAGGAAGCGCAAAAACTTACATAGGGAGCTATGCGAAACAATAAGACATCAGCCCCATCGGGCATCAAGTCTTCTTTTGCGAGCAACTTAATGCCATCAGCTAGTGACTGTAGCCAACCAAAACGCCCACCTGTTCTTGTCGGCCCCAAGCGATCCTGAATTCGGGCAGCTATTTTTCTTTCCGCCCAAATGAAAACAAGTGCCCCGCCAGCTATCACATTGAGAATCAAAAAAGCCGACAGACCAGCAATTGCAGTCCATGAAAGCCAGGGCGGCAGGCCGATCGTTTCGATTAAGAATTCAGCCATTTGGGGCAATCCACATTGCGAAAATGAAACCAGTTACGTGAATAGTTTCTTACACGGTGATCCGTGCAAAACTTCGTGAAATTTTGCACGAAGTCTGCACAAAACAGCGAATTCATACAAGGGGCACACGCTTAACCGGGGCCTTAACTACCTGTCGATCTCTCCCATCACGACATCAAGACTACCGATGACAGCGGGCACGTCAGCAATCAGACAGCCTCGGCAGAGTTCGGGTGAGACAGCCAAGTTTGAGAAAGCACTCGAACGGGCTCGAACCCGCCACGGAATCGGGGTTCCGTCACTGACTACGTAGAAACCCATCTGTCCTTTTGGACATTCCGTCTCAAGATACGCGTCACCCGCGGGCAACTTTTCTGCAAGCTTGAGAGGTTCACCAAGCGGGCCCTTGCATTGTGAATAACGGTCAATCGATTGCCGCACCAAGTCCATGGATTGTACAACTTCCAGCATCCGAACAAAAAAACGATGCCAGCAATCCCCCAGAACTGCGTCTCGTGGAACGGCTGGGTATTCATGATCTCGTGGGTAGTGGCCATCCTTCATGACAGCGACTTCGAACGCATACCCGTCATACATTGCAGTGTAGATGCTCTCTCCATCTCGGCGCAAATCAATGTCGACCCCGCTACCTCGCAACACTGGACCAGTGCAGCCATAGTCGATAGCCATCTCCGGACTGAGCACACCTATGTTCGCAGTTCGTTTAACAAAAATTGCATTCGTTGTAAGCAGCGTGTGATACTCGCGGATGACTGGCTCGAACTGGTCAAGAAAAGCTTCACATCGCTGCAGCCAACCAGGAGGAAGATCTGCTGTCAGACCACCAACAGTTATATAGCTGTAAGTTAACCTCGCGCCACAGACTTCTTCAAAAAGATCGAGGAGTTTTTCCCTTTCGCGAAAAGCGTAAAGGAATGGACTAAACGTACCGAGATCGAGCCCGTAGGCACCCATGCCAACAAGATGACTGGCAATACGGTTGAGCTCTGTGATAAGTACTCGCAGATGCCTCGCTTTCTCACTGACTTGATACCGAAGCAACTTTTCAACAGTGAGTGCCCAGCCCAAATTCATGTTCATGGCTGCCAAGTAATCCATACGATCCGTGTATGGAATCCACTGTCGGGCTGTGAGGTTTTCACCAATCTTTTCAGCACACCGGTGCAGATAACCTATGTGCGGCTCCATCTCTGAGACGATTTCCCCGTCAGTACGCAATACAAGACGCAAAACTCCGTGCGTACTGGGGTGCTGAGGCCCCATGTTGACCAACATCTCATCCGTACGAACGTCAAACTCTATTATTCTCTGATCTTCATCCAAAATTTGCGACATTGTTTCTCTTTATTTCCCAAAGAAGTTTCTATTAACGGCCTCGCATGCCGTGGTATTCAAGCGGCATCTCGTAGTCTTTTCTTAAAGGGTAGCCCTCCCAGTCTTCGGGACAGAGGATTCTGCGCAAATCTGGGTGACCAAGAAACCGGATGCCCGAAAGATCAAATACTTCCCGCTCGTGCCAATCAGCACCTCGCCAAACACTCTCTACACTTGAGACTTCTGGCAATTTTCCTGGCTGATCGTCCTTCCATCGAGGTAGTTTTACCTTGAGAACCAGACTTGCCCGCGCCTTGGTGCTCCACAGGTGGTAAACAATTTCTGTATGTGGCTCCCACTCAACTTTGGCTGCTTTTTTGGGATCCGTTTCGAGCCAGTCGATGGCTGTAATGCACTGCAGCCCATCAAATGGAACCTCACATGATTCTTTCAACCAGCGACATGTTTCCAACAGTTTTCCGGGAGAAATCTCTAGCCACGGATCAAGTGTTTCAAGTTCACGTGCGAGGACTGCACCTTCAACAGCACCCTCAAGTTCTGAAACAAAGTTAGTGCCTCTCATTCCATTTCCTTTCACATGTCGCCTGTGGATGTATCAGCTCTTTGGTTGGCAACAGCACGAACCCAATCGAGGTCCCCTCGGTACCAAACATATGCAAATCCAACCAACAAAATCACGTAGAAGGCAGACATATCAACAAACGCGGTTCTCGCAAGCATTCGACCACTTTTTTGAACAGCCCACTCAGACTCCGCTTGCCTAGCTGGTTTTTCGCCACGATTGGAGTCTATGTCAGCCTGCTGACGCGGCGAAGGTTTGAAAGACGGAACAACTGGTTTTCTAAGACCCAGTTCCTTAAACAAGCCCGCAACTTCTGGTGTCAGCGACTGGCCATCCGCTGACACGCTCACAACAGTTGGATCTGCTAGTTGAGTCGCCTTGCCAAAAACCGTCGCCCAGGGAAAGAAAAGTGCTACTTCGACGTCAAAAATGATGAACAAAAGCGCAACAACGTAAAAGCGGAGATCAAACTGAACGAAACTGGAGCCAATTGTCGGCTCTCCGCACTCGTACACCTCAAGTTTTTCAGTGTTCGGCAGTCTAGGCCGAACAAGCCAGCCCACCAGCAGGTTGACTGCCAAAAAAACGCCACCAACGGCGACAAACAAGGCGATGAAGCCAGCTATTAATACAGGATCCAACATTACAATCTCTCGGGCATTACAATCTCTCAGGCTTTTCACTACCGCGAATAAAACGAACCAAGCTCGTTGAATCTAAACAATGAATCTACCCACACGGTCATTTTCTTACCTTATTCAACAATCATTTCCAACTTTTCCTAAACAATGATTCAGGAATTCGGGCCACCATGAACCGGTTCGACAATAACTTTCGAAGCAGCAACCGCAGTTGGATTGATGGTCGACCTTCCCCATCCAACATCTACCGGCAGCCTCGCGAAATCAACGATGGTCCCGTCTCGACTGTAGCAACTAAGATCCAGAGTTGATCCCATAAAAATACAGTCGACTGGGCATGGCTCGACACAAAGCGCACAAAACATGCACTTTGAGTAATCGATTGTAAATCCAGTTACCTGAAATCCTTTGCTTCCTGCTGGCTTCTCTTTTCCTATATATATACAGTCCACCGGGCATGCCTTTGCGCATTGATCACATGCAATGCATGTTGTGAGATCAAAGCGGTGAAACCCACGGTATCGCGCAGCAACCGGTGCGGGTAGTTCTGGGTATTCAAAGTGTTCTGTAAATGCTTTTCTATCGGGATTAAATGTACTGCTAAAAATGTTGAGAGTAACTCCCATTCCATGCAATACAGTTCCAATCGCCGTAAACAGGTTGTGAAACCACCCTATCATGATAGGTGTCCAATGTTGGGGAAAGGGAACACTTAATTAATGAATACAAAATTAAATGAATACAAATATTTTCAGTTATTTTTCCGACTTCCTCCACGCACAAACAGGCAGAAGAAACCGATCAACTTATCCACGGTGCGACCAGAGTCGACCTGATCCTTGAGAGTATAGGGTAGCGAAAAAAGACAACAAGCGGCAGAAGTCAACGTGGTGCATAATCACACTCGTTAAGACAAAATAAATGGGCTTCTCAACCAAGCCATCGCCCTGCTTCGCTTCGCATCTCCTAAATCAGTCGCCTCAAAACAAGAAAGGGCCATTCGTACCAACTGTCCACAACCAGCCGCTTTTTTCATCTCATTTCGTTCACGGATTTCTCGCCGATTCCATGCACCCGCACCCCCCAGATTAAGCATGCCTAGGGTCGTAATGGCATTTGGACCGATTGCCTAGCAGCACACTTAACAGAAATTGGACGATTTTTCTTGACCGGGAACACAAAATACCTATGTTTTTAGATGGATTCGCTGTTTCTAAACCTTCCGTGCAGGTGGCAATTGGTCCACCCTTGGAGTTTTTATGCTCGTTCTTTCCCGCAAAAAAGACGAAAGCGTTGTTATCAACAACAACATACGGATCGTCGTTGTTGAGATCCGCGGGGATAAGGTACGCCTTGGCGTTGAGGCTCCAAAAGAGGTACCGGTCCATCGGAGTGAGGTTTATGAGGCGATCAACAACGATGATCCGGACAAAACAATTCCATCTGTGAACAACGTTCCTCAAATTCCCGAATCGTGTGAGCCTGCTGACTCTTCAGGACTTGTTGCAGATTGATGATATTTTCGGAGAGGACTCGACTTCTAGTTCCCTTCAGGCTATGTTCCGGATACCGGAACAATCCACGCATACACTGTGGAGTAACGGCCCCATCGTCTAGAGGCCTAGGACATCGCCCTTTCACGGCGGCAACCGGGGTTCGAATCCCCGTGGGGTCACTTGTGCAGTGATGCTTTTCAAGCACCACATTTGACGCACGCAATGGATCACGCTCAGCAAAGTAAATACGACGCAGTTCTCTTTGTCAGTTTTGGTGGTCCTGACAAGGCAGATGATGTCCTTCCGTTTCTAGAGAATGTTCTAAGGGGCAGAAATGTCCCGCAAGAACGAATGCTCGAAGTGGCTGAGCATTACCATCACTTTGGTGGGAAAAGTCCAATCAATGAGCAGAATATCGCATTGATCAATGCAATACGTCAGCAACTAGAGATATCCGGCCCGAATTTGCCTGTCTATTGGGGCAATCGCAACTGGCATCCGATGCTCACCGATACCATACGAGAAATGAAGGACGCGGGAGTTCGTCGCGCTCTTGCTTTCGTTACGAGTGGGTTTAGCTGCTATTCCGGCTGCCGCCAATATCGTGAAAATATTGAGCAAGCTTGTCGTACTATCGGGCCAGACGCGCCACAATTTGACAAAATCCGAGTTTTTTTTAACCACCCCGGTTTCATTAACCCAATGGTTAGAAATGTCCGCTCCGCTCTGGGCTCTCTTGGTAGTGGATCTGACACACCGGTTTTATTTACTGCTCACAGTATTCCACTCTCCATGGCTGATTCATCTGACTATTGCAAGCAGTTACAGGAAGCATCTCGATTGGTCGTGGAAAGGTCAGGGATCTCCAAGTGGAAACTTGTGTATCAGAGTAGAAGTGGGCCACCAACTCAACCATGGCTGGAGCCAGATGTTTGTGATGCGATACGAGATCTTCATGAACAAGGTGAGTCACAAGTTGTTATTGTCCCCATCGGCTTCATATCAGACCATATGGAAGTTCTATTCGACCTTGATACCGAAGCCGCTGATCTGTGTAAGATGCTGGGAATGAAAATGGTGAGAGCGAATACGGCAGGAACCGACCCCGAATTTGTTGAGATGATTCGAGAACTTATTGCTGAAAGGGCCTTTGGTTTCTCCGAAAAGGCAGCAATCGGGTGTATGCCTGCTAACCACGATATCTGCCCGCTTGACTGCTGCCCAGCACCCGTTCGTCCAGCACCAAGTCGACCTTCCTAGGCATGAGCCGTCTGCTCACATTCTCTGACAAGGAACAATTGGAACAATGGGTGATACCAACAGCCGGGAACTTGTTGTTCTCACCCACGGTTTCATGGCAAATCGGCTCATGCTCCATCTACTCGCCGTAAGACTCCGTCGACTAGGCTGGAACATTGACATCTGGGGCTACGAAAGCCTCGTTACATCAGTAAAAACCCACGCCCACCGCTTCTCGGATTTTCTCACTGAACGGTGCGCGGACAATCGCTACGATCATATCCACCTAGTAACTCATAGTATGGGTTGTATTATCGGGAGAATGGCTCTCAATGACGTTCAGTCGGAAAAAATCAAGCGTTTTGTCATGCTTACTCCCCCAAACCATGGATCATTTGTCGCGACGAGAACAGCAAAATTATTTGGATATTTCTTTCGTCCGGTTGCGGAACTTACAACTGAGCATGACAGTCTCGTTAATTCTCTAGCGGATCCGGCAAATGTAGAGATTGGTGTCATCGCGGCAGAGCAGGATGTACTCGTAAGCCTTGAAAGCACACGCCTTGGCGTACCACACGAGCATATCACGCTACCGTGTCTTCATTCAGCAGTACTCTTTCGACAAGATTCTGCAAACCATATTCATTCATTCTTGAAAACCGGCCATTTCCAGAAGGTTTATCCGGGTACAAAAACTGCAGTAAACGCGATTCACTAAATAGGTCAGATATCTAATCAACAATGGGGTTCGTGTGCAGCAACAACTCACTTTGCCAGGTTTGGCACTCGGATGCTGGCCACTTGCTGGCATGACGCGGCCTGGTGTCACCCGTCAAGCAGCAATTGAAACCGTCGCTGCAGCTATTGATCATGGCATTACCCATCTCGACACAGCATATTGCTATGGCGAAAACGGTGAAAGTGAAAAAGCTATTGCTCAGGCGGCTCAAGGCAGACGAAACGAAGTCACTATTGCGAGTAAGTGTGGCATCCACTGGCAAGCTGGAAAGAAGCAGACAGTAGACGGACGACCAGAAACAATCATCCGAGAGGCGAAAGAAAGCCTGTTACGCCTTCAGGCAGACACGATTGATCTCCTTTATCTTCATACCCCTGATCCAAAAATCCCTATCAAAGAATCTGCAGGGGCACTACGACGCCTTCTTGATGAAGGCGTTGTGCGAGCGGTGGGGTTATCGAATGGAAACGTTGAAGAATGCAAGCTATTTGCTGAAACATGTCCTCTCACCGCCTGCCAGCGTCATTTCAATATGCTCCAGCAAGAAATTCGTCCAGCTTTATTGCCCTACTGCAAGTCAGAGCAAATCGCCATGGTGACATATTGGCCCCTTATAAAAGGCCTACTGACTGGAAGAATGGAGAGAAATCAGGTTTTTCTAAAAACCGATAGCCGACATAAGTATTTAATGTTTCATGGAGAAGAATTTCAAAAAAATCTCGATTTTGTTGACACCATTCGATCACTTGCAATCCAGCAAAATATGGATCTTGTGTCACTGGTTCTCGCTTGGACGATGGCACAAGAAGGAATCACTACGGTTCTTTTCGGCGCCACAAGTGCGAAACAGGTTGCC
>Ga0114925_10000648_pt1 | contig 16027 bp, 15 predicted proteins | sample SumtaG_2_FD_87287 | JGI IMG/M metagenome (GOLD analysis project Ga0114925, IMG submission 87287) | Deep subsurface microbial communities from Indian Ocean to uncover new lineages of life (NeLLi) - Sumatra_00607 metaG | ecosystem: Environmental > Aquatic > Marine > Oceanic > Sediment | place... | reverse complement strand
AACACCTGCTACCTCTTCCTGGTCGTCAGTGGTGTTTACAGAAACGAAATTGGTCGTCATAATTTCGGATATCTTTGTTGCAGGTTGAGCAAGCAGGAGATCTTTCAGGCTTACAATACCGATAAGGAACCCCTTTTCATCGACGACGTAGGAGTAATAGATTGTTTCCTTGTCGAGGCCGATTTCTCTTATTGTTTGTATGGCATTTTCTGCACTGCTGTCTTTATGCAGCTCAATGAACTCCGGGGTCATGAGCCTCCCTGCTGAATCTTCAGGGTATCCCAGGAGCCTGTTCACGATGTTCCGTTCTTCAGTTGAAAGGAGGTGCATCAACCTCTTTACCATTTTTTCTGGCAGTTCATCAAAAAGCTCTGCCACGTCGTCAGGGTCCATCTCCTCCATTATTTCTTTTACTTTGTCCATACTGAAATGTACGAGCATTTCTTCCTGATCTTCATGTTCAAGGTGAGAAAATACCTCTGCAGCTGTTTCCTTATTCAGCAGCCGTAAAACAATCACCTTTTCACCTGTTTCCAGAGGTTCAATGATCTCTGTTATATCGAAGGGGAGAAGACCCGATATCAGGTTTTTAAGGTCAAAAAGTTTTTTCTGTCTTATAAGTTCGATAATGTTTTCGCTGTTTGCCATTATGCTTTTTCTATTTTTTTTGGGCTTTCAATGGATTTAATACCAGTACAATATTAATATTACTATATTTTTAAGATGTATTGAATTTTTATTTGTATGAATCAGTTCTTCTTCATAATTTACATGTATTTGTGAGAAATGCGGGTTAGAGGTAATAACATTGAAAGACACTGATATTCATTCGGTTATACGAATATTAAAGGAAGAATGTAAAAAATGGAAGGAGCCGATTGTAACTGAGATTTCCAGACGGCATGATCCGTTTAAAGTTCTTATTTCAACACTAATCTCTCTGAGGACTAAGGATGAAGTAACGAGAGATGCTGCATCAAGGCTTTTTCAAGTTGCGGATAATCTTTATAATATGGCAAAACTTAAACAGAAAACTATTGAAAAAGCACTCTACCCCGCAGGATTTTACAGGACCAAAGCCCGAAATATCATGAGAATTTGTTCTATCATTCTGAACGAAAAAAATGGTAAGGTCCCCGATGAGATTGATGAACTTTTGAAGTTGCCAGGAGTCGGGAGAAAAACTGCAAACCTGGTTGTTACCCTCGGGTTTGGAAAACCGGGCATATGTGTGGATACTCATGTACACAAGATATCAAACCGGCTGGGGTATGTGAGAGCCAAAACTCCTGAAAAAACAGAGTTTGCACTCCGTGAAAAACTCCCGGGGCATTACTGGATTGAGTATAACGACCTTCTTGTCACGTTTGGACAGAACACCTGTACCTCCGTTTCTCCATTCTGTTCCAGATGCGGACTTTTTTCTTTTTGTGACAGAGAGGGGGTGGTAAGGAGCAGATGAATTAAGAAACCAATTAGTTAATTTTAACTGCTTCCTGGATCACATCAATTACTGCCCTGCTAAGCTCATACCCGGAAAGCTTGTTAACGTGCACCCACCGTGCATCAAGCGCATCTGAAGAATAAATAAGATCACCGCTTTTATATAATGCTTTGAAATCAAACACAATGTAATGATATTTTACCCTCCCATCGTCTTCTCTTTCAATATATTCAAATTCCTTTATCAGATCTATAACCTCAATGTCTATACCGCACTCTTCTTTTACTTCCCTGATAACTGCATCTTTTAGGTTTTCAAAGGGTTTTACTCCTCCGCCTGGGAGAGACCATGTGCCTGAAAGCGGCGGATTTCCACGTTTGATGAGAAGAACCGAGTCGTCCTTAAATACAGCAGCTCCAACACCCAGAAGCGGTTCTTTCGGATAACTTCTTGGATTCATATGAAAGATCCTCAATCATTGAATCTAATTTAACAAATTATTACAGAAATATTAACGGGAAAACAAGGATATATTTCAAATATTTATTGATGACTGCAAATAAAATTTATTAATATTATATAAATAACCGCGGTATGGTTATATACTACAGAGACAATTTAATTTACATTTGAGGGAAAAAATGGCACTCATAGTAAAAAATGACTGCATCCAGATCGAAAAGCTTAAATTAGGACCCTTCAATACCAACAGCTACATAGTGACCTGTCGTCTGACCGGGGATAGTGTGTTGGTGGACGCTCCCGCAGAAGCGGATAAGATTCTAAAACATTTAAAAGCGACTAACCCTATATACATATTAATAACCCATAACCATATGGACCACATTAGTGCCCTCTCCAAATTAAAGTCCAAATTGAGGATTCCCATAGCAATCCATCCGCTGGATGCCAGGAGTCTGTCTTCGCCGCCAGAGGTTCTTCTCGGTGACGGAGATAATTTATCCTTTGGAAAAATAAATCTGAAGGTACTTCATACCCCTGGTCACACTATGGGCAGTTTATGTTTTTTAACAGGTGGATATTTGATCTCAGGGGATACTATTTTCCCAGGTGGCCCAGGCCAGACTCGGTCTCCAGCCGGTTTCAGGCAGATAATCGAATCCATAAACAGCAAGATTTTTGTCTTGCCTGAAGATACTCAGGTATATCCTGGCCACGGCAATTCTACCATACTAAAAAAAGAGAAAGAGGAATTTGGTGTCTTTTCATCCCGACCCCATGATCCTGACCTGTGTGGGGATGTGCTTTGGCTTTCATCATAGTTAATTCCTTTAACCGTTTCACAGAATTTAGGTAAATTCTGTGAAACGGTTCAAGGACTAATCTAGCACAATATCTTTACCCACCTCAACCCGGTGGAAAGCCTCTGCAAGCTGGAAATCCTCTCCCTCAGCCATTATCTTATGCCTTTTCTTCAGCCATTCTTCCAGCTCTTTGGGTGGGAAATGTCCAACCTGACTCTTATGACATCTCAGAGCTGCCAGTTTTAGATGAAAGGTTTTAGTGATATCGGAGCGGTAATTTACATCCTCTGACGCCCAGAACAATATTTCCATGATCTTATGAGGATGGAGGCCTTCTTTCATCAAATTCGGGTAAGAAAGATGATCCCTGGCACAGGGGAAAACAGCGTCCAGAGTAACCTGGCCGGTGATTCTATGATCTCGATGATAGATATAGCGCTGGTAAGGGTCAGCAGTTACAATAGTTTCGGGTCTGTACATTCTTATGAGGCGAACGAGCTCCTTACGGAATTCAGGTGTATCTTCCAAACCTTGATCCGGATAGCGCAGAAATACGACCTCCTTCACCCCCACCGATTTAGCTGCAGCAATCTGTTCCTCCTCCCGAATTTTTATAAGTTTCCCTGGCTTCATATTTGCATCACTGGTGCCCTTATCGCCATTGGTGCATACCACATATACAATCTCCTTCCCATTATTGATCCAGCGTGCAACTGTTCCGGCAACGCCGTATTCTGCATCATCCGGGTGAGGTGTAATCACCATCGCATGAGTTCGTTTTGAATTCATTGACAAACCTCCTTTTAAGTCTAACTAAATTTTCATGAGGGTTTATCATCACCCCTGCCAATGAAAATGCTGCAGTCCAGCACCTTTTCATACCATAAACTCCTTGTCCGAACCTCAAATCCTATAGATTTATAAAGGGCACAGGCTGTCTTGTTTTCAATGTCCACTGTTAATTCAACAGTCAGTACGCCTCTGCTTTTCAAGAGGGATAGCCCGGCGAGGAGTAATTGCCTGCCCACTCCTTTTCCCCGGTGATCAGGAATCACACCCAGCATGTAGATACGCCCCTTACTCCTGGTTATAGCTTTGTTTTCTTCAGAGTCTATCTTTGTCCAGCAATACCCAATTAGCTTATCTGCGTAGCAGGCCAGGATTATGTCCTCCGGGGAGCAATTGGGAAGACTGGTACGATAAAATATTTCTTCCGTGGTGTTAGGGCTATACCCCCAGGTATTGGCAAAAGAAAGATTTTGAACTTGCACAAGTTTATCTTCTTCACCGCGTCTAAGGCAGCGGCATATGGAAGCAGTCTGGTTGATTTTTAGCAAACGAGCTTTAGAAAGATCCAGCCTCAGTTCAAGAAAACGGCGGACGAATTTAAAACCCATTTTGAAGAATAGTCTCTTAGCTGCCCTGTTATCTTGTGGAATATTCACATGGATTGTTTTTACTCTTAGCTCTTGAGCTCGGTTTACAGCGCACTCAACAAGCCTTTTGGTTAAAACCTTTCTGTGATGTTCGGGGTGTAACATATAGCTGAGAACAGCCCGACTGATGTTCAGCTCAGGCACCACATCTACATATCCTGCAATATTTCCGGATATTTCAGCTATAAACAGGTTTTTTTCTGGAAAATGATTTGGCAGGTCAAGGCTCTCAACCAGATCCTGAGGTGAAGTGCAGGAGTATGTCTGCTTTAGTTTCTTCACTTCAGATGCCAGCTGTACTAACTTATCGAAATCTCTGGGACGGTAATTTCGGATTATATAAGCAGGTTCACTGCCAAAAGGAAGCCACCTCCTTTGGAGGCGGTCTATAATTTTTATAAAAGCACTAACGCAAAGGCTATGCATTTTAAAGCCTTTTGGCTTATAAACCACCACCTGCTCAGTAGGTGGTTTTTCACTCATTTTGAGACATATAATTACACCAGATAGTGGCACATATATATATAAACTCTCATGTATAAAGAGCTTATATGGTTTTTTATTTAAACCGCCAGTGGCTGTCTGTCAATCCCTGGGTCTGTCCTCCAAAGGCCAGTTACCATGGCGAATTAAACGAGCACTTCCCGGTATTCGTTAACTATTGCCCCTGCAATGTTTGACCAGCTAAATTTAGCAACCGAGGCCCGGATTGAGCTCACAGCCCCTGACTTTTCCCTTGGCATCGAAAGAATCAGAGCTATCTTATCAGCAAGGCGATGAGGAGCGTTATCTATTACCATATATCCGTTCTCACCTTGTCGAATAACGTCTCCGATACCGCCCACATTCGTGGCTACTACTGGTGTTCCACAAGCCAGGGATTCTAAGGCCACCAGCCCGAAGCTTTCATAATAAGATGGAACAACACACAGATCAGCAGCACTGTAAAAGTAGGGCAAATTCTCCTGCTTAACCAAACCCATAAATGTGACCAAATCGTGTAACTGTAAGCTCTGTGACAGGCTCTTTAGCCTTTCCACTTCGGCCTGGGAATGTCCATCACCACCGATTACTACCAGCTTGGGTCTTTGTCTCTTTTCCAGATAGGTCATAGCCATCAACAACTTGTCTATGCCCTTTAGTGGAACAATACGACCTACAAATAAAATAATTCCATCACCGTCAAAGCTAAGATGGCTCTTTGCGATTTCTTTTTCTACAGATCTGAATAGATTCAGATTCACACCACAGGGGATGACGCTGATGGCTTCCGGGGAAGCATCATAATAGCGGATAAGATCTTCTTTTTCTCTCTCGGTGGGAGCAATAATCCGGTGGCAATCCCTGATCAGCGCCTTTTCAGAGTTGATGCGAAGATCCGGGTCATTCATGCCGATACCGATTGCATTCTTTACCGCCCCAAGAGTATGAAACATTGTAATATGGGGGATATTCCACCACTGTTGTATCCATTTTCCAACCCAACCCGAAAGCCAGTAGTGGGTATGTATTAAATCATAATGAAGCCCATTATATTTTCTGAAATTATCAACTCCGTCCGCAAATTCAGCAAGATGTGAATAAATTTCCAGTTTGTCTATTTCCTTCTCTTCTCCTGCCCTGAGATGGATAAGTCTGGCATTTTTACCAAGTCCTATAATCTGATCGTGCATCTGCCCGTGAGCACGAGTATAGACATCAACAAGGTGACCCCGATGTCCAAGTTCACAGGCAAGCTCTCGAATGTAGACGCTCATGCCTCCGGTATTGTCTTCTCCAAGTTTGCCCAGGGGACAACTGTGAACACTAAACATGGCTATCTTCAGTTGCATCACTGCTTTATAAGTCCCCCTCTGCTGGTAGAAGATCTCGTTTTAACTTTTTTATTGAGCTCATTTAAGAACTATCTGGCAATCGTGAAGAGGAATTTCTTTTCCCCCAAGACGATATTTGTATTTTTCAGTTCCTTTCAGGAAGTCGAATTTTCTCCTGCCTCTCTCGATGCTATATTTGATGCACAGAATTTTAGAGATCAACCCAACACTTAAAGAGGTATAATGATGGTCATAACCACTGTTATAAAGATAGATTGTGTCATTACAATCAAAGAACATAATTGCAGCTACGGGTTTCGCATCGAGTTCCAGAATGCCCAGTCTCAGTATGTGAGCCTGTGCCATAGCCTTTGCCAGTGATCGAAAAAAGGATTCCCTGTTGGTGGTCATAAATATTGCCTTATCCTCCCTGCTTTTTCGAAAAAGCTTCAGAAAAAGGTCAATAGCATCTGCAACAGCTTCGATGTCTTTAATAATCCGGTAATTTACCTCGCCTGTTTCCTGCAATCTTCTTAGTTTGCGTCTCACTTCATGTCTCTGTTTCCGGTTTAATATTCTTAAGTATTCCTCCCAGGTAGGAGGCAGATCCATCTCCAGGGAGACATCTTCCACCCTGCAGGAAACCTTATACCTCCGCACTTCTGCAATGTCTACAAGATGAGTGAGCACTGTAGAGTCGGGCCTCAAGGGCCGCAGGCTCAGGAGGCTGATGCCTTTCTGCCTCAAATCGTCAAGAAGAATGTTAAAAAAATCATTCTCGCTTCCTGGGCTAATAACAAAATCCAAACAGTCACAAAGATCTGTGTCGCCTATGAAGTTGGCCTCTCCTCCCTTTATTCGAAGGGGGGCGACACCAATAATGGTATCTCTTTGTCTGACAGCACACAAATATGAGTCGGTTGTTGAGCCAAACTCACGCCACCAGACTTTCAGCCATGGGGGCAAAACAAATATACAGTCCCATTTTAATGGGGAACAGGGCTTAAGCCAATACGAAGCAAGGTCATCAAAGCTCTCCATAGTAACAGTCTGGTCGGGTCCTGATGCTCCCATATCTAAGCCCCAGCTAATGGAAAATGTTGGCAACCTTTCAAAGCACAGATGTCAAGCTACTTGACTCAAAACTTATACTTAATTTTATTGGCTGTGCTTTCTACTGCTCATTGTATGCAGATATTGTAATCCACCCTGTATAGAGCTGCTCATGGTTCTCCCCGCTCCTTTTAGTCGACCACGGTAAAGACCCATTTTCAGCATTCCTCAAATATTAATTCCATCTTCATGGAGCGGTGAAAGAGGGTATCAACTGCTCTGGTTATCACGCTAGCATACATAGGCACTGTATAGATCAACTCTGGTGTAGAATTACTGGTAGAGATGAGTATAATTTCAAAACCCTGAAAAGTCAAACTGTTGTTCTATCACCGTTATTTCATATAATAACCCTGGGAATACTCGGAAGGAAATACATGTATCATTTTTTTCTATATGCCAGGTCATGTGGCCCAAAATCTATAAACTTGATGGTATTATCAGAGCATTTATCACAGTCTTTACATAATACAATTTTATCATCACCTTTTTTTCGGTATACCATACAATATAAATAAATAATCAAAAAATTCCTATGAATTGGGCAGCTACAATATCCTCTGAAGTTACCTTTTAAAGGTTCACCTAATGTGGACAAGCCACATTAGGGCTTTGAGTCAACAGTTCTTTATATCATGCAAGAGGTTTTCGCTCCTGGAATCATTTTGTTTCTATGCTCTTTGGACAATTATCAATTTGTGCTTTACTATCGTAATGATACAATATTAATTATAACACGAGGTGGGTAATGAAGATAAAAGCCGGTGAAAATCGAAATATCGATCGCTTTGATCTAACCTCAATCACAATATAAATAACAAATAAGGAGAGCGTATATGGCATTCAGATCCCTTTTTATTGCTCATGCACCGGACGCAGACAAAGAAATACACCGAAGTGTTATTGATACAGGCATGTATCAGCTTTTTACGGTTGTTGTTAAAAACCAGGAAGAAGCCGTTGAGGCAAGCGCTGATTTCGTCAAAAGTAAGCACATCGACTCAATATTGCTCTGTCCTGGATTCAGGCATTCTGATGTAGCTGAAATCGCAAAAACGGTAGGGAGTAATATTGCTGTTGCCGTAGCAAGAGGCGATGGGCCAGGCAGCAAGGTTTCACAAGAGGCACTAAAAAGAGAAGGATATTTTACAAAAAGAGGTAAAGACTAATTTTTAATTCGGCATTACTTCGTTTAACAGGAGGCGCTACTTCGTTTTGCCTAAATTGCTCCATTATGTTGGAATTAAAGATAAACAATTTTATTGCAATTAGTTGCCAATAATGGTATATTAATGCCATGAAATGGTCACATCTGCTTAACCTCATTGGAAATGAGCCAATTTTTAACTCAGCTGTGTTAATTAGTGGCCCAGTAGATTCAACAGATATACGCCGGCAACTTTCCCGCTGGGTATGCACCGGCCGTCTCATTCAGATTCGTAGAGGGTTGTACACGCTAACAGATACTTACCGAAAAAAAACACCACATCCATTTTTGGTAGCCAACATGATTAAACGTGCATCTTACGTTAGTCTACAATCGGCTTTAGCGTACTATGGTTTAATTCCCGAGTATGTCCCATCGGTTACCAGTGTAACAACCGGTAGACCTGAAACTACTTCTACCTCTATTGGAAATTATATTTTCAAGCATATTAAAACAGCCTGGTTTCATAGCTATAAAAATATTGAACTTAGCGAGAGGCAGTCGGTATTCGTTGCCAGTCCGGAAAAAGCTCTCTTGGACTTACTTTATTTAACACCAGGTTCCGATGATTTGAACTATCAAAATGAGCTTAGATTACAAAACGTTGAAGCATTGGATCTCGTCCGACTTACACACTTAGCCCAGGAAAGTAAAAGCCATAAGCTATTACGTGCTACAAAGAAAATTGTGTTATTTGTACAAGAGCAACAGGAATAAGATTTATGAAAGACTATCTGAAAGACATTGCGTCCGGGCCTACGAACAAACTTCTTGCAAGAAGTAGGGCTGTAGAATATTGCCATGAGAGGATTCTCCAGATTCTGCAGGAGAGAGGAGCCTTTCAACACTGGATTTTTCACGGTGGAACTGCATTGCGATTCCTGTACTCGCTGCCGCGTTATTCCGAAGACCTTGACTTTGCTCTTGTAGATAAAATAAATACACCTGATTTTTGTGATGTTATTCAAAGTGTCCAAAGAGCATTTGAGGCTGAAGCATATAATGTACAATTGAAAATTAATGATAGAAAGACAGTAAAGTCATCCTTTATTCGTTTTCCAGGATTACCATATGAACTCGGACTATCCCCACATCAATCAGAGGTTTTAGCAGTAAAGGTTGAATTAGATACAAATCCTCCAGTAGGGGGAACGACAATGACAACCATCATTCGACGTAATATACTGCTTAATCTATTTCATCATGATAGGCAATCACTCCTATCTGGTAAGTTACACGCAATCCTGTCACGTAGGTATATTAAAGGGAGGGATGTATATGACCTATTTTGGTATTTATCTGAACCCACATGGCCAGAGCCCAATCTGATTTTTCTTAATAATGCACTTCGACAGACACAATGGGCAGGACCGGAAGTAACAAAGAAAAATTGGGCTTACCTAATAGTAGACAGACTTGAAACAATAGATTGGTCTAAGGTAGTCGAAGATGTTCACCCTTTTATTGAGCGGGTATCAGATTTAGCACTATTGAAAAGAGAAAACATAGTGAAACTTTTAAAATCTCGGGCAGGAGAAACAGTAGAATCATGATATTGATATTAATTTTTTTTCAGAAAAAATAGCTGTTGTGTATTTGGCAGGTAGTTTTTTACTGGTATATGCGTTTTCTAATTATTGAACTATAACGGATACTCCGTCAGGAATAATTGTAATTTTATTTAGACCCCCCAGGATTTCATCAGCCATTTCTATAGCCTCTACTACACTGGCTGCCCATTTCATGTGCATATTTTCTACTATCTCTTTAGGAGCATCAGTTACCATTATTACTTTATATCTCAATAATATACGTGCTAGAATCTGGGATTCCCACTGATCTGGTAACGTTTCATTACGATTCCGAAGCATTATATCATCCGTGATCTCTTGAACAGAATCAGCATCCGTAAAGGTACTATAGAAGGAATCGCCTCCATGCCCATCAATACACTCGGAAACTACAATAATTATGCCGCCCTCTTTACAAGTGGCCTCAGCAGCCGTCATACTTTTTACAGATTGATAGATATTCTGATCCAGGGGATAACCACCATTGGTTGTAATGACAATATCAGCCGGTTCAGCCTTTACCCTAACATGTTCGGATATAAATTCACAACCCTTGAGATGAGCCTTCTCACTGTGACCTGCAAAAGCATTGATAACCTTCTTATTAGCATTAATTACTACATTGAGAATAAAAGCCAGATTGGCTTTTTGGGCTGCATAAAGCATATCTTCATGGATGGGATTACCTTTGAGGATTCCAGCCCGTGCTCTTTTGTGAGCAATAAACTCAGAACAGTGATTGGCTAAAACCGTCGTATGACTGGCTATACCGGGTAAAATACTTTTACTTCCTCCAGAGAATCCGGCAAAAAAGTGGGGTTCTATAAGTCCTTCTGCTATCAGTAAATCTGCTTCAACAGCCAATTTATTAAGGATAAGATCTCCTCCCGAAGGGAGGATGCCAACCTTCACCATACTGCCTTCATCACGACTGTCATGTATAACAATCTTTTCATTATCTACAATCTCATTGCCATATTTATCTCTCAATTCCGTTTCAGTGGAAGCACGGTGAAAGCCGGTCGCAACCAAAATATGAATATCAACTTTGGGATTCATCTCCCTGATTTCACCAAGAATAAGTGGCATAGTAACATGGCTGGGAACAGGACGGGTATGATCACTGGAGATTACTACTATCTTTTCTTTACCTTGAACCAGCTCTTTCAAACGAGGCGTATCTATCGGTTTTGACAGAGCCCTTTTTAATATATCCTTTTCTGATTTTAGAGTGGTATATTTATGAGCCAGGGAAATGAGAACACCATTTAATCTGTCTTCTGGTATATCTACAATGATACTACGTCGTCCATATGGTAATTTTATTCTAACCATCGAATTCTTTCATTCACTGCCAAAAGGATATTACCTCCTCCGGAGGTGGTCTTTTACTTTAAATCAAATATCTTGCCAGGGTTCATAATGTTATTGGGATCAAAGGCTCTCTTTATTTTTCGCATTAAATCTAATTCAACCGGAGTGCTTACCATTTCCATATACGGCTTACGCTTGGAACCTATGCCATGTTCTCCACTGATTGTACCACCAAGTGTTTTAGTTGCCCGATAGAGCTCCTTTAAGGCTTTATGCTCAATTTCATACCACTCTTCCATAGAGCTCTCAGGGTTTTTGACCAGAGTAGCATGGAGGTTACCATCACCAGCATGACCGTAACAGGGAATTTGAATATCATATTTATTAGAAATTCTCTCAAGTACAGGCATCAAATCGGGAATAGATGCTATTGGAACAACAATATCTTCCAGGCTCTGATGGGGACTAACTACTTTAAAGGCTTCAGCTATATTCCGCCGTACACTCCAGACCCTATCCTGAGTGGTGTAATTATCTGCTACATAAACCTCTATTGCTCCATTAGAGAGGCACAGTTCACCTACCCCTTCTGCATCTTCTTCTACCTGTGTCTCGTTATTTCCATCAATCTCTATCAATAACATAGCACCTGCTTTCTGATAGGGCAGATGCTCATTTAAATATTCACAGGAAGTTTTAACAGAAAGTTTATCCATAAACTCAATAGAGGTAGGGATAATCCTGGCACCGGTTATGATCCTTGGAACCATACCAATAGCAGATTTTACATCTTTAAACAGTATTAGTAGATCTACTTTATCAGTAGGTAACGGTAATAACTTAATAATTGCTTTAGTTACAATACCCAGAGTCCCTTCTGACCCTATGATTAACTGTTTTAAGTCATAACCGGTTACATCTTTAACCCTCTTGCCGCCCAATTCTACTATTTCTCCAGCAGGCGTTACTACTTCCAAACCCATAACATAACGTCCAGTAACACCATATTTAATTGCTTTCCCACCCCCGGCATTTTCAGCAATATTACCACCGATATAACATGTCTCTACACTCATAGGATAACCGGCAAAAAACAAACCTTTTTCAGCAACCTGTTCATTAACCTCATTGGTAATGACCCCTGGTTCCAGAACAATCATCATATTATTATAATCTATCTCTATAATACGGTTCATTTTTTCAACAGAGAGCACAATTCCGCCAAATGCAGGTATAGCTCCTCCTGAAAGACCGCTGCCTGCACCACGTGGAGTAATAGGGATTAAATCTCTGTTAGCCAGTTTCACAATCTTTGCTATCTCTTCTGTTGTCTCAGGTGTTACCACCACTTCCGGCATATGCCCATATTGCTCTGCAGGAGTTTCATCATGGGAATAGGCTTCCATCTTTTCCTTATTGGTAATAACATTTTTTTTGCCTGTAATCTCAATTAATTCATCAATAGTCTCTCTTGTTACCGGGTTATATTTCATCTTTCTCAGTCCCCATTTGCCAGACGTTCATTTAATATGGGTATAACCTCAAATAGATCTCCTACTATACCAAAATCAGCTACTTTAAAGATCGGTGCATCAGGATCATTATTAATGGCGATAATAGTATCTGCAGTCTTCATACCAGCAAGATGCTGGATTGATCCTGAAATACCAACAGCGATATACAATTCAGGGGTAACTGTTTTTCCGCTTAAGCCAACCTGATGTGGATAAGAAATCCAGCCTCTATCAACTGCATTTCTTGATGCCCCAACAACTCCACCAAGATGTTCTGCCAGTTCTCGAATCAGGGGGAAGTTTTCTTTTTTCTTTAACCCTCTTCCACCTGCTACAACTATGTCTGCATCCTGGATATTTAAATCCTCTCTCTCATTCTGCTTGAAACCGATCCTCTCTACCCTGCCATCAACCAATTCAGTTTTAAGCTCGATAATAATAATCTCCCCGCTCCTGCTCTTATCTTTTGGAGCAGGCTTTGTTGATCTGGGCCTGACAGTTGCCATCTGCGGTCTGTTTTCAGGTGTTTTAATCGTAGCCAGGATATTACCACCAATGGCCGGTCTTGTCTGTAAAAGATTGCCGGTATCTTCTTCAATATCAAGTTCAGTACAATCAGCGGTCAATCCTGCATTCACCTTAATAGCCACATATGGCATTAAGGTTCTTCCAGTTGTTGTCGCTCCTGCAATGATAATCTCCGGTTTATATTCATTTATTAAGTTTTCCAGGACATTGCTGTAGTTTTCGACAATAAAATATTTTAGCCTCGGGTCATTGACTACATATACTTTGTCTGCTCCCCTGTAGATGAACTCCTGAACATCATTATTGTTGATATTGTTTCCTATCAATACTGAAGTCAGTTCCGTACCTAATTTATCAGCTAATTTTCGCCCTCTGGTTAAAAGCTCAAACGACACATCTCTGATTTTTCCCTGATCAGCTTCCGCTATTATCCATACGCCATGATAATTCATTTATGGTGCTTTCCTTTAATCAATTGTTTTTCCTGTATGAATCGTAACATCTGGCTCACAGTTCGGGCTAAACTCTCTTCATCAGTTGGCTTCACAATTGTTCCCTCTCTGGTAACTCTGGGATGGTTGATCTTTACCACTCTGGTAGGTGAACCTTCAAGGCCTAATTTAAATGTATCCAGATATAAATCATCTTTTGACCATATAGGAATATCTATCTTTTTAGCCCTTTGTTTACCTCTTAAAGTGGGAAGGCGGGGATAACTTATCTCTTTCACTACAGTTACTAAAGAAGGTAATGTCATTTTTAACGTTTCATAACCTTCTTCAATTAATCGTTCTACGACGATATTTTTATTACTAATTTCAATAATCTTACTTGTATAAGTAGACAGAGGCAGATCCAGGAAAGAAGCAATTCCAGGCCCAACCTGGCCAGTATCGCCGTCTGTTGCCCGTTCACCTGCTATAACTAAATCATAATCCCCTAATTTTTTGATAGTTTCTGCTAATACATAGGAGGTAGCCCTGGTATCTGAACCGGCAAACTCCCGCCCCGATACTAATACACCATCATCACAGCCCATGGCTATTGCTTCCCGCAGGGCCTTTTCTGCTGATGGAGGGCCCATGGTTATTGTTATAATCTTTCCACCGTGTTCTTCTTTCAACTGAATGCCTACTTCAATCGCATAGAGATCCAATGGGTTAATTATACTTTCAACCCCTTCTCTTACCATCGTACCTGTCTCTTCATCCATTTTCACATTACTTGTTTCCGGCACCTGTTTGATTGGGATGATGATATTCAATCTTTTTCCCTAATGTGGACAAGCCACATTCTTGATTATAAATATTTTCTTGCCTTTTAGGCAAGAAAATCGGTATTAAGGTACTACTATCAAATTAATTTTGAAGAAATGAAACTGTTGTATATAATATGATAACTTTCTTACAATTTTATGTCAAATCTGATTGAGTATAGCGCCGATTTAATCAATGGTACGTGAGGAGCCAATTTTAATAGACCATCCATGGATTATTGTATAAATTAAGGTCTAAATCACGAGGTGATGGGGTCGAATATGGAAGTACGCAATGATCGTTTATTCCTTGGAGGCGTCGCTGCACGGGAACTCATCAGTGAGTTTAAGAGCCCCCTTTATGTGTATGAGGAAGATACCATCAGAAAAAGAGCTGAAGAGTTTAAAAATGCAATATACTATGAAAATAAAGAGATAAAATATGCGTGCAAGGCGAATACAAATATCGAGATAATGAAGATACTTAAAGAGGAGGGTATAGGGATTGATGCTGTTTCACCTGGTGAAGTGTATGCGGCATTGAAAGCAGGATACACCCCGGATCAGATTCTCTTTACAGCGAACAATGTACTATGGGAGGAGATAGAATATGCAGTGTCAAGGGATTTAATGGTAAACCTTGATTCAATGTCACATCTGAAGCTGTTTGGAAAAAAATATCCGGGGAAAGATCTCTGTATCCGGATTAATCCGAATGTTGGGGCTGGGCACCATGATCATGTCATAACGGCTGGGCCGGAGAGCAAGTTTGGAATTCTTTATTCGAAGGTAGCGGAGATAAAAAAGATTGCAGGAGAATCCGGGCTTAGAATAAAGGGAATACACCAGCATATAGGGTCAGGGATCCTTGAACCAGAGATGTTTATTAAGGCCATGGATGTTCTCCTTGATGTTGCCGGTAACTTTGAAGACCTTGATTTCATTGACTTCGGAGGAGGGATAGGAGTGCCGTACAGGGAGAATGAGCAGAGAATTGATATGGAGATTTTAGGGAAAAAAATTGCAGATGAGTTTAACCGGTTCTGCGCTTCTTACGGCAGGCCTTTGAAGCTTGTTATCGAGCCTGGAAGATATATTGTTGCGGAAAGCGGTTTTCTTCTTGCAACTGTTATATCTGTAAAAGAGGGCGAAAGACACCGGTTTGTCGGGATAGATACCGGATTTCATCATCTTATGCGCCCTGCAATGTACGGCAGTTATCATAACATAATCCATGCAGACAATAACGACGGAGTTAAAAAGCCTCAAATAATTGCAGGGAATCTCTGTGAGTCCGGGGATACGTTTACCAGGGATGAGAACGGGATTGTGGATAGAAATCTTCCGATATTTAATGAAGGAGATATCGTCTGTATCTGTAATGCCGGGGCATACGGATACTCTATGGCATCACAATACAACTCCCGTCCGCGGCCTGCTGAGGTTGTTGTTAAAGACGGGAAGACACGGATTATAAGGAAAAGGGAGACTGTAGAAGACATTTTCAGAAGCTGTTAATAGAAGCCGAACACAGGTTTCATGTTTTATTTTTATTTATCCCCATTT
>Ga0114925_10000646_pt1 | contig 16058 bp, 21 predicted proteins | sample SumtaG_2_FD_87287 | JGI IMG/M metagenome (GOLD analysis project Ga0114925, IMG submission 87287) | Deep subsurface microbial communities from Indian Ocean to uncover new lineages of life (NeLLi) - Sumatra_00607 metaG | ecosystem: Environmental > Aquatic > Marine > Oceanic > Sediment | place... | reverse complement strand
TATATCATCGTTGTAAGGCCTATAATACTCTAGTTTCTGAATTTCCAACACAATCCCGCAATCCCGACAGATATAACCCTCTCTCTCTTTAACTATATCTATTGATCCGCATACATCGCAGACTAGTTCAGAAATTTGGGATTTTTTTGTATCTTTTGACTCAGCATTTTTAAGGTCTAATTTATTTCGGTCCAAATCTTCTATAATTTTTTGTGTTGCCAATTTATTATACCTTATTTTTTTCGTTTAACTAAGTTATTTATGATGGGGAGTCGCCTTTTTAAATGCAATTGTTGAGTCATATTTTAATCACGATCTCGTATTAAATTTGAGTTCACCTAATTTATATTAATATTTGCTAATCTTTATACCAATAAGTCCTAGGATGCCATATATCTATGTGGAAATAATTAAATTGGTAAAGATAAGATTTTTGATTCTTGGATAAAGAAGTAAGTGTCTTCATTTTGTCGTCACCCCCTAAAATTTTTCTTCTTGGAAAAGCAATTTGAAGTTTTTCGAATAAAATCTTTCTGCCAATAGTTGATGGGGGATTGTTTTAAGTTGGAGTCGCCAGTATTCGGTTTCATTTAGTGACTATAAATTTCGTGTTCCAAAAAGTGATTTTTTTTGCATGATTTATTTCTTCATTTCTAGATTTTTTCCTTTATATTATTTTATGATTATAGGACTTCATGTTTTACGGTTTTGAAGTTTTGTTTATACTCTGTTGGTTCGCAATTATATTAGTATTCGCTTATATGGTCGAGATTCTTCTAACGAGAAGTAATTTAGGGCCATTCAATACGGCCATTAATATCTTAGCGTTTATTGGTGTTATTATCCATGAATTAAGCCACTTTATAATGTGTAAGCTTACGGGAGTTAAGACAAATGGTATCCAGATAAAATACAGATATTACGGGATGGCTAACCCTCATGGCGCCGTAAGACTCGATAAATATGAATATCAAAAGATTAGTTTTATGCAAGCTCTCTTAGTTTCTTTAGCTCCGTTATATATTTCTACGTGGTTATTCTTTTTTTCACTTGGAGCCGCATTTGATTCAACAATAGATCCACTATTTAGACTCATGGCAGCATTTTTATGTGTATCATTGTTCCTCAAATTGACGCCCTCACCCGCAGACTTCAGCCAAATACGGAAGGGATTTAATAGAGACTCTTCTTTTGCCATCTATCAGATATTTTTAGTGTTTTTATCAGGAAGCATTATTTTGATAATTATGATTTCTTATAACATCGGAATACCTTTTGATTTTCTCTATTACATTTTTGTTGGATTTACTTACCTACTTTTATATTATGTCTTTAAAGTGCTGGGATATTTAATCCATTCTATAAGGACTTCTACGAAGCAATCAAGCACTTTAAATTTTAAAGCTTATACACGCCGTAAAGTTAGAAGGTCAAGACCATATAAATTGGGAATCGAAGAGGCTCAGTGGTGATAAATAAATGAAGATGTGTTGTTATCTCATCTTAGGTGTTGGGCTTCTGATGTCTTATCAGAAAAATCCTATGGCCATCGTAGTTATTTTATGTGCTATCTTCGGAGTTTTTATATTTTTTAAGCGTCGGGGTACTACAAATGGAAGTACGAGAACTGGTTTTTTAAGTGGAAGAATTCCTCCTCAAAACGACCAGATGAGTGATTTATTTAAGTTGATGTTATTAACTCAGACTCTAAATAGTAACTCGGCAGATGATCTTTATTTTTTAAATTCGGAAGATTTAGAACAAGAAAATCAAATTGACAAGGTTAAAAAGGAGATTCTTGAATTGTTGGATGAATAATTATGATTTCGCAAGATCAAATTCTAACGGGATTAATTAAGATTTTTAATGAAAAAAATATTATTTCAATTTCGGGTGCCTCCGGTACAGGAAAAACTACTTTTACCTTGCAATTGATTAGTGATTTTTTGACGCGCATCAATATCCATCGGGGGTCATGTATTTGGGTTCAAGCCTGTGAGCTTTTCCCTATAAATAGACTCAAATCAATGTTTAAAGTCTCTTCTGAGGAATATGAGTTTTTATCTCAAAAGATTTTCACCATTCCAAAAAATAGGATATGTGGTTCTTACATTGAACAAGAAACCATAATCCAGAATATAACACAGGGTTATTCGACACTTCCTCCAGACCTTAAGGTTATCGTTATTGATAATATATCCAGACACCTACGATATGAGATATTAAAAATTCAAGAAATTGATAAAGTAATCGACACGCAAAATTGTTTTTTTGATACATTACTCTTTCCGTTGGTAATGTTCTGTGAAAGGGAACAGATTAACCTTATTTTGATTCATGAAATTAGTTATAACCCAGACTCAAATAAAAATAACGCTTTTTTTCATAAGTTATATGACAGGATTGACTGTATGAACATCTTTTTAGAAAAGAATTTATTTACGGATGAAAGTACTATGAACATTTCTTTTAATGATTTTCACCATACTATAAAATATTCCTTAAAAGATAAGGGTTTTATCTGGAAATAATAATCTAATTCTTTAACCTATTTAAAGGATAAATTCATTTTGGTCTATGCTTCTTTTTCTTTAAATATATAGGCATTACTATTATTACATGATATCAAATTCTAAAAGAAAGGAAAATTCTGCACTTAAATGTGTAATTTGTCGTTCCGTCATTTTAGATCTAACTAAGATTGTCCAATCACGTATTAATTTTAGTCTTATATGCGGTAAATGTATCGAGAAATTTCCTGAAGATGATCTTGAATTAATGTCAAATATGTTTATCGCTTATGGAGGCTATTATGGGCAGATAAGTACTTTTAAATTTTCATTAGACAATTTAATATACGCATTCATTAAAGACGGAGAAAGATTAGATTTTAAGGAATTAAACATCAAGTTGCTACATAAAGCCTTACTTTATGGGGTTAGCCCTAAGCAATTTACGGCAATTTTAGCAAAAAAACTTAACTTGTAGCTAGCTTTTTTCCTTCTCTTTTTTTATTTTGCTTTTTCCTTTATATAATTTAGATTTAAGCCTTATTCAAAATTTACTAAAAGGTGTAAAAGAATTTCAGATCTAAGCGAAATTAAAGGAATTAACGCAAGGCAAATAAAACTACTACAAGAGAACGGAGTAAGTACTGCCGAAGCATTAGCCATGTCTCCCACTAAGGTTATCGCGGAGATAGACGGATTAGGTGAAAAGACCGTAAAGAAACTCATTTGGAACGCAAGAAATGCCTTAGGTATGACAGATTTCATAACTGCTTCAGAAATCGATGAAAATGTAGAGTATATTACTACAGGTTCTTCCGAACTTGATCGAATCCTTGGTGGCGGCGTTCATACTGGTAAACTCACAGAGGTATATGGTCCTTTTAAGTCAGGTAAGACAAACCTTTCTCACACAATTGCCGTAACCACACAACTTCCTAAGAGACGAGGCGGGCTTGACGGTGCCGTTGCATTTCTTGATACTGAAAACACATTTTCAAAGGAAAAAATTATTAGAATTGCAAAACGGTTCGGCCTTAATCCTAAAGAAGTTTTATCTAAGATTTATACGGTACGATTATATAGTTCAGACCACCAAGTACAAATGGTTCTAAAGTCAGAAACGCTCTGTAAAACTCGGGGAGTTCGGTTAATCATTGTAGATAGCTTAATGGCACTATTGAGGAATGAATATATAGGCATTGGCTTATTAGCAAGAAGACAAGGAGTTCTTAATAATCTTATTCATGCGCTATCCAGGATTGCTGAGACGCATAATTGTGCCGTTTTACTTACAAACCAAGTTGCAACCAAGATGATGGGAATGTTCTCCGGAAATGACGCTATAGGAGGTAATATAGTTGCTCATGGCTGTCATTTTAGGGTCATGTTTAAGACAAAAGGTTTCTCATCGAATAATTCATTGAAGCGTAGAGGCATAATCGTAGACGCTCCCGATTTACCTCCAGAGGAGTGCGAGTTTTATATTACAGCGGCAGGTATTGCAGACACGGACAAAGTTGATATGCCTGACACACCCCTAAATGCGAGTATTAAAATCGAGAAAATCGAAGTTGAAGACTTATTCGAAGATGAAGGATCTACTGATCTTCCCGTTGTTCGCGTACAAGGAATTGCCGATGGTATGGCGAAAAAGTTAAAGTCCCAAGGCATCAGCACCGTTTCCGACTTAGTCTCCGCAGACTCTAAGGATCTTTCTGGTAAAATTGCCGGCGTATCCGAAACGATGGTTAACAAATGGAAAAAATCAGCTAAAGCTTTAGCAACCTAAATATTTTTTTATTTTTTTTCTTTCTAGTAAAAAAATAAAACAAGCCTTAAGTTTAAAGGAGCAATATTCCTTAATCCTTTTTATTAAATAATTTTTATGATCTGCTTTTTCTTAATCTATGCTCATTATAAATCGTTTTATTCATAACTTATGATCATTATAATGCATTGAATGGTTTTAATTTATTCATTTAATATATTTTTTTAGAATTTCTGGAATTTCCGTTTTCCTCCCTTTTTTTACGGAAGCGATACAGTGTGGACTCCCTTGCCCTATAGTTGATTCGAACACCATTCCACCATAGCAGTTTTTACTATTAATAACATCAAAAAAGCAGCAATAAGGCAAAAATTCTGAGAGTTGTTGGGCACTCCAAAACTCAACAACAGCACATTGTGTATAATTTGATTTCCACCTGTAATCCTTATCATCTCCTTTTTCGACAGTAAAAATCCAATTGTCTGAATATTGTCTTTTTTGAGTTTGGTTTGAGAGATTAGTTAATTTCCTTACAAACACCTTACTTAATATGTATTTTCCTATTATCTTACGGATGAATTTTGGAAATCGATGAAAGAAACTTTCAGTAGCATCACACAGGATTTGTATAATAGTGTCCAATTCCTTTCCATTCTCTTTCATTGTTTTGTAAACAGCGATTATACAAGCGTTTACTTCTAAAATGATTGAAAACATGTTATCCTTACCTCCTACATAAGGGATGGCAGGGATAATGTTCTTTAACTCCTGATTGCTTTCTTGAAGTAGTTTTTGATAATACTCTATATTATAGTTTTTTAGAATGGACGGTTTCGCTAATTTCAATATCTTATGTAATCTTTTTATAATCTTCTTTTTCCGATTTATATAATAGTTTTTCATGAGTTACCATCCTTCAATATCTTCCGTGAATAAACCTAGCGCATCCAGATTAATTTCTGATATTATTCCTATAACAATAAATACGAAACCAAGTACTAAAAACACCATCCCAGAAATAAAAGCTGCAAGTAAGACGGGTCTTTGTGCGCGAACCCCTAGAACCCTCCTTTACTTTAGTTTCCTTTACTTTACTTTTCTTTGCTTTATCTTTATTTATTTATTTCTTAAGTTTACAAGTTATTACTAAATTTTAAATATATTTTTAATCTTCAATAATCTATTCCGACTTTATTTTTAATGAATCATGGCATTATAGTACTATTAGATGCGATTTCTGTCGGAAAATAAAACTCTATTCTTTTAATTAAAGTTCTGTTTATTTGAATCTCTCACCTACTCCCCTTATATTTATTCAAGAATCTGTCATTTTCAAATATTAAATAATATTATTCGGGCGATAAATTTTTTTATCTTTTGTCTAAATCAAGACCTACTGTATTCTTATTTTTATTGTGGATATAGACTATTACCAAAGCCCCAATTACAACGCCAATGAATATAAGAGAGCCGATAACCCATACCACAGGTAAAGCAGTATTGTTACTCCAAAGACCGTCAAAGAAACCCATATCATCAGGCTCATCAGTATTATTGCCCCCCACTATATCGCTTATTTGATAATCCTCTATTACCGAATATCCAATATTTGCATAACTAACCGAACATAATATGGAGATTTTTATAGTATATAACCCGCCATTAGCAGTACCGAAATGAAATATGTTTATTCCATCTATATCTGCCAATATTTCCTCAGAATAAATTATAAAATCGACGCCTTCCGCATCTTCAATAGTATAATTCACTTTTATAGTATTATCATCTTTTATTGAGATAGCCGAAACTCTTCCAATATAGAATTTATAGCTTATATCGGTTTTTAACTGAACATTATGTTCGATATGCCTCCCATCGTAAAACCTCGTTGTTCTATAGAACAATAAATTATTAACCTCTTGAGATCCCATCTTATCATATAGACACTTTGGCCCTTGCTCGATCCTAATATAAAGATTTAAGTTATAATCATTTTCCATGTAAAACTCAATATCATACTCTCCTGAATAGGCCGTTCCAAATGGAATCTCAAAATAACTTCCGAATTCGGGGTCATGAAACATCTCACTTTCAAAAATATCATATCGTTTTCCATCAGGATCCCATAGGCGAATTCTCATTTTGGAACAATTATGAGGCGTGACCAGCTCAATAAAGATATAATACACATAATTTTTTTCCAAATTAAGATCTTCAAAAAGGATTGTATCGCTAGGTGCGAGAAAAGTATATACTTTGTCCGGTAATTCTGATTGGCTTGTTTGAACATTAGAATTGATTTGATTATAAATCTTAATCTCGTTTGATTTTGTCATCTGACCGAAAGTTAATAGTAATAAAAAGACAAGACTAAACCTTAGCTTTTTTATACCCGTACACCTCCATCTCTTCAAACTCTTTAATTAAATCTCTTATAAGTACACATTTATCATATTGTACGCAACTAAAACATGGTTTATCTGTCCAAAAATATGCTTTTTGGTCTTTTCTATCGATAATTAGAATTGGTAGCAGACTTTCAGGACATTTGAGCGCAGAATATTGAATAGAGCCCCTTTTAGGGAGCGCATAAGAAAGTCCACATATTTCACATTTTGCAAACCGTTTGTAACTGTTAGTTTTGAACATTATAATTGAACACTCACAGTTCGGACAAGTACCGATTTCCTCTACTTTTCTCAATTTTTATTAACACCTTTTTATTAGTTAGAAATGGTTTCATTTCAAGCAATATAAAGGAAAAATACATTTTCGCAATTTTTTCTTTTAAAAATATAGAAATTATTTTCTCTGCATGATATTTTATAATTATTATGAGTCAGTTGGAGACGGGATAGAATACCTTCGAGCTTTAGGTTCTATCGTAGGGATGTTAGGTCTTATCGTAAGTTTAATATTTTTTATTTTCGGAAGTAGTAGAGCTCGTGGTTATTTTTTGGGAGTAATGGTTACAAGTTTCATACTCGTTGGAGTTTGCGGACTTTATACAGGGATTAAATATTTTAGAATTTACTGATTTTTATTTAGAATTTTTTGGTTTTAAGTTTAAATAAATTAATGATAACCTTTGGGTACTTCTTTTCCTGTTGTCATCATCCCAATTGTTCCAGGTGCGGCAAACCATCCTCCAATAAAAAGTAAAATAGCACCCATAATCATTAGCGCAGCCCCCCCCATACTTCGCCTGCAAAGTAGATTAAGTAACCCCCAAACAACCATTATGCCTCCGATTGCTATGCATAATTTACCTATAATATCAAAGGTTTGCGAAAGTAGACTACCTGTCTGATATCTCATATTTGCTCCAAAGAGCGGAAAGTAAATGGCAATAAACGCAAGGATTCCAAAAAACAACAAAAAGATCTTCTTGGTTCCTTTATCCTTTTTCTCTTGAACTATAATGTAATCGTTTTTAGAAGCCATATTTATCATTAATATTTATTTTTAAATCTAAATAAAATCATAAATATATAAAGAAAAAAAGACGAAATTAACCCAAATCCTTTTTCCTTTAAATATTATTAACTTTTAATCAAATCTAAGAAAGAACTTTAAATTAAATTCCGACTTTAAATAATTATATCCAAAATAAACAGTATGACTATCTTCGAAGATATGGCAGACAAGCCTTTCACTTGCCCTCGTTGCGACTCACCAGATGTTGTGGTCTATGAAAATACAATTGAATGTCTGTTTTGTAGAAAAGAATTTGATAAAGAAGACCTTAGGACCTTAGAAAGAGCCCAGATTTTGAGTATAGATGAAAAAATGAAGTTTGTTAAAAAGTTTAATTCTTTTTCTTGATTTTTTTTCGCTTTTTTCTTTTAAATATAACAGCAAGATCTTAGTTCTAAAACTAAAGTAATGGTAAAAAGATTTTTAAAATAAAATACGGTGGGACTAAGAGTGCCTAAATTTCTGAAGAAGTTTGCTTATATCTATCATATGTTCAAAGGAAGGTAATTTAAGAATTAAATCCTCTTTTTTTTCCTTTTTAGTTTTCATTTTTTTTACCCTTTTTTTCTTTTAATACTTACTTGATTAGTATTATTTCATTATGGGAGTAAAGCTTAAAGACCTCATTGTAAAAGAAAAAATTGACTTTTCAAAGCTATCAGGAAAGATTATTGTAATTGATGCCCCTAATATAATTAGCGGTTTACTAAATTTTGTTAGAAAGAATGCCTCAAATTCAAAGGAAGGTCTTATTATCGACCATACTATGAGGCCTATTTCACATTTATACGGGATTCTTTATAGAATTAACTTCTATTATCAAAAGCGCATATTTCCTATATTCTGTTTCGATGGTAGGGACTCAGAACTAAAACGAATAATAACTAAGGATGTCCTTAACGATTTCCGGCAAACCTACAAATGGTATAAAGAAGCTATATCCAGAGGAGATAAAGAGTCCGCAAAACAAATAGTTATGAGCAGAGAATTTTTTTGGCAAAACATAATATTAGAATCAAAACAGTTATTAGGGGCATTAGGCGTTCCTTATCTTGAGTCTCCCGCCTCCGCAGAATCACAGTGCGCACAATTAGTTAAAGAAAAAATTGCTAATTACTCTAATTCGCAAGATTATGACTCACTCCTATTCGGATGTCCAATTATTATACAAGACTTATCCAAGTCATTAAGGAGAAAGGTGCAGGGAAAATGGACTTATCAAAAGATTGCGCCACACAAAATAGATTTATCTCAAAATTTAAAGATGCTCGGTATTGATCAGTTTCAGCTCGTTGATTTAGGATTGTTGATCGGGTCCGATTATTTTCCTGGTATACAAAAAATAGGGCCGAAAATTGCCTACAACCTAATTAAAAAATACAAAAATATTGAAAATATCATCCAGAAACAGAAAGAGAAATACGATTTCAGCAAGATAACTCCCGAGATTATTTATAAAGTCAGAAAAATATTTCTACTTCCTGAAGTTTTAGAAAAGACTCGAATGATCTTTTGGAATACTCCCGATAGGACAAGAATAGTAAGTCTTCTCTGTGAGGATCACCATCTTAATAAAGAAAGAGTTTTCAATAATTTAGAGAAGACAATAAATAACTATCATAAATGTTTAGACTATTTTAAAGTAGGACGCCATACTCCTAAAATAATCACTTTCGAACTTTAATTAATTATAATTAGATCTCAACCTTAATAATTAAATAGAGATGACAACACAAATAGAAGATGAATATTTTTACGATGGAGAGTTATTCTCTACTATTGAGATCATAGGAGAAGGGCTAACTGACCCAAAGGAATTTGGTTTGGAGCCATTTTCGGCAACATCTCATTGTTGGAGAGGTATGTTCTACAACATGTCATTACAAAAGACTTTTTAGTTTTAGATGGAATGGATATCAACATTGAAAAGCCTATTAAAATAAATGGAGTAGACCCTCAACCAGAACAGCGTCGTTGGTTTAAGTATACTTATAAAAATCTGAATCTTAAAACTAAGTTCACAGGGAGGATTTTATTAGTTAAAGACCGTATAGACAATATAATAATTGATCCATGGAATCCACGCCCAATGGAATATGTAAAGGTATTCGAAATTCATGTTGAGAATGGAAACATTACATTGATAAAAGATCAATCTGGTGAAATGGAAAAAGCACGTAAGCAGTCTTACATGGAAAACTTGTCAGAAGGAGAGAAATTCATTTTTGAATCATTAAAAAATAATAACGGAATCTTGAGTTATAAAGCGATACAAGAACTTTGTAAAGAAAAAGTTGGAGGTGTACGGTTGGTCTTAAAAAAGATGAAAGAAAAGAACATTATAGATTACGAAGGAGAGATTCCGAGTTTATCGGCTGAAATAAAGCTGAAGAATTAGCAAGACAAAATTTAAATGTTTACTTATTCTCAAATCTTTTATAAAATTTCTAAAATAGTTCTAAAAAACTTTTCTAAAATAGTTCAAAAAACTTTAGATATGAATTTTTAGCATTTTTTTCTTGAGTTTTTTTGTTTATAAATACTCGATTTATGTCATATCCAAACTAAAATAATATTTTGCAAGGTAATGATATTGAGCGATAGTGTAAACAAATCTAATATTCAAGCGCCAATATTTTATTCTAATCGTGATAAGGTTATTGGGCTATTACTGGAAGAAATCACTTTTTTGAATATGCTCTTTTATAAAACAGAGTTAATCCCGCATAGAACATCAGTCAAAATTGCCGTTGAGAAATTGGAGAACCTTCTAAAAGCATTGGGGTATGATGATAGAGTTATGACCGATTCTGATCGTGAAAATATGATGAAATTTATCTTTAACACTATCAAGCTTGTGAAACAAGAGTTAAAGGAGGGTGCTGAATAATGACATCGACAGAAGGAATAGTTAGAAATGATATTTTAGAAAGCCCTCAAGAAAAGATTATTACATATTCAGAAAAACGCCACAGAATTTTAGATTATTTTCTTAGGCATGGTTGTATTAAAAAATATGGTAGAGATGAAAATGATTTTAGGGACAGTGCATGCCAGAAGTTAGGTGGAAGTCTTAATCTTCTTTCTAAGGATATTTGTAGAGTGTTGGGTCGGCTTCTTAGGAACGTAGCATCAATTAGACAATGTGTATTTAAATGGGATCCACACAAGGAAAAATTACTGGATAATATTAATTTCTTTCTTATTCGTGTTCATTTTGTTGTACCTGTTTTTGATTATAACAGAGCATTAAAAAATCTGGAAATTTTACATAACAACTTAAGTAAAATAAATTTTTGGCCCCAGATTTGTACTCAGATTGCATTAACCGTATATATTACGGATAAGAATGGCACTAATGATGATAAATTATTACAAAAAAATATTAGAGAATTTTGTAATTGCTCCGCCTATGCATTCCATAGATCCCGAAATAAATTGAGGATTGAATAACTAAATAAGAGTTGATTTTTATTGAGCGCTAGTTCTGATGATGTTTATAATGCTCTTATTTCTTCGGGTTTAAGCGAAGAGGAAATTAAAGATAAGGTTTCTAAAAAAGTAAGAGAGCTGCAAGGTTATATGACCACACAAGGAGCACTTTTTTTAGTTGCTAAGGATTTTGGTATTGAAGATACCCCGGAGATGGGTCCCGATGTTCATGCGGAGATGGAGCAAGAAATCGATTATGACGATTTTACCATTGAGATTTCTGAAGTTGTAAAAGGATTGAGTAATATCGTTCTCTTAGGACGTATTGTGGAAGTTTTTAGACTCCACCCCTTCACCCGAAAAGATGGAACGCCGGGTCTCGTTGGTTCATTTCTTTTAACTGATAAGTCAGGAACTATAAAAGTCGTATTATGGGGTGATGATGCGAAAATAATGGAAAGCTTATTTTTCCAACCTAATGAATTAATTAGGGTAATTGGAGGATATGCCAAAGAAGGTCGGGATAATCTACTTGAAGTACACTTAAGCAGACAAGGTAAAGTAATATTGGGCTCCGAGGGTATTGATTCAAAAAACCTCCCCTCCGAGATTAATGATAAAACATTAAATAGCTCTCCAACAATCAGCGTTAAAGATTTGTATAATAAAGAGGGTTTCATTAAAAAGGTTGAAGGCGTAATAGCAAAGATAGATGAGTTTAAGGAAATTAATAAGAAAGATGGAGGAAAGACTTTTTTATTGAAGTTTATCATCAACGACGACTCTACAGCCATATCTGTGATAGTATGGGGAATGCAAGCCGTAGATTGTATTAAGGGGATAAATGAAGGTAATTTAATAGAATTGTCAAACGTTGTAGTAAAGCTCAATTCATATTCAAACCAAAAGGAACTTACCTTTACAAAAAATACTATATTTAAGCTGTTTTAAATATCCTAAATTTTATGCCCATGGGGATTTTTTCTTTAAATATATCAGTTTGATCTTCAATACATCAAAAATTACAAAATAAAATGTAAGCTCAAAATGACATTAAGCATACCAAAAGTGTTATATGAAAATAAAATAACCGAAGTTTTGGATGATATAAGACATAATTACGGCCTATTAACCCGAAAAGGCTATATCTATGGAATAATTGCGATTGATCAAGATGCTAAGATTATTGCGGTTGATTCAATGTTCGATAAAAAACTGAACTACTGGGATTTGAGTTCTATTGGTGCGGCATTATATGGCGTATCACGACAAGGGCAGGATTTTTTCGATGCAGAGAGTTTAGAAAGAGCAACAATTATCTACAACAATCTCCAGCTTTTTGTAAAATCAATTGGGAAAGTACACCTAGAAAAGAAAGGATTACGAGAAATCTTAATTGTTCTATTAACAGAAGTAAGCGTAAACATCGGAGTCTTAGTTTTACAGATGAAACGTTATGCTATTGATATTAGAAATAGAATAGAAGAAAGCGGTTCGATAAAGAAGACTTTAAAAATGACTGAAAAGGAACTTAAGAAACATATTAAAAAATTAAAGAAAGAGATTTTTAGCGACAGACTTAGTGTTTTATCTTAATTTTTCTAGGGGTAACAAAATGATAATAGAATCAAATAATAATGGACTAGAAGACGCTTCAGCGGACACAACTGATGATTGTGATGGTATAATTCAATTTAAGATCGTTTATTGGGGTCCTGGTGAATGCGGAAAAACTACAAATTTCTTTAGACTTAAAGAAAAATTCCATGATACAAGATTAACTAACGGGTTTTCTATAGAAACTACAGACGGGAGGACATTATGGCAAGATTCTCTTTTTCTTTCATTTGATTTTATGCTTAAGGATCGATTTAAATATAAAATCATAACACAAATTGTAACTTGTACAGGCCAAGAAAGATTTTTATCTACAAGAGAGTATGTTCTTGATGGTGCCGATGGAATAGTTTTTGTAGGAGATTCTGAACCCGAGAAAATGGAACAGAATAAACGAAGTTTTCGGGAACTAATTAGCTTTTCAAGCCGGAAAAAAATACCTTATATCATACAGTTGAATAAAAGGGACTTAAAGAATGCAATTCCGATTGAGACCTTTAAGAAACTTTTAAGTTTACCATCAAGCGAAAAATATCACAACGATACATACGTTGTTTACCCAACAATCGCATCAACAGGAAAAAATGTAGTTTTATGTTTTCAAGATATAATTCTTCAGGTTATTACAAATTATTTTAATTAAAAATATTTTTTATTTTAACCAAATAAGTAAAGTTTAAAGGAGAGGGAATATGGACACGGGATCGGATCTTATTCAGCCAGAATTTTTAAATATTTTATTTTTCCAGCAAAAAAACCTAGTTATATTTCCCTATATTGATTTAAAGCACTTACATTCTCTTGAACTATTTACTGCAGGCTTTAACATAGTTGATTTGGAATCTACTGCCTTATATAATCTTAAGGAAATTATAGAATTTGAGGCTAACAATTCCTACTCTCAGAACCCAAGCCTTTATTTAATATATAACTTAGACCGCGATAAAATTCAAGAAATTATGCAAATTAAGGATATTAGATGTATTCTTAACGCAAGTGGTAGGATTGAAGACCTAGCAAACGGAGAGCAGTTTGTATTTTACAACAAAAAGAAGAAAAAGTTCATTAACTACACCCCGAGCGGTACTTCCTTAGATTTTGAGAAGGAATTAATTGCCACTTGTAAAAATGAAGCAATGCTAAGAGACAAAATTCAAGAAATTAAGACGAAATCCACCCGCATTTTTACCGAAATTAACGAGAAAGGAAACTTAGACAATCTACCCGAAATTTTGCGTGATTATAATCCTAAATATTGGAATAAAATTTTAGATTTTGTACGCTTATATTACAAGATAAATGTTCCATCAGTAGATACGGAAAAATTTTCTCAAAAAAATCAGAAATCAAAAAAACAATCAGTTAACACAAGATCGGAAGATTTGTCAAAAGAATATGAAGTTATTGTTTCTTTAAATAAAAATATTGGAAAAGAATTTGTGCAATTACTTCATGATTATAGAAGTCAGAATGTTAACCCTAGCAATTTAGAAATAGAACAATTATATAATCCTCAAAAATTGTATAATTATTTAAGAAATCATCACTGGAAAGAGAGAATTCCAAATGATTTCTTATTTAATTGGGTTCAAATGATTAATACTCAATATCAATTAAAGGACGAGGATATCAATGATTTTGAGACTATTTTTATAAAATTAAATATTTCAGAAGATTTAATTTTAAGTTTAATTACTGAGGAATTGAATAGAAACGAAAAGCGAGAAAATAATTTGTTAATAAAAAAATCTAATCATAAAAAGACATCCAAATTTGATGATTCTTCTATTAACCAAATACCTTCGACAAAAGATTTTTCCAAGTTTAAAAAATGGCTATTAAAAAGAATTGAGGATATTGAAAAAACTATTGGCCTAATCAATTGATTAATTTCTCTTGTTGATATAATATTAAAGTAGAGAATTTCAACATATAATAAATAATTATCCAAAAAACCAAATTTTTAATTTAAAATTAGATTAATTCTAAACATATTACTTTAAAATTTCTTAAAGAAAAAATAGTAGGTTTGAGAAAATAAAATGGGAAAACGAGCAAGCCCTTTAGAGATATATGCGCTTCTTGATAAATCAAATTGCAAAGAATGTGGATACGATACTTGTATGGCATTCGCTACAGACTTGCTGGAGCGAAAAATACGATTAGAAGATTGTACTCATTTAATGCAAAAATCTAAACAGGCAAAAAATCTTGCTAAATTAAGGACCTTAACAATGCCTCCACAGAAACCTGTCAGAATTGGAGTTGGTGATAGAGTGTGTATTATAGGCGGTGAAGAGGTTTTAATGAGACATCAGTTAACATTTTACAATCAAACAGGTATTTTCGTTGAGATACCTGATAACTTATCTGATTTGGAAGAAACTGTAAAATATTTAACAGATTTAAAAATTGAAAGAATGGGGGATGTTCTAAAAATAGATGGTATAGCTTTGAGGTGTGTATCTGGAGATATTGAGTCTTATAAAGAAGCCGCCTCTAAAATCGTAGGAATCACTGATGTTCCAGTCATCTTATGTTGTTTAAACCCTGATATTTTGCTAGCTGCTGCGGGAAAAATTAAAGCTAAGAGGCCATTATTATATGCTGCAACAAAAGACACATGGGAACAAATTGGTACGTTTGCGGTAGTAAATAATTTACCTGTTGCTGCACTCTCAACCAATTTGAATGAGTTAGTATCCCTGAGCGCCACCCTTCAAAAATTAGGCGTAAAAGAGATCATTTTAGATGTCGGTACATTCTTCGGACCAGGAAATATAACCGCTACCTATGATAATATCATGCAATTAAGAACCGCTGCGATTGATAAAGATGATCCTAACGCATGTTGGCCCGTAATGGGTGTTCCAGCTGCTTATTGGACTCAAGTTCAAGTTGAAAATAATAATGATATATGGAAACATCAATATGAAGAGATAATCATGGCAGCAATAATGGAATCTAATGGTACTTCCTTAATAATTCTACATACAGGTCAGAGGAAAGATGAGATATGGGCATTATTAGCATTAATGACATTGAGGCAGAGTGTGTTTAGCGACCCACGAATCTATCCTGCAGTTGATGCCGGATTATATAAAGTGGGTGAGCCTGATTCAATGTCACCTATATTTGTAACAAGCAATTATAGAATGACAAAGATACCCGTAGAACAAGATCTTCAAGGAGCAAATCTTAATTCTTGGCTTTTAGTAGTAGATACTGAAGGAATTGGTATTGAATCTGCTGTG
>Ga0114925_10000644_pt1 | contig 16070 bp, 18 predicted proteins | sample SumtaG_2_FD_87287 | JGI IMG/M metagenome (GOLD analysis project Ga0114925, IMG submission 87287) | Deep subsurface microbial communities from Indian Ocean to uncover new lineages of life (NeLLi) - Sumatra_00607 metaG | ecosystem: Environmental > Aquatic > Marine > Oceanic > Sediment | place... | reverse complement strand
ACCGTACAGTGAAGATTTACTTAATTCCGATGATCCTAATGTCCGGGAAGCTGATTTACAACTATTAATTTTTATGGCTGGTGGAGATACAAAGCTTGACCAAGAAGGTTTAATTAAAATGATAGCATCAAAATTAATTGATGAGAAAGATTTTGTTGTTGAAAAGGCAATTCAAGCCCTTAAAGCTATTGGAAAAACTTCTTCATCTCAAGTTGCTAAAGCGTTAACTAATTATGTTAAAGAACTTCCTGAAAATGAAGACTTAAAGAATAATATAGATTTAATTTTAAAATCAATTGTATCGGTAGAAACTGTCGACGAGATTGAGGAATCTAAGGAAGTAGAGATTAAAAAAGAAATCTCTGAAGAGCCTTTAGATGCTGAAAAAGTAATTAAAGAAATAAAAGAGCTTCACGAATTGGGAGAAAGAGAAGAAAAAATTATAGAAAAAGTTTTGAAAAAGGAAATTGAGACTAAAAAAGAATCAAAATTCAAGGAATTAAGTGAAGAATTAGCAAAAGATGCAGAAGAAACATTAGAAAAAGAAATGGAATTAATAAAAAAAGATTTTGAACTTGAAAAGAAACGTTTAGAGTTAGAAGTAAAGGAAAAAGAATTAGAAGAAAAAGAGATAATAGAAAAAGAAAAAACACTAATGATAAAAGAAGAATTAATTGAAAAAGAAGTAAAATTAGCTGAATTAACAAAAGTAGAGCTTGAATTGAAACAAAAAACTATCGAAGAAAAAGAGAAACAAATATTAGAAGCTGAAACAAAAAGAATTAAGGAAAAACTCAAAGATATAGAAAAAACTGAAGATAATATAGATTAAAGATTAGAGTCCTTACTTTCTGTTATAGGAGTAGAATGCAATCTTCTTACTATTTTTCTAATTTCGTCTATTCTAAAACTATCAGGTGGTAAACTCACTTGAATAGCTTTTGCAAGCTTATATGCAAGTTCAATGTAATTTAAATCTTCAAGAAACTCGACTATTTGAATCTTATAGTCATTATCTAAATCAACGCCCTCTCCATATTCCATGAGTTTTTCTTTTAATAGAACATCAATTTTTTCGGTTCTTTCGACCCGTCTTACTTTTTTGACAAGTTGTTTAAAAGAATTCATGATATTATACATTTCAAATTTGTCGTAACCATCAATGTTTTTTAATACATAGAAAATATATAACTCCGCTTTTTCCCATCTTTTAGAGTTGATTGAAGCTTCAACTAATTCTAAAAGTGCTAACTCATAGAGAAATTTTGACTCTATATTAGGTATAATTTTTTCAAATATCCAATCGAGCAAGTTAGGTTGATCAAACTGTATTATAATTTCAACTAAAAATTTCTCAATAGCAAAATATAACTTAGCATTTTCAGTCTTGGTTGAAGTTAGAAAAGAAATTAATCCGTATTTAACACGCCCCATGGCATCTTCAAAATTTATTGGCTTTTCAGAAAATTTTAAAAATGCAGATTCTAAAATAGGCTGAACTTTACTCTGCGCTTCAAAATTATAAGCAAATACTTCACCCCAGTTAATACTTGGTCCAGAGGGCTTTTTTGCGGCAGGCGCCTTTTTTTCTCCCGGTTGTCGTGGAGCACGGGGTTTCGAAGTTTTTAGTTTATCAGAAAGTTCTTTTACCTTCTCTTCGGACAAGATTTCCAATATAATTTTATCTTTTTCCTTAGGAATGACCATTCTAAAAAATACATCTTTATCTTCCTCGAATAATTCATCTCTTAAGGTTTTTGGAAAAGTTACCCCCGTTTTAGTCTTTTTTACTATATCCTCAAAAAACGGTTCTTCTTTGGAATTCTCTTCTTGTGCCATAATTATATAAGGATATTAGGTTTTATATTGGTTTCTCATATTTAAACTCAAATAAGAAAAATTTAGGTTTTAAAATCTATAAGGAAAAGTTTAAATTATAAATTTGTATTAAAACAATCATGCAAATTTCAGAGCCAAGAAGGAAAGATGTAACTTTCAAGATAATTAGCGCTGGTGATGGTGGCGTTGGAAAAACTACAATGCTATATCGCTTTGTGGAAAATAGATTTACTGTAGATACGAAGATGACCATCGGGGTCGGATTTTTTCAAAAAAATGTAGATCTTGGTGATGGTAACATATATTCTTTACAGCTCTGGGATTTAGGAGGTGAAGCCCATTTTAGACCTTTTCAAGATAAATATGTTCTTGGTGTCGATGGTGCTTTTTTAATGTTTGATTTGACAAGATTAGTTACATTAAAAAGTATTGATAAGTGGGTTAACCTTATAAGAAAAGAAGATCCGAATTGCCCTATTATATTAATCGGCTCTAAATTAGATTTAAAAGATAAGATTTCTGTAACGGATGAGGTACCGTTAGGTCTAAAAGAAAAGTATAATTTTATTGATTATTTAAAAGTCTCCTCTAAAACCGGTTATAATGTTAATGATGTATTTACACTTTTAACCGGAAAAATACTAAAATATAAAAAATTCTAATTAGAAAGTTTTTTAAAATATCTTATATAAATCTTTAAAAGATGAAAAAAACAACTCATTCTCTTTATGGAAGGTTTTTTGTATTAATTTTTATATTCAATTTAGTCGGAATCATATTTTTGAGTAGCCTTACACCATTTCTAATTCTTAATTATAAAGCTGAAAACAATAATTTAACTTTTAATGAAAACAATCCAATTGATAAAACACCTAAGGCAAGTTCAGGACCTATTATTTATAAATTTAATAGACAAGCTGCTTATGGATATGCGTACAAGTGGTGGAATGATTATAACAATCATTATAATGATTATTCTGGTTCAGGGGGAGATTGTGCTAATTATGTTTCACAATGTTTAATTGCTGGTGGATTAAGCCTTCATAATGGGACTGATGGTACGGGATATGGAGTGTATCCCGATAGAGATCGGGCAAGCCTAAGTAATGGTACGATTTCGTACTGTGATTACTTAAATACACATCTTAGAAATTATCAAAAAACGAATGTAACATTCGTTACTGAAGCGGCTGCTTATGTTCCCGATGAGATAACCATCGGTGATGTAGTAATTTTTGGCGAAGAACTAGCAGATAACTGGGAGCATGCTATGATTGTTGTTTGGGATGGAGGTATAGAAATAGGACTCGCAGGACATAGCTCATCTATCTGGAATCGAACTTTTACAGAAGAAATTGGTTTTGCTACATTTGATTGTGCAACTTTTTATCATATTAATGACACAGAAGCAGAATTCTACCATTTTAAGGTAGATACCGCAGTTTTGAATGTTAGAGTTGGTCCTGGGATGAATAATCTTTCCACAAATTATCAAGATATCGGTGATCTTCATGAAGGAGAGGAATATGTTGCATTTGAATATGAATTCGATGAGGGTGGTAAAAAATGGTGGCACTTCTGGTTCGATGATAGATCTGCCTGGACGGCCTCATGGTTTACTGTGAATGTCTCTGGAAATCGTATTATAGAAGTTGATATAAATAATTATCTTAATGTAAGGGATGGTCCTGGAACGGGTTATTCGATATATGGTCAAGTTTATAATGGAATGCGGTTCATTTCTGATATGTCAGATGGGAGTTGGTATAGATTTTGGTATGGAGGTGCGCAAAAATATAGTCATGGAAGTTACTTAGACGAAATATCTCTTTTCACTAGAAATTTCTCTAAGCCCGTTATGGGCTTTTTACCCTACTGGGTTTCAAATACTCAAAATTATTCAGTCATTTCTCATCTAGCTTGGTTCGCAGTGGAAATGAATTCCGATGGAACAATTGGGCTCACTCATGGGTGGCCGGAATGGGATATTATTAATGATGTGCATAATGAAGGTAATAAAATTATTTTAACAGTTACAATGTTCGATTCTATTGATATTCATACGATGCTAACATCATATCGAACTACTGCTGTGAATAATCTACTTGCTCAAGTCCAAGCTGGAAATGCCGATGGAATCTGTATCGATTTCGAACATCCTAAACAAGGTGGAGATGATGTATTATTAGTTCAATTCATGCAAACTCTTAGCGATACATTTAAATCTGCACGGAATGATTATCATATATCCCTATGCACACCCTCAGTTGATTGGTGGGGGACCTATGATTATGGTTCAATTGCGCCATATGTTGATGCATTTATGCTAATGGGATATGGGTATTATTGGAGTGGTTCAGCAAATGCGGGTCCCACATCACCTTTAGAAGGAGGAAATTATTATATTAATAAAAGTGTGAACGATCATATAGATGAAGGAGCTCCAAAATCAAAGATAATCCTTGGCCTACCTTATTATGGATATGATTGGCCTGTTTCAAATACCAATAAAAATGCGCCTGCAACCGGTCCAGGAAGCTCTCGTACCTATAGTGCAGTCCAAGGATTAATTTCGACATATTCACCAACAATATATTATGATGATGTTGCTGAATGTGCGTGGTTTAATTATAATGATGGTCAACAGCGTCAGCTATGGTTTGATAACTATACTTCTTTAGAAAGGAAGCTTGATTATATTTTTGATAGAGACCTTGGAGGTCTTGGAATATGGGCTTATGGCTATCAAGGAATTTATACAGAATTGGAGCAACTCCTTGTAGATAAATTTTCAATAGATACACCAAATAAATATCCTCCAGGACCATTCATTATAAATTCCGATGCAGGAAATCCTGATAAAGACGGAAATTTTAATCTTTATTGGAATATATCTAGTGGAGCGGAATATTATACGGTATACAGATCAGATAGCGAAATTTTAACTGCTGGAAGCGGAACTGCAATTATTCCTGATCTTCCAATAAATACAACATTAGTTACAAACATCACCGATGGAACATATTTTTTTGCTGTAGTGGCTTATAATGACACCGGCTCGACTTTATCTAATAATCTTGAGATTACGGTATTAATATCAGATCAAAAAGATAAAGAAAAAGATGAAAAGAGTATCACCGACGATATCGGTAATCAATTCGATATTATTGGATTTATAACGAGTCCGTTCGGAATGCTTATAATCGGACTGGGGGGCGGCTTCTTAATAGGATTTCTCTTCTCCAATAAAAGAGCTAAATCAAAAGAAAAGTTTGATAAAGAAAGAAGGGGAGATTATTTATATCCTAAATAAAATATTTTTGCTGTAATTGCACATATCCATAGTAATCTTGAAGGTCTGACTCAACAAAATTGAAAATTATTTCATAAAACTGTCGAAATAATTCTTCCGGAAATAGTTTCATCTCAAAAATAATCTTTGTTACCAATTCCTCACTTAGAATTTGAGCATTTACAGGCTGATTATATAGCAAAAAATTCATAACAACTTTCTCTACTTTAGACTTCACGATGTTTCTTGTAAGTTTAATCCCTAAATCAGACTTAGGATTAAAGAAGTAAGGAAAATTTTTATCATCTAAAATTCTCACGATATTTAAAGTTTTAACAATCTTATCAACGCTATAATCTAAAGAACTGGGCTCAATTCCAAAGCCCTGGCAAAAATCCTTTTTTGATGTATGGTCTGGAAACGCTAGTGGATGTCTCGAGACTATATAATAAGCAGCTATAAAGAATTTATACAAATTATAAGGGATTTTTCCAGAAGTTCTGAGGTATCTATAAATAATTGATACCGTGTCCATTAATAAATCGTGGTTTATTTCTTTAAATTGCTCCAAAAATTCCCTGCCATCTTTAATTAAATCGATGTTAATTTTATCTTTCGTATTTAAAATCTCTTGATTTTGGGTAATAAGTTCCATCATTTTACACACACAACCTCTTCTTCATTTTTTTTAATTTTTTAGAGATATCTTCTGAGTAATACCTATATAATATTAATATAACATCGGTGATATTTAAATGTTGCATAAATAGATCACAATTAGATCAGAAACACAATATTTAAATATCTTAATAGTCACTTTTATATTAACATGGTTGCAAAAGAGGATGTAAATAAGATAAAAGAAAGAATTACAGTTGGTTTAGATGATTTTGATCATAAAGTCGTAAGTAAAATGGCAAAAAATAGAAATTTACATCTTTCTGAGGTAGTAAGGACTATTGTGCATCAATGGATAGAATATAATCCAGACCTCTTAAAGAAGAATTATGGTATTGGCTTTAGAGAGATTACAGAAGAGATTTTAAGTGATGGTTATGAGGTATCATTAGATAAAACAATAAAACCATTTGAGAGCGCGATTATTCAAGAATTACCGAACTTTTTTGAAATTGTGGATAGTATTTCAATAGATGATTTAGCAGAACATTTTAATGTGGATAATAAAATAATCAGAAGACTAATATTTATTCATGGAAAAGAAATAAAAAAATTAGGACTAAATTTAAACCTAAAGAATGATATTATCTTCAAATCATAATGGTTTAAATCTCTTGCTTGATGGGGAATACATCATCAAAGCATAATTTTAAATGCTTAAGTATCTATATAACATCCCAACTGACAAAAAGTTTTTTATGAGATTTTAATTTGACCTGTTATTTAAAGAAAAGAAATGTAGAGCGGACCCTAAGGACATTAAATATTAAAAATATAGATAGATTACTCGAAAAGCTTTTAGAAAAACATTCTGATTCTGAATTACATGAAATGTCAGAAGAAGAAATAATCCAGCTTATTAAAAAGATTCATAGAAAGCATAAAAAAGAACTGGAAGAAGAAGTTCTCTTGATGTATGTCTAATTTAATTAGATCTTCTTTAATCAAATAGTTGCCGTTAAAGAATGGATTTTTTTAGGCATTGGAGTCTTAATTTTATGATATAATGGAGCGCCGCAAAATGGACAACGATCTTTTTTACCTTCCTTAGGACTTTTTATTTGCATGCCGCAGTAAAAACAAAATCGTATTTTATTTTTTATTGACATTTTACATCACTTCCGTCTTTTAAATAATAAACTAATACTTTAATTGTCTTCATTATCATTTAGAAACAAAAAGAACTAATTGTATGCTTTTTAGACCTTTTTTTGATCAAAAGTTTATATTGAATAAGAGCCAGATTTGTTAATAATTAAATCGAAAACAACAAATTTATCTAAAAATAAGATATAGGAACGAGTTTAATATACTTGAATGCCTAAATATTATTATTAAGAAGAAGATTTTTTATTAAAATGTCAAAACTGCTTGTATTTAAGATTCTCATTGCTGGTGACGCCAGTGTCGGAAAAACCACACTGCTACTTAGATATGTGCAAGGTGAATTTATAGATTCGACTACAATGACGATTGGTGTTGATTTTCATACAAAACAACTTTATTTGGAAACAATTTCATGTCATCTCCAGTTATGGGACCTTGGAGGACAAGAAAGATTTAGATTCATGCATGAGGCATATTTAAGAGGGGCTCATGGAGCGTTATTGCTATTTGATACGACTAACATGACATCATTTGTAAACATTCAAAAATGGGAGCAGTTATTACGTAAACTAAATAGGGATTTACCCATCCTATTAGTTGGTACGAAATATGATCTTGAGGAATTCTCTATGGTAGCCGATTATTACGCAGAATTAACTAAAAAACGTTTTAATATGTTGAACTACGTTAAAACATCATCAAAATGGGGTTTAAATGTGGATACCGTCTTTGAAATGATAGCTATGTATTTAATAAGCATAAGTATGATATAATTTACTTTTAGAATTGGATAACAGACTTTAAAGGTGTTTAAACTGGGAGAAAAAATAATGAAACATATAATGCGAACTTATTCTATCATGTTCTTTTTATTCGGATTAGTATTATTATTTATTCCCGATTTTGTTTTAGATATCCTTAATTTACCTTCAATGGAAGGGTATTTTTGGAATATTATGGCGTTTACATTTTTATTATTAATGGCTGTTTTATCGTGGGAAGCCTCAAAAGATCAAAATTTAGTTAAATTTATTATTTTTATTAAATTCGCTTCAGCCGGTATCTATATAACTTACGGTCTCGTTCTGCTTACTTTCGGATTAATAATTGCTGGTTGTGTTGATTTATTTCTCGGAATTTTTGTAATAATTGGAAAAAAGTTATAATAACGATTTTTCCTCAAACCAGTATTAGAATAAGTAAATTATTATATTTTATTAATGAAAAGTAATTATAAATTCAATGATTTATGTTATTAAATATTAGGATATAATATTATTCATATGTTTATTAGCAATATAAATCAATATATTTTCCAAAAAATTTTCAAATTCCATCAAGAAATCCATGTGTGATATATGAAAGATATAGTTTTTAAATTGTGTATTTTCGGTGATGGCGGAGTTGGGAAGACAACTATGACAGAGCGATATGTTACGGGGCTTTTTAAGGAAGACACGAGAATGACAATAGGATCTGATTTCCATATAAAAACTGTAGATATTAATGGGAAGCAAGTTTTGCTCCAAATTTGGGATTTTGCAGGTGAAAAGCAGTTCAGATTTTTATTACCTACCTATGTGAGAGGGGCTTCTGGAGGGATTTTTATGTATGATCTCACGAGGTTTTCGAGTTTAAAGAATTTAGATGAATGGTTGGAAGCTTTATTAAAAGGAATTGATCAAGAAGACCCGCTACCAATAATTTTAGTTGGTGGAAAAAAGGATCTCGAATTTAAAAGGGCGGTATCTCATGGAATGGCAGAAATGAAAATGCACGAGCATAATATAGAATATAATATCGAGTGCTCTGCCAAGACTGGAGAAAATGTTGAGGAAGTATTTTATACAATAGCAGAAATAATGATGAAAAAAGCAAATTTACTCTAATCTAATAATTATTGAATTTGAATAATAGAAAAACATAAAAGAAGATTCTAATATGGAAGAATATGATTTAGAAAAAAGCATTAATTTTATTAATATAAGTGCCAATGATGTTGTAATATTTGAATGGAAACCTACAGGGTCGTTTACAAGTTTTGCTTTAGATTTAAATATTATCAAAGAAAATACAGCTGTAGATATTTTTTTCCACCTTAATAAAGGTAATAGAAAAATGGTCTATATTAGGAAGGGGAGCGCATTATATACTATAGGTTCTGAAGATACTATACAATTTCAATTACTGGAGGCATTAGTAGAGGCAGTTATTAAAGAATTTAAGGAAATTTATGATCTCGACGTAATTCTCTCCTATGAAAATGTCTCTGCTAATATTTTTAATGGCTTTAAAAGTTCTGTTGATGAAATCATAAAAAAGTTCAAGGATTTAAATATTATTAAAACTATTCGAGTGCCATGCCGAGTTTGTAATAAAAATCTCGGATTAATAATTAAGAAAAACATTATTGAAGAAGCAGATTCTTATCCTGTGCCTATAGTATATAATCATAAAGGACATGCTATTTTATGTTATATAGACAAGAATTTTGAAGTAAGAGGGGTCGAATTAGTTAACATTACTGGCTAATTTTTAAAATAAATGACTTTCTTTCTAAATATTTAAAAAATTTACATTTTAAGTTTATTTAACTCTAATATTATTGGTGTTTTGAAACAAATGTCTAATGAAGGTCAAGAATTAATAGATGCAGTTCTCGATTTTGATGAGGATGATGTCATTGAGCAAGTTAAAAAGATGAGAGATTCGGGAAAAATGCCCTTAGAAATAATGGAAGTTGCTAAGACTGCGATGGACGAGGTTGGAAGGAAGTTCCAAGAAAAAGAATTTTTTTTAACCGAGTTGATAATGTCTGGTGAATTATTAAATACAATAATGCTAGAATTAGGTTTAACTGGAGAGAGTTCTCAGACAGGAGAAAGTAAAGGAAAAATTGTCCTTGGAACAGTAAAAGATGATATTCATGATATAGGAAAAAATATATTGAAAAGTTTACTAATTTCCAATGGATTTGAAGTAATTGACATTGGTGTTGATGTTCCAATTAATAAATTTATAGATGAGGTGAGAAAATATGATCCTCAAGTTGTCGCAATGTCTGGGCTTCTTACCATTGCTTATAATTCCATGAAAACAACCATCGAGGGTTTTCAAAAAGCAGGAATAAGGGACAAATTTAAGATTATTATTGGAGGGGGTTCTATTGATCAACAAGTTGCAGATTACACTGGTGCGGATGATTTCGGAGCATCAGCGATTGATGGAGTTGATAAGATAAAAAATTGGTTTTAAGGAGTTTAAGATTAAATGGTACTGAAGTCTGTTTTTAATTTATTGAGAAGTCCTTGGTTATATAAAGTCGGTAAAAAAGTGGCTACAATTCTGATCGGAATGGAAGAGTTTAAGAGACGTGAGAAGATTAAAGCAAATCGAGAACTTTACGAAGAAAGAGAGCGCAGGGTTTTAGATGCGATAACAATGCGTAAAAAGCCTGATAGAGTTCCCATTGCTGTAGGTGGATTAAATTTCTTACCGGCAAAATATGCCAGTATAACTTGTGCAGAATACATGTATGATCATAAGAAGATGAAAGCCGCCTATCTAAAATTTAATGATGATTTTAACTTTGATTTAACATTTCCCTCTTTCATGTTAAGCTTAGGCAAGTTCATGCAAGCATCAAGATCGAATTTGATTAAAATTCCTGGTAGAGATTTAACAGCGAATTCTTGCTATCAATTTAATGAGTTCGAAAGGCTAAAAGCTGAAGAATATGATGAGTTTTTACAGAGAGGCTTTGATTTTTTAGTAGATACGATCGTTCCTAGAATTTCTAATATTTTTAAGATGGGAAGGATTAAGCGTGCAGCATATTTAGGTCGAACAATTCTCGAATTCATGAAATTTGTCAACATGTCAACTAGAATGTTAGCAGAATGCAAAGCGAGAGGGCATTATAATTTAATGACGGGAATTGCGTTTCCTCCTTTTGATATAATGTCCTTTATTTTTAGGGATTTAACAGGATTAACTCGAGATATGATGAAAAAAACAACAAGAGTACAACTTATAGAAATCCTTGAACGAATGGAAACTTGTTTAACGCCTTTTGTGTGCGGAGTACCACAAATGACAGGATTAACCGGTATATTTTTCCCTTCTGAACGTGCCTTTTCTCTATCACCTCGACAGTTTGGACAATATTATTGGCCAACATTGAAAAAGATGATTATATCAGCAGTGAAAGCAGGAAATATTCCGTTTTTAGCATGGGAAAGCGATGTAACTCATTTAGTCCATTATCTTCTTGAACTTCCACGAAGCATCTCTCGTCGATGTTGTTTTATGTGCGATACAAGTGATATTTTCGAGGTGAATAGAATTCTTGATGGTCATATGTGCATTATGGGTAATATCCCATTATCAACCATGTGCGTAGGGACCCCTAAGGATGTAGATAATTACTGTAAAAAAATGTTTGCCGAATTAAAGCCGGGTGGGGGCTTTATTACATGTTCAGCATTGGGCATTCCAGATGAGGCAAAACCAGAAAATGTTCATGCGATGATTAATTATGCCTTAAAACATGGAAATTACAACTAAATTCGTAAATTTTTTTTTATTTTATAAGCTATAACATATAAATTTCAATTCTATAGTACCTTTATAGTAAAAATTATAAATTGTTATTTGGTTTAAAATAATATACTCAAAAAAATAAATAAATAAAATCGGAAATCTCACACAATTACTTCAGAAATTTATCATCTATATTGAATGAAAAATAATTATAAGGAAATAAAAAAATGACGAAAAGCTGTAATGAATGTGGATTTTTATTGAGCGCCCATCAGCCAATTGTAAGCGATAATAAACTCCTTATTTGTCAAGATTGTTTAAGAATAAGTTGTTCAAAATGCGCTAAGAAAAAGCACAATCGCTGTGCAAATAAAAAATGTAAATCAAAGAAACTCCGAGAATTGACTTTAGAGGAATTGGATTAAATAACTTTAAATTTTGATTTTTACGAAATTAAAGGATAAGAAAAATGGGAGAAAAAGATACAGAGAAAGAGCAACTAGAAGAAGAATTCTCCGAAGAGGATGAAGAGGAAGAACCTAAACTTAATTACGATGAGGTTTTGGATAATCTTCTATCAAAGTGGTGTGAAAGAAAAACAATTCAAAAAGATATCAACGATGGCAAATTTCAAAAGTTAATTTATCATTATAAAGATTTAATCTCCGAGATTGGAGAAATTATAAAAAAACAAATAAAATTTCTAATCTCTCAATTTGAGAAAAGCTATAATAAAATTCTCAAGCAAAATATCAGGAATTTACGTCTCGCTATTACTCCAACCATCGTAGTAGACACAGGAGTAGAGAAATTTTATAAAAGAGGATTGGAAATATTAAATGAATTCTACGATACTCAGCTGCTCGTTATTGAGAGACCTTTTATTGATTCTTTATTAGAAATTAGTGATGAAGATAGTGATGATTTAGTTAGTTCTTGCCAAGAGATTAATTTTAAATTGGCTGAAACCACTAAACATCAATTTAGAAAATTAAAAGCGCAATTAGAAGATATTAGAGATAAGATTTATAAAAATATAGATAAATTCCATTTAGAAATACTTCCTAAATCAATTTCTATGACAATACATCAATTTTTTTCAGAAAGTGTGGAAAGTATTACTGAAAAGATGAATAATTGGGTTGAAAATTTAGATATGAATACTTAAGAGAAATTTTAAATTTATAAAAAAAGGTTAAGAAAATGCATGCGTTAGATAATTGGGATTCAATGTCCTTTGATGAGCAAGCAAAACTACAAGATAAGAAAATAAAAATTATGGTTCAAGAGATTTATAAGTACCATCCTGCTTATCATAAGATTATGAAGGAGAATAATATTGACCCTTCATCCATTAATTCGATTGATGATTTCATACAAAAATTTCCTTTTACTTCAAAGAAGGATATTGCTCCGGTTGATGAGCATCCGTTTAAGCCTAGTTATTATATTATGCAGAAAACCGAGGATATTGAATATCAACCGCGATTTATGATAGCTACTACAGGAAGAACTGCGTTTAGTACTCCATTCTGGTATTCTAGTTGGGATATTAATAATATTATGATGCCATTGGCAAGGAGGGTTAATGCAGTTACTGGAATGAATGAAAAAGATGTTATTATTAATTCTTTTCCTTATTCTCCCCATCTTGCTTTTTGGTTAGTATATTACGCATCAACTGGAACGGGACTTACAGCAATCCATACTGGTGGAGGTAAAATACTTGGAACTCAAAAAATTGTTGGTTTAACTTTAGGTATGAAAGGATCCGTATTTGTAGGTGTTCCGGGTTATATGTATCATGTTTTTAAGGCAGCACTTGCGTCAGATAAATTATTGCAAGATATTCGTTTATTAATTACTGGCGGAGATAGATGTACTCCATCTTTCAGAAAGAGAATTATAGAACTATTGAATTCTATGAATGCCCAAGACCCTAAGATTTGTGCGGCTTATGGTTTTACTGAATCACGTATGGCTCCTTTGGAATGCCCTCATCCAGAAGGAGTAGATGGAGAATTAACGGGTTATCACACCTATCCTGATTTAGAGTTTTGGTATTGTATAGATCCTAAAACAGGAGAACGCATTGGACCTGAAGAGAAAGGGGAGCTTGTCTGGACAGCTTTAGGCGGGCGCGGAACAATTGTAATGAATTATCGGACTGGAGATATTGCTGAAGAAGGAATTAAATATGAGAAATGTCCATATTGTGGAAGGTCAGTACCACTCATTTCCTCGTTGATAAGCAGAGTCTCAGAAGTGAAAGATGTCCAATTTGACAAAGTTAAAGGAACTCTAATTGATTTGAATCAATTTTATACTATTATGCCTGACTTTGATGGAATTGATGAATGGCAACTTATATTACAGCGTGGCGCATCCATGATTGACGAATTGATTATAAATGTAAGTCCGAAAAAATCTAAGAAATTTAACGAGGCAAAATTTATGGAAACGCTGAATAGCTATATAAAGGAAAAGATGGAGATATCGCCCAACGCAATAAATATAATGACTTCGGATGAGATCCAAAGGAGCTTAGGGATGGAAACGCAATTAAAGGAAAAAAGGATCTTAGATCTCCGACCTAAGACTTAAATACATAGCTTACAAACGAGGTATGATGATATGATAATTTTGTTTTGGATTTTATCTATTGTTTTTCTTTCATTTTTTATATACTTCATAGTTAATATAATCATTTTAAGATATAATAAAATTCATAAACGATGGGGTCTCGTTTTAACTGAGAATTTAATAAAAGAAAAAATATTATTAAAAGATTCAGAAGGTAATATTATTAATTGTTATCTTTATACTTCTACTGACTTTAAAAATTATGATAAAATGCCGGGAGTTATAATACTTCCAAGAAGGGATAAAAAATATCCTTATTGGGAAAATTTAGGGGCTCATTTTGCTCTTCAAGGATATCCATCCATATGTCTTGAAGTTTATGATAAAAAACTCTCAAGACAAGCTTTTGTGGAAAAATACACCAAAATATTACCAATTGTTAAAGAAAAACTCATTAGCGATTCAAGAGTTGATGCAAAAAAACTTGTTTATTTTGGAATAGGTTTTGCTGCTGAGGTCGTTTTACTTAAAGGTTTGCATGATAATGATGTAAAAGCAATTTGCGGAATATCAATGCCCTTAATAGATGAAAGTAAAGTGAATCAATGGAAAAATTCAGATAAAGTTTATCTCGTTCACTGCCAAGATGATAAGAATGTGCCCTTTTCAGATTTTGAAAAGAATTGTGAAAATTTTGGTTTAAAAAAGGGGGATTTTCTTTATTTTGAACTTGGAGGACATAATTTACTTAGCCAAGAACCCATTGCTGCTGCTTTTTTTAGTATTAAAATAAAACAGAAGCTTAAGCCCGTTTATAAACAAATAGTTAGGAGGGAAATCTAATTTGAGCGAAGAAGAAAAAGTAAGTGGAATTAATTGGTCAGATTTTTTAATCAAATTTTTTATAATCCTTCTCATTTTCCTTATTGTTCCTCACTTTATCTTTTGGATTCCAGCATGGTTTCAAATTCCAGGCTGGGAATTGAATGGAAATGCAGGACTTCCGAGTTTACTTTTAAATATATTTTACTTTTTATTAACTTTTAGCTTCATTTTTTGGGCTTATTCAAAATTTGATTATAAATTTAATAGGTGGCCCGTTGAGACAATATCAGAATTAGTTTCTTTTGAATATATAAAGATTCCAATTGGTAGTGGGCATTTTTTACCAGGAGATCTTGTAAAGGGTCCAATGACTCCTGAAAAAGATGCTCCCATTGTAATTGTTTGTCATGGAATGGGTGGACAGAGGCAAGACTTTTACAATATAGGTATTCCATTTTCATTCATGGGGTTTAGTGTTTTATTTTATGATTCAAGAGGGCATGGAGAAACCAATTTTGGAAAGAAATGGGACACTCTATATATTATTAAAGATATAAGCAAAGTTGTTGATTTTATCGAAAAGCGAGCTGAGGAAGTTGGAGATATAAGCTCAAAAGAAATAATTGCTTGGGGAGGGAGCATGGGTGGAGGAATTGTCCTAAATGAGGGGTATTTAGACCAACGGATAAAATTCGTTATAGCAGTATGTACATGGGCTGATTTCCAAATGACAGCCACAAGAAAGCTGAAAAATCTTTCAGAAGCAATAGTTAAGGCAGGATTTGAAATTATGGGTATTAATCTTAATCCTTCTAATCTGCAGAATAGAATGGTTTCCCCCATTTTTAATTCTTTTAATAAAAAAAAGGGGTTCTTTAATCAACCAGTTTGGTGGGATGTTGATAATGATTATCGTGTTATGCTCGCACACTGTAAAGACGATCAAGTTGTGAATTACGAGAATTTTGAGATGAATAAAGAATTCCTTAATATGAAGCCTGAAAACTATATCTCTTTTGAAAAAGGTAACCATGCCTTTGCGGGTGTAGAAACCGCATTAGTGGGAAAAATGCTCTTATGGTTTTGGCAGAGAGGTTATTAATCACAATTTTCTTATGAATTGATTGAAATAGTGGTGTTAATGCTGCGAACTTCGCGTACTATGAAACCCAACATTCTTAATATCAAGAATTTCTGAATTATT
>Ga0114925_10000643_pt1 | contig 16081 bp, 17 predicted proteins | sample SumtaG_2_FD_87287 | JGI IMG/M metagenome (GOLD analysis project Ga0114925, IMG submission 87287) | Deep subsurface microbial communities from Indian Ocean to uncover new lineages of life (NeLLi) - Sumatra_00607 metaG | ecosystem: Environmental > Aquatic > Marine > Oceanic > Sediment | place... | reverse complement strand
CCTTCTTCAGGTAACTTGAGTGGCTTTATTTCTTTATCGCTTCTATGTAGTGTAGCATATATTTCAACCCCATCATTATGCTTAATACGGGATTTACCAAAATAGGGAAAATAATGCCGTAAAACATACCGGCCAGGCTTTATCTTTATTACACCGTCAGGCCTGATATCATCAATATTGCCACCCATTTCATGCATATGAGCCGCAAGTCTATCGTAATCGGCAATACTATACCACCATAAATCAGTACAAACTCCTCCCACACGTTTACCAGGTAAGTCATCCCTTGTTTCCCAGTTCTTATCATGTGATGGATTACCTATTATTAGTACGCCGTTATGGCAATGAATGCTCGGACAAGAATTACCTACATACCCATGAAATAGCCCTGCCTCGCCGTAACCCTCAGTAATAATTTTTTGCCATAGGGGACCATCTGCATTTTGTGGTGACTCTTTGTGCTTCGATATTGGATAAGCAAATCTAAGATCATCAGCAAATGCTATTCGGCCTGATGGTATATCTATAGCCACTTCAATAGGCTTTTGTTTATACATTATCTTATCTCCTTTCTTTTGTATAGATTTTTCCACAGAGAGATCCCGCCCACAATCTATACCGTTTTTTTGTTTTGTGCTTCCTCTGTGTCCCACCCACTTGATTTATTTTATATTACAACTATACAGGTATGTTCTAAATCTTCAAGACATTTAGATTCAATTATCCCTTTTACGCCAGCAAAAAGAGCTATAGATTCTAACTCTTCTTTACTTGTTTTTTTTGAGTAAATTATGAGATAGGGCTGGTGATCAGGGTTCTTATGCAAACTCTGCAACGCCTCTTTAATTATATTCCCTTTTTGCATCATTGATTCCATTCCGTCTATCACATTATCTATAATGCATACATCAAGACATTGTAAAGGCATATCACCGTTATATGGTGTTGTTGCATTAAGCTGATAGTAACGGGATATTATGACAACCTCATCAAATAGCTCTGATCCTTTGGCTGTAAACAACCCTATACGACGCGGTGATAATGAAAGTTCTTTGAATAAAGTATTAAAAATGATTTGAGCTATTTTAGATTCAAGCTTAAGTTCAGTATGTATATCACCAAGCACATCACCAAGAATTTTCGCTTTTTCATTGTCAAAGCCAACGTACTCCATAGTAACAGTGCCACCGCTAGAGGAAGATATTGTACTTGTTGATATGTCCCAATCATATGTTGCTCTACTCATATTACCCTCCTAAAAAAGCCTGACTTGATTAGTATATTTTCTTATCCTCTTTTCTGACCCTATCACATAACATTTACTCAGTTCAAATCCAATCCACCGTCTTTTTAGCATGGCCGCTGTCAGACATGTGGTCCCCAGACCAGAAAATATATCTAATACTATATCATTTTTGTATGAAAGCTGTTGAATCAATCTCCACGGGAGCTCTATTGGAAACATTGCCGGGTGTCCGAGCTCTTGCATCCTGTTTTCCGGTGCGAAAGTCCATAAGGCTAAGCTATTTACGATGAATTCTTCCCCACTAACGGTTATTGCCTCTTTCTCACCCACTTTCTCTTGGACCTCATTACTGAATACGAGTATGTATTCAAATGGTGTAGGAAATGATGGGTTGGCTGGACTTTTCCAACTGCCCCATGAGGTCCTGTTTCCTATTTGGCTTTTATTCCATATGATCGTGGTTTTTAGTAAATATTTTAACTCATGTGTCATAAAGCCTATTATATGGCTGTGGGTAGGTATTCTCCCATTTTCTTTATCGCCGATATTAATACATACTCTACCACCTTTAACCAGTTTAGATTTTAATTCCGCAAAAATAACTTTCAACCACGATATATAATCCCAATACTCTTTATTATCTTGATAGTTATCATATGGCATATTTACATTGTAAGGTGGCGAAGTTATGGCAAGATCAATGCTATTATTTGGCAATTCTGATATTAAATCTTCGCTACGACCACAATATATTTTATTTGCCCATTTTTCAATATTCATAACACATCCTATAAGTCACATCGCATATGGTCTACCTGCATTTCGGAGAAACAACTTCGGCATATACGTTCTGTCAGATATTCAGTTTTACTTCTAATGCTTGTCGGAAAGTCATCTGTACAAAATTTTGGACTAAATATAACTATATTGTCTTTTCTCTTACATACTGGACATGTAAACTCAATGTGAAGCTTCGTAATCTCTGTTTTTGATGCTATAAACTGCGCTTTACTCATAGCTCGCACACCTCACCTATAGATATAAAGACAGCGTTTTTTGTATCAAAATATCTATCACAACTATCACATCTATCGAGGAACATTGCTGGAGCTAGATCCTCTGTGATGTTATTGATTGAGACAGAGCGGCTAAGTACTTGCCTATTGGAGCATCGTGAGCAAATATATATTATACTTAACTGTGATAACGATTTTGATATGATTATTGCCATTATTTAGTTCTCCTACCCAACGTCAAGTTAGTTCACAGGTGACTAGCATCGGTTCCATTAATATATTTTTGCAAATTGGACATTTAGGCAGCCCGTATTTTAGATACATCTGCCTAATTGCTGTCATTGTGGTTGCTTTACTATAAAACGATTTCATAGAGATCTCACATTTTGTACAGTAAGATCTGACCACTATATTTTTTGATATCATTACTGGGTACATCTTTTATCATCCTCGTCCTCTTCCATCTGTTTTATCTCAGTGGATATTTCTCCCTGTATTCTATTTATATATCTTTGCATCTTTGCTTTTTTCTTAAATTCTATAATATGCTTGACCAAAAACTCAAATAGTTCGGGGTTTTCGTTATAGAATAGTCTTAGATCTATATCAGTTATTTGCTCCGGTTCTATATGTATTTCAGTGTCATCATCATTAAACTCATTTTCGCCTTCTTGCTCATCTCTTGTAGCCTCATCAGCAAACCCCAATATGCCGCCTATTATTGCTGCATCTTCTATTCCAAAATCACTGAAATCCATAGTATTGCTCCTATATAAGAACACATAAATACGTAGTTTATACATTCTTATATAGACATGTAGATACCTCCGTCGCTCGATGTTTTTGCCACCTTTATGGGGCTACTAACAACTCTGTACGTTCAAATACATGTCTATAAATATACCCGCCCCTAACCCACTCGACCTTGATTCAATGTCTGCTAAAATCAATATGACTAGTAGGGCTTTTCTAGTATTGTTGCCCTCGCCATTTGAAAATAGCTTTTATACGGTAAAGAGTTCGAAAAGTTTATAACAACTTTTTCAAATCCTCGCCATATAAAAATTAAAACATTAAATCGAAAATGGCTGACTTTATTTACAGAGACGTGCCAGCCTTACAGGATCATCGGTAACTTTACTAATACACCCATGGACTTGGTCACTATGGCCTGGTTACACCAGATCCTGGACCTAGTCAAAAGGCGATTTATAGTAAGGTTGTCCTCCACTGTAAATTACGTCCCAATCTAACTATTTTAATGCCTCAGATAAATAATCAGAAGCTGCTTCAATAAGCAGATCTTTATCATTCATCTTCTGGTCTTCTATTACCATACTTAAGAGACGATTCAATATATTTCCAATAGTTGGACCAGGCTTTAAATTGAATTTCTCCATTATTATAGTACCATCTATCACCAAATCGCCAACGTCCAGTACTTTTGATTCATTATAAATCTTTTTTATTCTCTCTTCAAACATTCTCTGTCTATATGAGATGGCTTTTAGAGTCTGACCGTTGGCTAATCTGTCTGCCTTTCTTACTAAAAATACTGGCAGATTAGCTAGATCTTTTAGATCTTTATCGGTGATTTTTATTTTCTTTATGAACCTTCTTACAGCTGTGTCAGTCCATTCGTTTGGCTCATAATTGTACATATGATGATAAATTAATTCGGTAACCTGTAATATCACCGCTTGGCTAAATTTTAGCCTCTTCAATATCCTTTTTGCTATCTTACTACCCATCACTTCATGATTATAGAATGTAGCCTTTATTTTACCATCTCTATTGGTTACTTCCTCCCTGGTTTGAGGCTTTCCTATATCATGTAGCAGGGCTGCAAGTCTTAATATTAAATCTGGTTCTACTTTATCACATGCATAAATACAATGCCTGAAGACATCATATTTGTGGTACTTCTCATTTTGCATGACACCGACAGCGATGCCTAATTCTGGCATTATAATATTTAATAATCCCAGCTTATATAAGATTTTGAAGCATTTAGATGGTTTATCGCTTAGCAATATCTCCACCAACTCATTTCTTATGTCCTCTGCTGATAGTTTGTTGATAAGGAAATGGTTTGATTTAATTGAATAAAATAAATTCACATCAATCTTATAATGCAAAGATGCTGAAAGAGAGATAGCTCTTAATATTCTTTCTGGATTTTCCTTTATAGAATATTTTGGAGCCCTTACGGTTTTTATTCGCCTCCGCTTAATGTCCCGCTGGCCCCCAAGGAAATCTATGATATCCGCTTTTGATTTTGAATTTATTGGCAAATACATAGCATTTATAGTGAAATCTCTTGCTTTAGCATCATCAATTAGTTCATAGTAAGCATTATATTTCTTACCTTTTTTAGGTAAAGAGACTTTTATAATGCTACCATTTTCTCTTGGCTCAAATATTACAAATCCCTTATCCTTATCTACTTCTATTATACTTCCATATTTTCTAAGATATTTAGCAACACCTCTTAACGGAAGATTTCTTACAACTACTTCCAAATATTTAGGCTTTTTCCGCCTTATTATATCTCTTGCAAATTCACCAGCATAGAACACTTCAGCTATTGTTTCTTTATTTAATTTTTTCAGCGGCTTTGTTGCTCTCATAGCATAATATCTTATCCTTTCTTTTATTTAATCTTTGTACTATATTATGGATCTTTATCGTTACGCTCGGTGCTTTTATTCCTAACTTTTCAGCAAGCTCTCGAACAGTCTCTCCATATACATAATGATCAACTAGCAAATTGAATTCATCTTCTTTAAGATAATCCTTGAGATTATCAATTGATTGTTTAGCAGATAATCGCTGAACCATTTCGTCGGCTTCTGTGCCCCCACTTATCTTATCTACCCCACCATCTACTTTTTCATAAACAACACGCGGTATCATTTCAGCTCTCTCTACCAACTGCTCTGTTGTTGTACCAGATCTATCAGCGAGATTAAGAATGCTTTGCTTCACTTTTATAATATCATTAGATACATCCTTATTCGATTCATAGATACTTGATAGTAGCCACACATCAGCAAGAGAACATGATTCAAGTACATCTACTGATTCCATTATTCTTTTTAATCTATTTATTAGTACAGAGGCATCTCTTATGTATTGTGGCACCTTTATATTACTGGCCTGTGAGACCACAAATTCTTTTATAGCATCTTTAATTTTATATATAGCAAAGATACGGAAATTTTTACTTCTCCCGACTTCAAAATCTCTACTTGCCCTTGCTAACCCTATGATCCCCTCTTGGACTAGATCTTCCGCATCTATGCCAGTAAATGTTTCATATTTATTAGCTAATAATTGTAAAGTTTTGATGTATTCTTTATATAGTTTATCAGCTCCCTCTTTTGTCTCCGCGATGAAATTTGCTGGAAATTTTTCCAACTCAATGCCTATTATATTGCCTTTTTCGTCTTTTATTTTATATTCTCTTATTGGCATTATATTCTCCTCTCATAAGTCGCTGGGATATCTATAAAATCTTCACCTTCATCATATTCAATAAGCCCATTTTCCATTAGATATCTTCTGCCTTTTGAAGTTAATACCCTCCCCCTCTGTGCTCTTGAAACCAATCCTTCCTGAATTAGATGAGGCTCTATAGTATCTTTTATTGTCTGCTTAGATTCGTTTATAATAATAGCTAGATTGTCTAAGCCAATCGGATCTTCGCTCTCATATAGAGAGGTCATTAATTTGATATCCACTTGAGTAAGCCCAGACTCATCTATTCCTAGCAATATAAAAGTAGCTACGGCCATGGTTTCATCGACTACATCCATACCATGAGATATAGCCATATCTCTGCACCTTTCCAATAGTGCAACTAATATTCTAGGTACGCCCCGGCCTCTTTTGGATATTTCTTTGACAGCCTCATATGTTAATGTGATCCTTTTAGTCCCGTCCATAGCCTTTCTTTTTGCATTTGCCTCGTTTAGTCTTCTGGCATGGACTCTAATTATTTCAATAGACTCCTCTAAGCTATAGATATTGAGTAGAAACCGCAATTTGAATCTATCTTTAAATGGCTTTGATAGTAATCCATCATTCGTTGTCGCTCCTATCAATGTAAATCTTGGGCACCATCGAATCCTGCCTTTGAGGTTATATCCGAACTTGCCAGATAAGCTAACTCTTACCTGCTTTTCTTCAACCGGAATAGCCCAATTTTCCATAGCTAAACCAAGATGCTCCTGTCCAGTAATCTTTAACCTATGAACCTCATCTATGAAGACAACAGTTGGTCTGATTTGGTTTACTATATCTCCAATATAATTATAGCCCTCTCTGTTCAGAAGGCGTTTGATTCGAAGCATGTCATTCCTATCTTGGATGCTTTCTGGGGTGACCTCTATAAAATCGCCACCAAATGTTTCCGCTACGAATCTTGCAATACTGGTTTTACCACATCCGGCTGCCCCACTTAGCAGGATATGAGGTATAGATTTATTCTCAGTTTGCGCTGATACAACAGCTACCTCTAACTGTTTGAAAATATCTTCATTCCCTATCAATTTCATTCAAATACTCCCCTTTGTATATATTATAGATAATATCTACATATATTATAGAATAAAATTACAGTTTTGCTAGTTCCAACTATCAACCAAATCCCCCATACATTCCAGCATATGCATCTTCTTCTTCTGTCATATTATTCGCTGTTTTTTTACTGGTTTCTCCCTTTTCTTCTTCTTCAATGTCGTCTGCTGGTATCTTTTTTAGCTTAATAGGTTTGTATTTTCCTGCCCTTATTTCTTCTATCTTTGCTTTCATGCTAGTAATGGCGTCTTTAGCTGAATATCTTGATGTTCTCTTAAACACCGAGGTTGCGACCTCTTTACTATGATAATTACCACTAGAATAATTATCACCATAAGCATCGCCATAACCAGTATAAGGCTCTCCTTTCTCATTTTCCCACCGCTTACTCTTAGGGTTATAAATCCTTTTGTTGCGGTTATATGGTGTACGTATATTACCATTAGGGGCTGCGATTGTTGGGTTGCCGCTGTTTTCAGCTTTATCTGCCTTTGGAGCCATTTTTGTAAGATACTCTGGCAGACCTTTATAAGTAGCCACCTCAATTAACCCATCTGTTCTGGCTCTATTCTGCTTGCCAAGTGCGTTCTGTATTATATGTAGTTTAGCAACAGCTGAACACTGATCGCTATCCTTAAAATTCATAGTTTGGGTCTTTTTTACGGGGCCACCTATACATGCTTCTACAGAGCTTATAGTGTAATATTTCAAATTTAGTATGAATACTGTGCTATTATTATATATCCATAAAAATAATTCGTCTGGCAACCCTTTTTCTTCTTGTTCGATTGATTTTACACCAAGAAATAGGCCTTTAATTTCTGGATCATTGCCTGTTTTAGGTTTGCCGCTGACTATCACATAGTTTAGATCTTTAAGGCCTGTTTCCGTGTACTGAATGTCCAACATTGTTTGTCCTCCTCCTCGCAAAAATTACTATATAACATCCTCTTCCACAGTATTTCCCTACTGGCTTCATTCCAACACGTAAATTGTTCCTTATGTTTACTTCATTATCGCTCCTTACAGTACCGTATACAAATTCAGTAGTAGCATTCTTTATGCCTACCTCTAGAAGCTTCTTTCCTAACCCCTGCCTCCTATAATCTGGATGGACACATAAGAACTTCATTTCTGTAACTTTAGCGTTTTCCTGTTCTAGAGCTATAATTCCTATTACTTTCTTTTTATCCATTTCTATTACATACCGTGTGTGGCCATTCAATATAGATTGCTTTGTTAGATGATACCTTAATTGCTGACCAGAGTTTATCAAAACTGCTATCTGGTCAGCAAGATTATCAGTATCTATTGTCAAATTGAATTTATTCATTACAATTATCTTCTGCCCATCAAATCTAATATCCTTCTTGCCTCTGCTGGACTTCTTACAGCGTTCATCATATGGGCAAGCGCTTCGTCATTAACTTCGGCATTATCATTTTGATAATTGCGGGCAGCATCTGCTCCAACCGCTCCATGTGCTCTAGCAGCCTGTCCTCGTAATCTAGCCGGTGGTCTCTCCATTTCGGCCAACTTAGCTCTAAGCGTAATTACATATTTATCAAAGGACGTGCCCTGTAGACCAGGACCAGTGTTTACTTCAATAATAAATGGATGCCCTCCTATATTTATTGCACAGTCAACGGCTCCGAAATCAAGGCCAATAACTGATACTGCTTTAATTGCTGCATTTTTTAGCTGTGCAGGGACAGTATTGAGTGCTATGCTAGAAAATTTCCAGCCTCTTTTATTACTTCTTACTATTCGATCTGGAAGCTCAGCCTCTCTTACCAGGCGTTTAAGAACGCATTCCATCGTTGTATTATCTAAACGAATGTTATTCTTTGTGGCATATTCAGTGATTACCTCTTTTCTCTGGGCTATCCAGCTGATCTCGCTGGTATTTTCTATCTTTTTAACAGCATAAATGATATTGCCATCGAACACATGTAGTCTATATTCTGACGCAATATCAATATACTTCTGAAAGTAATCCGACCCAGCTGCGATGGCTGCACTAACATGGCCTTTGGCGAGACATATCCATAAGCCCTTACCGCCCTGATGATGTCTCTTTCTGCCAATCAAAGGAAATTCTATATCGCCTCTTTCTATCAGCCTGGTAATACCTGTTGATGGATAATAGGCAGCTATATTACTCCCCAGATCCCTCTCACCTTTAAGTAAGTCAAGTACCCCAAGCTTATCCCTGTTTTTGCGGATCGCATTTGGATGGTTAAGTACTTTTATATCTGCGAGATTAACATTCTCGCTTGTCTTTGTGCCCCAGCCGATTATAATGTTTGCATTTCTTGGCCTGGTTTTACCACTCTCTATTCCCAAAGCTTGTGCCAGGGCTATACCAGTTGTGTCTGTTGCTCCACTATACCATAAATATTTACTCATTTTACTTCCTCCTTATATTTTAGATTATAAATTTTTTGTTACCTATCCAGGTATGTTTTAGATTACAATCTATCTCCTTTAGTTTATCTATTGGCAAAGATGTGATTTCCATAAACATATCTATATACTCAGAATATTCCCGATATGTAGATAATGACCTAAATTTATGCTTTATGCTGTCTATTTGATTTCTTGTAAAATTTATATCGCCTTGGTTTAAAATGTTTTTCATCGTATGGGATGTTTTCGTAGCTTTGAGAGCTTTAGTTATTTCAATTTTGTCCCATTTATCGAAGTCATCTCCAAAGAAGTGGAATGCTGGCCCATGTACATCGGCTCTTTCCATAGCGGCGGTGAAGAAAAGATTATTATTATAATTGCTTTCTTCGACTATTTTAAAGAAGGCATGAGATACCGCTTTAACTGATCCCATAACGGCTTCCGCAAATTTTGGATGAGCTAGCCAAAACCCACTTAAGCTTCTATATTCTAGTCTACCATGATCAGTTTTATGATCACCATAATATCCATAATGATGCCTTCTTTTAATCGCATCTTCCTTACCTTCTATTTTTAGCATAGGTATTGTTATGTATTCATCGAGAGCTTTCTGAAGGCATGAGAAAAGCGATGATCTAGTTCTGCCATCTCCACACAGCTTTTCAAACACTTGAGCCGGTGTCCCAATATGAGCATGTCCGCCGATGGAGAACTCTCTACCTTGCCCATTATAATAACATCCAGCTATCCAGTCATATGGCTCGATATATTTTCTTGCCGGATCATTATTCAAAAGATCTTTTATATTATTTACAAAAGTCTTGATAGACGTCTCTGGATCTGGTCTTAATTCTGCCAATGGCCCATCGCTACCAAGCCGGCCCTCATGAGATAGACCTGATACCTCCGCTGCATACTGAGAGCAGCCTTCCCCATCTAGAAGAATGAATTCTGGGTCAGCGCCTATCACAATATCTTCTATTGTATCTGATATCCATATATCGGCTTTCTTTTTTCTACCATCGTTACAAATATATTTGAATGTTTTTGTTGTTACGAACCCTATTCTATTATATTCTTCACTTGAGACGTCAGATTTACTTAGTTCTTTTAGATCAGCAGTATAGGCTTGGAATATAAGTAGTAGCCTACTTTTATTAATCCTATCTTTTGAGGTATTGCTATTTGGCCATAATTCTACTGATTTATCATTTGATAGGCCGAGATTATGTCTTGCTTTTTCGCCTATCCTGATCAATTTATTTTCGTTACGGTCGCTTTTTTTGTTAATATCCATTCTTTGGGAAGCAACTAAAATTACTTGATTTTTCATTGTTTTGTTATCCCCCTTACTTTTCCTTATTTACTGCTTTACTCTTTACTGCTTTACTCTTTGTCTCTGCTTTATTCATTGTGTCTTCGATTAACTCAGTGGTGGCTTTTATCTTTGCTTTTTCAGCCCGGCCAAAAATACTAAGCAGACTCTTTATATCAACTTTACCTTTGTTTCTGCTGTTGGCAAAATATTTCTCGGCTATCATACCTAACCCTTTTATTTTACCCTTTTTATTAACTTTCTTTATTTGATCAAAATGCATAGATAATAGAATGACGAGAGATTTTAGGCCTATTATATATTTCTCTCTTTTTAATGCTTTTATACTATTCTTAAGACGCTCAGCATGTTTCTCATGCGTGGATTTACACGCTTTGATGAATCCCTTTTTCCATGCATATTTAAAAGAGCGGTTAGCGAACGCTACCATTCCCATCTGAGTAGCGACCATACTACTCTGTATATCAAGTTTATCTAATACTTCATTAATATTTTCGTAGCCTTTCTGGCCGGGGGGTAAATCTTTGAAAGTATTCTCAGCAGATTCTCTTAATTCCTCTGAGTCTTGAGTCATATCAACTTCTATTACTTTTCCATCTTCTTTTCCGTCTTCCTTCCTACCTTCTTTTTCATTTTCTTTTTTAACCTCTTTTTCATTTCGCTCTTTCTCTCCTTTTCTATAGTCTGTGCGGTCATTAATACCAAGTGATTGTGCACCAGTTTCTTCTGTGCTATCATCTGTTGATCTGATAACATTGATATTACCAGAGGCTTTATCCGATTTATCTACTGGTATAACAGCTTCTTCGTCTTCTTTCAGTATTTTGTCTCCAACTTTTGCTACGTATTTCTTAGTTATTTTATCAAATACTCTGGTCTTTTTCTCGTCCTCTTTGCTCATGTCGACATCTGTTTTGTTAGCAGCGATACGTGTATAGTTAGCTGCAGTATGACCGGTGTATCCTGTTACCACTGTATCTTTCCAGATCTTTTGGTTTCTATCTATCTTTGACCATTCGCCCAAATTTTTAATTTTTGTATCTTTGTTTACTTCTTTTGTTAGATCGAATATTAAACATGAGTCATCTGCCAGGGATTCCTTTTCTATTGGGGTATCGATAAAAGATGGTAAATTTAGATTATGGTCAAAAACGGCCCTTTCATATCTAAAATGGACTGTGTTCCAGAAATCTGCCTCTGATACAATAAATAGGAGACCATAGTTCTTTAAGAGGAAGAATTCAATTGGTCTACCATCTCTAAATACTGGTATTTGATAAGGATTATCCGCATTAAACAATGTTACGGCAAATTGACCATCAAGACGGTTTACCACGTCTTGTACCATTGGTAAAGTAAATGGCTCTTTGCCACTATTGGTGAAGTGCTCAAATAATCTAAATATAGATTCACTATCAACCTTACCACTTCTTTTACATCCTAAATTTTCTATTATTTTGTCATCGTTTTTAATAATTCCATTATGAACCCCGATTAGATTGCCTATTTTAATGGGGTGGTTGTTTGCATTTTCCTCTTTCTCACCGCCTGTGCCCGATCTACAATGGCCTAGATATACCTTTACTGGTTTATCATATCGGCGCCAAATTTCTAGAAACCCACCATATGTATTTTTGTTTCGACCAAACTTTGATAGAAATGCGCTAGCTTTGTCGCCTCTTTTTATGCCTACGTAATTACCACCCTCAAATAATATTGTAGCACCAGTAGCATCTTTGCCTCTAGGCTCTGTCTCGATAAGTAATTCTTCAGTAAAATATCGCATTACCCTTTGGCGAATAGCTTCATCTTTCTTATTCATCTTGCCGAAGGCAAGCGCTCCTATTATTCCGCACATATTTTATACTCCTCCCTCTTCATTTCTTAACTTACTTTTTTTGCTTTCTTATTACTTTTTTTGTCTCTTGGACATTGGCTCTTTAATAATTCACACACGTTTCCTATTGTGCCGTTAACTTGTTGATTATATGGTCTATATATCGCCTCACCATCTAGAGTGAAAAGGTTTTCTCTATATTTACCAAATATAAATCTAAATAACAGATTATACCCTTCTAACATAATTCCATTTGTAGCTACTTCAGAATTTGTAAGCATTATATCTATCGCCATACCATCTGCTTTTTTACAATCAAATATAGGAATTACATCTACAAGATTATAAAAGCTGATAGACATTGTATCAAGTAGTACCCTGTTGCTTGTCCTATACTTATGATATGATGTTCTGATTGGATACTCTTTAGAAATTGCTTTTATAACTGCTTTTAGATTACTTTCTATGCTAGAAACATTTGATTTTTTGATATCGGAGAATGTATAGTTTACAAACCTATTACTTTTTAATTGATCTTTAATTAATGTTGGTAATTTCTCTGCATTTTCAATTATATACGGCGCATCCCATTCTGGTAGGTAGGGTGTGTCATATATAAGCGGTAATTTATGGATATAATGAAAATGGTTTATCTTAATAGATGCTGTAGTGAGATCAATACTATCATCACCTATATTGAATAGGAATAATACCATAATAGATGCCATCTGGTCATTTATAGTTGATCGTATCTCTGTTTCGTCGCCTTTTTTAATCACCTCAGCCATGCCCTCCAAAGAGAACTGGGTTATATTTCCATATCGAACCTTTTTAAAACAGCCTGGGCTATCTATGATTCCAATGCATGGTGATCCAACTGGAAGATGGCCTATAGCAGTAGTTGATATGCCACTTATCAAAAGCTTCCCTTTATATACATCTCTAAGATATTCTAACTTTTTATTATACATAATATTCCTCTAAAAATCATGTAAGAATTGTGGGCAGGTACGACAATCCTCCGTACCTTTACACTCTGTGCATGGATTTTGTTGATTAAATCTTACACCGTTCCACGGATTTTGTTGCGCGTTCCATGAGCTCCGTATTACATTATGAGCTTTCTTTTCAAGATCAAAACAATACATTTTACCATTAATAGTGTTAATTCTTACACCTTGAGCACCGCCAATTTCAAACTTGTCTACATTACTACTACGGAATTTGTTCTCATCAACAGCTTTATCTATAATGTCCTCTGTTGATGCAAATATTAATAAGTCAAAATTATTAAATCTATGCATATAGATCGAAGGGAAAGCTACTTCTCTAAACAACGTAAGATAATGTGGGCAATCCAAACTGATAAATGCACATGCATATGATCCATCTAATTGTCTGGTAGCCTCCTGTACAGCGGGAGCAATATCTTTGCCATCACTTATATACATGTCTATCAGCCTAAATATTATCTCGCTGTCAACCATACCTTCTCGTTCTATGTCATCATCATAAGCAGTAAATAGAGAGTCGTCATTAAATATTATACCATTATGGACTCCAATAGTTTTGTTAGCCACGATCGGATGGTTGTTTTCATTCTTTAGATAGGTACCCTTTGTTTGTGCCCTTGTGTGACCAAATGCACAGCGAAATTTTTGAGTCGGTTTAATTTCAAGCAAGATCCCATTTAAATCGTATGATTCTTTGAGTTTAGATCCTCTTTCTTTATCTTTAAAAATATATGCCATATTATCAGTTACAACACATAGACCAGATGCATCGGTACCACGTACCTCAGAGAACTTCATCAAACTTTTTAATGTCTCTCGTAGTTGTAAGGTCTCGAAGTATACTAAATGATTACCCTTTCCATAATACACCATTCCAAATATCCCACACATATCCATTGCTCCTTCAATTTTATAGTGGTACCACGCTACCAATAGAATCAGACCATAATACTTCGCCTTCCCTCATTTTAATGTTGACAAACTCTTTTATTTCATCATTATCAACTTTCTGATCTATTTCTTCGTCTTCTTCAAGAACTCTATGTACCTCTGTTACCCATTCATCTATTGTATTACAGTCCTCTATAATCCTTAGATCTACGATCTCATTCAGCTTAAATTCGACATGGTCGCTCTCACCAATTTGTACCTCAAGATCTTTCTCTATATCTTCCCATGTGTCGCCTCTCATCCTTCTTAATGCTGCTGGCCGCTCAGCTAACTTTACTAACACACCATGTGCTGGGCCAAGCTTCATTAATATACCTTTTAATTGGCTAACCAAATCAAGGCTTTCTTTAATGTAATCATCTTTATAATCTAAAGCGTCTTCTGTATGGCTAAATCTATCCGTACTGTTATAATCTGAGCAATTGTTCATAAGCGCTTCCTTCATAACTTTTGCTTTCTTTAGCCATGCTTCTTCGCCAACTTTTAATAGACCATAGCGGCTAATCTCTACCGCCTTTATAGCTAGAGCATAATATAAACATGCGAGTGCAGCATATATAGTAGGGCATAATGTAGCATCAGCTGCTCTCATTTCGATATGGAATCTATTTATTCTATTTTTGGCTGCAAAGCTAGTACGGTTATAATTTACCCAACCATATTTACATCCGCCGGCATGGTGTGCTACTTCATCTATAACGGTTCTCATATCTTTGGTGACGGGGGATATGCCCAATATACTTACTCTAAATTTCTCCCAACGAGTCATGTGCTCTCGATCATCTAATGCGATGGTCATCCATGTAATGGCATTTTGATATCTTCTGCACAACTGGTGGAAATTTGCCAATATTATCTCTGGCATATCTTTTTCCATTTCATTAATTATGTTTTCGCTTTCGTAATAGCTTGCCAATAAATGCATATGAGCACCGCATCTCTCATTTAGGTATCCACCCATACTTACTGCTTTATCCAGGATTTTCTTAGACATTGTATAAAATTCCCAGTAGTCTACCCTTCTACCGACAGTTATAATTTCCAAACCTTTATCGCCTAGCAATGATCCATCTGTGGTTATGGAGACTACGCCACTTGGGCTTATTAAGCCGTAATGATGGCTTGGCTGAAATTCATCTCCTAAAATTTTTCTTATGGCTTGCGGATCTTCTTTTGGATTGTATTTATGCGAACATGCCTCACAGTCTCTTTTGAACTTGTTACATGTAAAGCACGTGCTCATAAATTCAACGCAACATGTATCAAGGCAGTGCAGTTTATAATTTTTACATAGCTTACATTTTTCCTGATCACAATCCTTTTCTCTATTGGCACATGTGTCAAAACATGGCGTAGATTCACAATTTTTATAGCTCTGGCAGTTTTTCCAGCACCCATCATCTATGTGCACACATGGACATTGGACATTGTCGCCTTTACATCTACCTTTCTGCTCTTGCAAATTGAATTCAAATTCTATCCCAACCTTTAACAGCTTTTTTAGTGATTGTCTCCAATATCTTACCTCGTTCGCTGATAAAGCTGTCTTAGACGGATGGTTATAGAACTGCCATTTATTACGATTATCTTTCATCTCTTAACCTCCAGTTTGCTTCTAGGCTTTCACTAAATCTTTTACCACTATTGATATATGAGATTATATATTTAAAGTAATCTATTATGGATTTAGAT
>Ga0114925_10000641_pt1 | contig 16089 bp, 21 predicted proteins | sample SumtaG_2_FD_87287 | JGI IMG/M metagenome (GOLD analysis project Ga0114925, IMG submission 87287) | Deep subsurface microbial communities from Indian Ocean to uncover new lineages of life (NeLLi) - Sumatra_00607 metaG | ecosystem: Environmental > Aquatic > Marine > Oceanic > Sediment | place... | reverse complement strand
CGCTAAAACGGGCGAAGGCATCCCCGAACTGTTAACGGTTCTCATCGGATTAACCCAGCAATACCTGCAAACGCAGCTGGTGGTAACTGAGGGTCCAGCGAAGGGCACGGTTTTAGAGGTTAAGGAAGAGCCAGGCTTAGGGGTCACGGTTAACGCTATCATCTACGACGGCATACTTCAGAAGGGCGACACGATTGTTGTCGGGGGAAAGGAAAAGCCCATCGTAACCAAGGTACGTGCAGTGTTGTTGCCCAAGCCTTTAGATGAGATTAGAGACCCGCGGGACAAGTTCTCCTCTGAAGATGCGGTTTCTGCTGCAGCAGGAGTTAAAGTTGCAGCTCCAAATCTAGATGACGCTTTGGCGGGGGCTCCCTTGTACGTGGTTTCGTCTGAGGAACACTTAGACGAACTCGTTGAGCTGGTTTCCGAAGAGGTGGAAAAGCTTCGAATTACTACGGATATAGATGGAGTTGTCTTAAAGACCGATGCTTTGGGTTCTCTCGAAGCTATAGCTGAAATCTTGAAGCGGGAGAACATTCCAATTCGACTGGCAGATGTTGGGGATGTTTCCAAACGAGACATTGTTGAAGCATCAGTGGTTAAAGAGCGCGAACCCCTCTACGGAGTCATTCTAGCCTTCAACGTGAAAACATTGCCAGACGCCCAAGAAGAGGCAAAAAACCGAAAAGTCCAGATTTTCCAACGCAACATCATTTACCACCTGATCGACGACTATACGCAGTGGCTGAGAGACGAACAGGAAACGCGTCTGCTAAAAGAGTTTGACAGACTGCTGAAACCGGCAAAAATGAAGCTTCTACCAGGCTATGTTTTCAGAAGAGCCAAACCAGCTATAGTAGGCGTGGAAATTTTGGCTGGGCAAATCAAGCCTAAAGTTCCCGTTGTGGATGAGAACGGTGGAGATCTCGGCGAAATCCAGCAGATACAGGACAAGGGAAAAGCTATTTCAGAAGCAGAAACAGGTATGCAGGTGGCTATTTCTATGGAAAAACCGGTGGTGGGGCGCCACATCAATGAAGGTGACATCGTCTATGTTAAAGTTCCAGAGCCTCACGCGAAAACTTTGCTAGCCAAGTTTCAAACTCGCTTATCATCGGAAGAACTAGATGCACTGGATGAACTTGTGAATATTATGAGACGCAAGTTTCCATTTTGGGCAACCTAGAAAGCAACTCTTTTGGACTTTTAGCATATACCCTACCTAAGTTTTTGCGTCTGGGTAAGAATCTTTATAGGTGCAATAGTTTGAATCGAAAGAAACCTCTTCGAAATCACCAACATACGAAAAGGTTTTTAGTTTAGTTGTTACAAGTGAACAGTCAACACATATGGGTTTATAGGCGTGAGGTGATAATGAACAATGTCAGTATTCGCGGCGCCAGGAGCATATGACCGCGCCATAACTGTTTTCTCCCCAGATGGGCGGCTCTTTCAAGTTGAATACGCCTTGGAAACAGTGAACCGTGGAGCAACAATATTAGGTTTAGCATGTTCTGAAGGCATAGTGCTCGGAGCAGAAGAAAGAATGGAATCTCCATTACAAGACCAAAATGTCTCATGGAAACTTTTTGAAGTGGACAACCATTTAGGTGCGGCTGTTGTAGGTTTAGGCTCAGACGCGCGTATTCTAATAGACCAGGCAAGAATCTACGCTCAAAGCAATCGACTAATGTATGATGAACCAATCGACATCGAAGTCATTGCAAAACGCATTGGAGACATTAAGCAGTTGTACACTCAACACGCGGGAGTCCGGCCTTTCGGGGTCTCGGTTATCTTTGGCGGCGTAGACAAAACGGGAAACCGAATCTTTCAAACAGATCCAAGCGGAACCTACAGAGGCTACAAGGCAATAGCCGTTGGAGTAGGCAAAGAAACCGTTGAAAAAATTCTCAAGGCAGAATACAAAGAAGCAATGAACCTCGGAGACGCAACAAAACTTGCGGTTAAACTTTTGGTCAAGGCTATAGAGGCAAGGGGAGAAAAGCCAAGGATCAAGATTGCAGTAGTTCCAGCAGCCACAAAAAAGTTAAAGATACTCACAGACGCAGAAATTGGGGTTCACCAGCGTAGTATTGAGGGCAGCGGAGCCCAATGAGTCAACGGTACACTATAGCTCGCCTAACTCATGAAGGGGAGCGCTTCGAAATTCTGGTTAAACCTGACGCGGCATTAGCCTATCGTCTGGGAAAAACTACCTCGCTTTCGGAGGCTCTTGTGAGCGACACAGTATTCACCGATGCTAATAAGGGAATTAGGCCTTCAGAGGAAAAATTGCGTAAAGCTTTCGGAACAACCGATTCGTTTCAAATAACACGTAGGATATTGCAGAAGGGCATACTGCAGCTGACAACTGAACAGCGTAAACAATTTGTCGAAGACAAGCGCAAACAGATCATTGCGTTTATCTCCCGCCACTGTGTGGACCCAAGAACCAGCTTACCTCATCCGCCTCTTCGTATAGAACGAGCCATGGAGCAGGTTCACTATTCAATAGATCCCTTCAAGGAGGCCGAAGAACAGTCTAAAGACATAATAAAACTCCTGCTCCCGATCTTGCCGCTAAAAATGGAGCAAGTCCAAGTGACAGTTCGCATCCCACCGCAATACGCAAGCAAAGCGTATGGTACAGTAAAGGGATTCGGTGCAATAAAAAGGGAGGAATGGCGAGGCGACGGCTCATGGTATGGAGTGGTAGAGATGCCGGCGGGACTTTATGGCCCATTCTTAGAGAAGATAGGAGAAGTAACGCGAGGTAGTGCAGAAGCAAAACTAGTTAAATGAATCTAAAAATTGTGGTGATGAAATAAAATGCCAGTTTTTTATGAGAGAAGACAACTTGTAACGCCAGGTGATCTGCTAGCTGAAAATGATTATTTGGCTGGCGAAAACACGTTCAAAGAAAACGGTAAAATATACGCAACCCGTGTTGGGCTTGTCAATTATGAGAACAGAAACATCTACGTTATGGCGTTGAAGTCATTTTACTTCCCTATGGTTGGAGACACGGTAATCGGCAAGGTCATTGACGTAAGCCTAATCGGATGGATGATCGATGTCAAAGCGCCTTATAGAGCCTTGCTTAGAGCCTCAGACGTTCTAGAACGTTCATTTAGACCTCAAAGAGATGACCTGCCTTCGATGTTCGATGTCGGAGACATCATTATCGCAAACATTGTTGCCAGCGACCGAACAAGAGGCCCTCTCTTGACAATTCGAGAACCTGGCTTAGGCAAGATTACAAGAGGACAAATCACCGAGATTACTCCAACAAAGATCCCTCGGCTAATTGGAAAGAAAGGCTCGATGATTTCCATAATTAAGAAAGAGACGGGTTGCCAAGTCTTCGTAGGCCAGAATGGCTCAATTATCGTTAGCGGCAAATCGCCTGAAGACGAACGCTTAGCAATTATGGCTATCCACAAGATTGAGCAAGAAGCCCATACATCTGGATTAACAGATCGTGTGGCTGAGATGATTAGAAAAGAGAAAAGTGAGAAAAAGGAGGTTAGTGGAAAAAATGTCTAAGAAGAAAGTTAAGAAATTGATTAATGGAAAGGGCATTCGTTATGATGGAAGAAAGTTAAATGAGTTAAGACCTATAACACTTGAAGTGGGAATTCTCGACAATGCTGACGGTTCAGCCTATATCGAACAGGGAAAAAACAAGATCTTAGCCGGGGTTTACGGACCAAAAGAGGTGCATCCGAAGCATTTGGCTATGCCCGATCGATCGTTGCTGCGATGTCGCTATCACATGGCGCCGTTTTCGGTTGAAGAGAGGAAATCGCCTGCTCCATCAAGACGGGAGAAAGAGCTCTCAAAAGTCATTCGAGAGGCGTTTGAACCCTCGGTTTTCACTGAATACTACCCGAGGACGTCTATTGACATTGTCATTGAAGTTTTGCAGGCGGACGGTGGAACAAGATGTGCGGGCATCACAGCTGCTTCTTTGGCTTTAGCGGATGCTGGTATACCTATGCGCGATTTGGTTTCGGCTTGCGCTGCAGGAAAAGTTGAGGGGCGTCTTGTATTGGACGTAGCCGACTTGGAAGACAAGCAAGGTGAAGCTGACGTGCCAGTGGCTTACATGCCTAACCTGAACGCCATAACTTTGCTTCAGATGGATGGGATGTTAACCAGCGAAGAGTTTGAGCAGGCTATAAATCTCGCAGTCGAAGGGTGTAAGCAGATATATGAACTTCAGAAGGAGGCTTTAAAAGCCAAGTATGTGGAAGTTAAAGAAGCCAAAAAGGAGGATGCTGAACAATGACTTCGTCAATTATTGCCCGTGTAAGGCAGAAGAGAATAGAACAGTTGATTTCTCTTGGAAAACGACTTGATGAACGCGGGCTAACCGATTATCGTGAGGTGCAGGTTGAAGTTGGAGTTATTGAAAAGGCTGAGGGTTCAGCGCGTGTCCGCCTTGGCAAAACTGAAGTATTGGTTGGAATAAAAATTGAGTTAGGCACGCCTTTTTCCGATGTTCCTGATAAAGGGGTCTTAACGGTTAACGCTGAACTGGTGCCCTTAGCTTCACCTACCTTTGAGCCAGGACCGCCTAATGAAAACTCCATTGAACTTGCGAGAGTAGTGGATAGAGGCATCCGGGAGTCTGAGGCAATCGATCTGGAGAAGCTGTGCATTGAGCCGGGGAAGAAAGTTTTCATCGTGTTTGTCGACGTGTATGTGCTTAACTACGATGGGAACCTCATAGACGCTTCTGCTCTAGCGGCATTAGCAGCATTGCTTAACACCAAACTTTTCAAGTACGCAGTCAAGGGAGGCGAAGTCCAGATTAAGCCTGGTTATAAACCGCTTTCAATTCGCAACCATCCTGTTGCTGTTACCTTCGCGAAGATCAACGATAAACTTGTGGTTGACCCATGTCTTGAAGAAGAGCAGGTGATGGAGGCTCGACTAACAATGACCATTGAAAAAGATGGAAAAATTTGCGCTCTGCAGAAAGGTGGCGCAGGCTATTTCAAAATTCAACAGATTCTGGAAGCTGGTAAGATAGCTCGGAAAAAGGCCGCTGAACTGCGAAAGCTCGTGGTGAAAAAGTAGTGGGGAAACGGACAAAAAAGGTTGGTCCAACAAGAGGGTTGGGAGCTCGCTACGGCTCTAGTGTGAGAAAAAGGTACTCAAAGATAATTGTAACACTGAGGAAGACACATAAATGTCCCCAATGCAGCACAGTGGCGGTTAGAAGACAAAGCGTAGGCGTTTGGGAATGCAGAAAATGCGGGTTCACCTTCGCAGGCGGCGCCTACACCCCAATTACAAAGCTGGGAATCATTGCAAGAAGAACCGCCAGAGGAGTGCAGCAGGAAGCTCCTCTCGAAGAGGAAAAAATGTAGTCTCTTTCTGCTCACTGCCAGTCGCAGACAAACATGATACACGAGAGCTTCTTGCCACAACCTTGCGCGTTTCAGACCAAACATTGTTTAAATTAGCCTAGGAGATTCAAAAACGAAAGCTCGCGCAGTTGTTCGCTTAAGTTTTCAATCAGAAGACCATTTGAGCATTGTTTTAAAAGCGCTTAAGCCAGAAACCGATAAGCAGTTGACTTCTCGTTCAAGGGTTCAGATCAGAGGAGAAGGAAAGGCTTTGACGCTCATCTTTGAAGCACGGGACACTTCTGCTCTGAGAGCTGTAACAAACTCGTATCTGCGGTGGATTGCGCTGGTTAATGATACATGGTCTGTAATGGAAAGTCTGCAGTAACAAGTCTAACGAGTCGTCTAAAAACACTTAATTAATAGGAAACCCTATTGCTGAGAGCAACCGTCAAGATTATTTGAGGCAGCTAAAATGAGCGATGAAATCTCAAGGCTTCCGCCAAAAGTGCAAGAGCGCCTTCTCAGGCTTCAACAGTTACAGCAGACTTTACAGGTGGTTTTATCGCAAAAGCAACAATTAGAATTAGAGCTTACCGAGGTTGACCAAGCGCTAAGCGAACTGGAAAAGCTTGAAGACACCACGGTTATCTACAAGTCTATAGGGTCTCTTCTCGTAAAGGCTAAACGCCCCAAGGTTGTCACAGAATTAACGGAACGAAAGGAACTCCTTAACACCCGCATCACTGTGCTCGGCAAACAAGAAGAACGATTACGAACCCAAGCGAAAAACTTACAAGCCAAGCTCCAGCAAGATCTGCGTCCAATCTCACCTTGACCTTGTTCAGGTGAAAACTCTTTTGCAGGAGATAGGAATTTCTGAGTTGACCTCCGAACAAGTGGAAACACTGTGCGCCGTCGCTGAGAAAGCCGCAAGAAACTATGTTCTATCTCAAGTTCCTTCACGTAAAGTTTCAGTTCTTAACATAGCCGTTGACGCCGAGGGGGTAAAGCCTGTCACAGTGAATGTTGAGGTCGAAATCATCCTGTCGCCGTTGATGAAGAACTATGATGTGAAAAAACTTGCAGAGGAAGCCACAAAACAAGCGTTTAAGGCAGTTGAAGCATACTTAAGGGAACTAACATGCAAATCCACGAGATAACATCGCTTATAGACAAGCACAACGCAAAACGCGTTCTATTGTTATGTCACCACAACGCCGATCCAGACGCCGTTTGTTCCGCCTTCGCTTTCTCCCAACTGCTAAAACGGTTACGTCCAAAACTAAACATCGAGATCGCAGCCGCTCAGGGAGCGAGCAGACTTTCCAAGTTCATGTTAAAGTCTTTGCCAATGAGGTTGACAAGCCAGCCTGACATTGAAGAGGTTGATGTCATCGTGCTATTAGACACCAACACTGTTCAGCAGCTAGATGAATGGGGCGAGCGAGTTAAAGCTTCAAAGGCTCCGATAATTGTGATAGACCATCATGCAAGCCACCCAGAAACAGAGCATCTAGCAACGCTCACCGTGGCAGACGAAACAGCGTCGTCCACCTGCGAGATTGTCTACCATCTTTTCAAAGAGGCAGAAGTGAAACTGACGCCAATTGAAGCCAAAGCCATGTTCCTCGGAATAGCCTTCGACACCAGACACTTCATCTTAGCCAGCTCTGCCACATTGAAGATTCTGGCTGACCTCACTGAAGCTGGCGTAAAAGCTGAGGAAGCCCTGTCGTTGCTTTCTCTTCCGATGACCCCCTCAGAACGCGTAGCCCGTCTCAAAGCGGGCAAAAGAGTGAAACTTCTAAAAGTTAACAACTGGCTGATGGCATTTTCTCATGTTAGCGCCTATCAAGCCTCTGCTGCCCGCGCGTTGGTAGCGCTTGGAGCCCACGTGGCAATAGTTGCAGGTCAACACAATGACAAAATTCAAATCAGCATGCGGGCATGCCGCGAGTTTCATGACAGAACAGGTCTGCATCTTGGCCGGGACGTTGCTAAGCCTCTCGGCGAATATCTTCACGGCATGGGCGGAGGACATGCAGTTTCCGCAGGCGCTAACGGAATTGGAACCCCAGGAGCCAGCCTCAAACGTTGCCTGAGGCTTCTGAAAGAAAAACTAACGCAAACCTGATTTACATAGAAAATTAAGACGAAACTCCTTTTTAAGTAGCTACTCTTAAATGATTGAGTCTTCATTTGCCAAATATAGTGGCGACAACAACTTGCCCATCATACAAACCAAAAACCTCACGTACACCTATCCCGGCGGAACAAAGCCAGCCATTAAAGACGTATCCTTAACTGTCGAAAAGGGAGACTTCGTTATCCTCACGGGTCCAAGCGGCTGCGGCAAAACCACACTTTGCCGATGCTTTAACGGTTTGATTCCTCATTTTTACTCTGGAAAACTTGAAGGAGAGCTGACAGTAGGCAAACTTAACGTAGTTGACCATCAAATTTACGAGATGGCTTCTCATGTTGGACTTGTTTTTCAAAATCCAGAGAATCAGCTCTTCGCGCTTTCAGTTGAAAAAGATGTTGCCTTCGGTCTTGAAAACCTCGGATTGCCCAGAGCTGAAATCCGTAAACGAGTAGATTGGGCTCTGCAAATGACGGGTATAGAAGAGTTGTGGGAAAGGGCGCCTCATGAGCTTTCAGGTGGACAACAGCAGAGAGTTGCAATCGCCTGTGTGCTTGCTATGCAGCCTGAAGTCATGGTTTTGGACGAGCCAACCTCTTTCTTAGATCCTCTAGGCGCTCAAAAGATCTTCGAAGTCATCAATGAACTTAACAGAAAACTGGGCATCACGGTAATACTTGTTGAGCATCGTTTAGATCTAGCATCAAAGTATGCCAACCACGTTGTCATAATGGATGAAGGAACAATTGTCCTAGATGGCAAACCTCGAGAAGTGTTCGATTCTGAAAGCGCCCGACTCATCGGCGTTGGAATTCCAAGAGCCACTCGACTCTGGCAGATGTTGAAGCAGAATGGAATTCGTCTCGCCGGGGCTCCAGTGAGTTCTGAAGAAGTAATTCAGCTGTTGCGAGGTGTCTTGAAACGTGATTGAGGTTAAAGGCGTCTACTTCACTTATCCTATAGGTGTTGAAGCGCTGAAAGGAGTTTCTCTCACCATTCGAGACGGCGAGTTTGTCGCTATAATGGGTTCTAACGGTGCTGGAAAAACAACGTTAGTTAAACAGTTTAATGGATTGCTGAAGCCAGCTAAAGGTGAAGTCCTTGTTGACGGAGTGAACACGCGGAAAGTAAGCATAGCAAGCTTGGCAAGAAAGGTTGGGTTTGTATTTCAAAATCCCGATAATCAACTGTTCTGCGAAACTGCCGAAGAAGAGATTGCTTTTGCTCTTAAAAACTTCGGGTTTAAAGAAGAAACAGTTAAGAGCAGAGTAACCTGGGCGCTTAACCTCCTCGGCTTAACGCAGTATCGTCAAACTTCTCCCTTCATGTTGAGCGGAGGTGAACGAAAGCGTCTAGCTTTGGCTTCTGTGCTTGCTTGGGAGCCGAAAGTTGTTGTTCTCGATGAACCTACAATCGGGCAGGACTTTGAACAGAAAGAAAGGCTGCGTCAGTTTATTGTTCAGCTGAACGCTCAAGGGAAAACAGTTATCATAGTTACGCATGATGTGGAGTTCGTAGCAGAATGTGGTCCCAGAGTCGTGTTGATGGCTGAAGGAAAGATCGTGGCTGATGGAAACGCCAAGGAAATACTTACAGATAAAGAGCTCGCCTTCAAAGCTTCTATTGTGCCACCGCAAATAACCCAAATTTTCCTTGGATTAGCCGACTTCGGATTGCCAACAGACGTTATCAATGTTCATGAAGCAGGCAAGATATTGTTCGACATTCTAAAGGAAGAGGTGAAGCCATGAGCGTATTTGAAGGGTTCAGGTTTAGACACGTTTCCTCACCGATCCACCGATTAGACCCGAGAGTCAAGTTCTTTTATGTGTTGGTAATCTTTGGAGTAGCCATCGCTTTCCTTGAAGTCTTGCCACTTATCTTTCTATTTCTAATTCAAATACCCTTTGTGTTCATCGCAAGCGTGCAGCGAGAGTGGATACGATCATTAAAAGGCGCCTCATTCTTGGCTATCCTCATCTTCGTTGTCAACTTTGCCTTCGGATATTTCGGCGGCTTCTATCCTTCTTCCATGTCTCCATGGGAATACCCTCTAGCCATGTCTCTGCGCTTCCTAGTCCTCGTTGAATCCTTCTCCATATTCTTTCTAACAACCTCCCCAGATCATCTCAGTTTAGCGCTTGAACAAAGCCATGTGCCCTACGAGTTTTGCTTCGCTTTCACCACCGCAGTTCGGTTTGTCCCAGTCTTAGCTGAAGAGGCTCAAACAATTATGGATGCCCAGAAAGCGAGAGGTTTAGAGCTTGAAAAAGGCAATTTCATCAAGCGGGTTAGAAACTACATTCCCATACTTATCCCCCTCATTGTAAGTGCCATTCGACGTAGCCTTGATCTTGCTGAGGCAATGGAGTCACGGGCGTGGGGAGCAACTGAAAAACGCACTAACCTTTACGTGCTTAAAATGAGGAGTGCAGATTACACTTTAATCGCTATCTCTATCGGCATGGTGCTCCTCAGCATATACGTTCGCTTATTCATCACTATTCCCTCTCTAACAACGCTGTTAACATGAATTACCTTGGTAACTCCTTAAGCTCCCCCTTTTTGCATTCCAGCAATTCATATTCCAAATCTAAATTCAAAAGTCGCAAACTATAATGGAGCACACTTTCGAAAGTATGACAAAGGTGAAAAATGTTGAGCGAAGTGCTCTATATGGCATGCAAAGAGCTAATCGACGACGCCAAAAACGGATGCGCAGATCGCGTCTTCAAGGACATATGTCTCGAAATCTTGGCGAGAGCAAAACAGGTTCTCACCGATGTCCAATTTACCGAACTATCTCGCTATGCAGCTGAAAGAATAAAAGAGACAGGCCGCATGAGAGAAGCGGAACTGTCTATCTAAGCGCCCTGCTGCTCACTAGCTCTCTTCATGCGCATTCCTAGAACAAAGATTTCAGCACTCTTTGCTCTACTAGCCCTCGGTTTCACTAATTTTACAAAGCCAAAATGTTGCTTAACCTCTCCGACAAAATCTTTCAGCATGTCACCTTGAAAAACCTTAACGAAAAAGTTTCCTCCAGCTTTCATAATGGTCGTCGCAATCAACAAGGACCGCTGAGCAAGGTCCATTTGTCGGGCGTGATCAAGCTCCCAGACTCCAGAGATATTCGGTGAAACATCTGAGACTACAATATCCGCCCTGCGGGGAAGAAGCCCCCTAATGCTGTCTATTATTTGCGAGTCGCCAATGCTGCCGGTTAAGGCTTGAACGTTAGTAAAACCTAAAGGCTCAATAAATCTGACGTCAACACCCAGAACAAAGCCTTTGTCACCCACGATTTTCCTTGCTGCCTGCATCCAGCCGCCAGGAGCAGCTCCTAAATCCACTACGACGTTACCAGACTTGATGAACCTATATTTTTCTACTGTTTCAAGAATCTTGTATGCCGCTCTTGACCTGTAATTTTCTTCCTTTGACTTACGGTAATAATAATCTCTTTGTCTTTCTCTGACCCAAGCCTTTGGCAATATTAACTTTCACCAGAAAGGTCGGCATCGCCTTGTCTCAAGCTTAGAACCCACGCGGTTAATCTTTCGCACTCGTTAGGTGAGATAGTTCCCCAGGCTCCACAGCGAGCGTCGTTTGCACACATTAGACAGGGGCAATCAATAATAGAGTTGATCGACACGGGCATCCTTTTCGAGTAAAGCCGATAGGTCCATCTGCCTCCGAAAAGCTCCTTTTCCCGTTTTATCAGCCCCTTGTTCTCCAGTTTTAAGGCTATTCTTGAGCCTTCGCGGCTGCTGGCGCCTAGTTTACGCCATAAATCCGACTGCAGCACACCTTGGCTTCCCATGTTTACGATGAAGTGTAACGCTTTGTATTCGAGGGCATCCCGTTTAGGCATACTTATCGATTCCTTTGCACCAATTGTTTCTACTATATAAATAAGGGCGGTTTAACAATAAAAAGCTACATGTTAAGACAACACGTGAGGGACTGTGAAAACCCTTGGCAACGCGGAGAAAAGCTGTTTCCTACTGTTTAGGCTTGGAATCCACAGCTGACGATTTCAGTGTTGGAATCCTCTCATTCAAAGGCAAGATTCTCGCCAATGAGATCAGCGTGTTCATGCCGGAAACAGGAGGAATTCACCCAAGAGAAGCAGCTAGGCATCATGCAGAAGTGGCTGGAAAAATCTTAGCGAAGGCTGTGCAAAAGGCTGGAATACGGCCACGTGACATAAAGATAATAGCTTTTTCTCAAGGGCCGGGATTGGGACCTTGCCTTCGAACAGGCGCAACAGCGGCTCGTGCTTTGGCGTCTTATCTTCAAGTTCCATTGGTTGGGGTTAATCACTGTGTTGCGCATATTGAGATCGGTAAACACATAACTGGCGCCAAGAACCCTTTGACCCTCTATGTCTCAGGTGGAAACACATTAGTTGCCGCATTTGAAGCCGGACGTTACCGGGTTTTCGGTGAAACCCTCGACATAGCTGTGGGAAACTGCCTTGATGTGTTCGCTAGAGAAGCGGGTCTATACCAAAAGCTAGGTGCACCTTTTGGGGCTCTCGTAGAGCAACTGGCAGCCAGAAGTCAAAACTTCATTTCTCTTCCATACACCGTAAAAGGCATGGACTTGTCGTTCAGCGGTTTGCTCACAGCAGCCATAGAACTACTTCACAGAGGACAACATCGCCTTGAAGACGTATGCTACAGTCTGCAGGAAGTTGCGTTTTCTATGCTGTCTGAAGTTACTGAAAGAGCGTTGGCGCACACGGAAAAGCCCGAGCTGCTTCTAACTGGAGGAGTTGCTGCCAATAAACGGTTGAAATCCATGTTAGAAACTATCGCCAAGGAACATAACGCCAAATTTTGCGTGGTTCCGAAGCAGTACGCCCTAGACAACGGTGCCATGATCGCGTGGACCGGCATTCTCGCCTATCAGCATGGTCTTTCGACGCCTATAGAGAAAAGTTTTGTTAGGTTGAAATGGCGTTTAGATGAGGTTTATGCGCCTTGGGTTGGAGGCTGAGAAAAGAGTGCTTCTCAAGAAGGGCGCTGAAGCCAGCTTATTTTTAGAAGAGTGGCAAGGTCGAAAGGTGATTATGAAGCGGCGGCTTCCCAAGGCCTATAGGCTTGCAGCTCTCGATGAGACAATCAGGGTTCAGCGTACTGCACATGAGCCTCAAATTATTCATAGGGCAAAGGAAGCGGGTGTTCCAACGCCAACTTTATACCTTGTAGACGTAGCCAACGCAAATATTATCATGGAATTCATTGAGGGCAAACAGGTGAAGCAGATTCTGAACGAACTTTCGCAAGTAGAGCGGGCAAGTCTATGTCGTCACATCGGCACACTTATTGGGCGCCTACACAGCCACGGCATTGTTCACGGAGACCTCACCACATCTAACATGATCTTAACGCCTCAAGGCAAAGTTTTCTTTGTAGACTTCGGATTGAGCGAAAGGTCAAGCGAGCTAGAAGCTAAAGGTGTGGATTTGCATCTTATGAAAAGGGCTTTGCAGAGCACCCATTTCCGATCTGCGAAGGAATGTTTTGAGGCGGTTATAGCCGGTTATTCCAAAGTTGTTGGCAAAGATGCAGCAGAAGATGTGCTAAATAAGATTCGCGAAATAGGAAGGAGAGGACGCTATGTCTCTGAAAGGTAAGGTCGCCTTTTTCGTGACAACCAATTTTCACAAGTTCAGTGAAGCCCGTCATGTGCTTGCTGAACATGGAGTTACAGCTGCGATGCTGAGAATAGAAGCCATCGAGATTCAAAATGACAACCTAGAGGAAATTGCAGAAGCCAGTGTTCTAGATGCTGTAGAAAAATCTGGACTGCCAGTTTTGGTTGAAGACGCTGGGCTTTTTATAGATGCCCTAAAAGGTTTTCCTGGACCCTACTCCTCCTATGTTTACCGAACTCTAGGAACAAGAGGCGTTCTCAAACTTATGGAAGGAACCGATAAGAGAAACGCTTACTTCTATTCGGTAATTGCGTTTCATAGCCCCGAGCGAGTTTCGCCGAAATGTTTTCACGGTAAAATTGAGGGAAAGGTCACTCTAAAAGAGCAGGGAAATCAGGGCTTCGGTTATGACCCGATCTTTGAGCCAAGAGGCGGTGCTGGCATAACTTTCGCTGAAATGACAACCGCTATGAAAAACAAGCTTTCGCACAGGGCTCAGACCTTACGAAAGTTTGCTGTCTGGTACAGGTCTACATAGAACAAAGGTTTTAAATATGAGCGGGTCTTCGCTCTTAAGAAGTCTTCGGAGGAGAAAAGTTGCCAAAAACTGAGAAGGGAAAGTCTCATTCAATCCGACCGGTAAGCAAGAGACCGCCTGCATGGTGTCGGTACACCACAGAGGAAGTGGAAGCCCTCGTGATTAAACTGGCTAAAGAGGGTCACAACTCCAGCAGGATAGGAACAATCCTTCGTGACCAGTATGGCATTCCGTTGGTTAAGCCTATTATGGGAAAAACGGTGACTCAAATCCTAAAAGACGCTGAACTTGCTCCTTCACTTCCAGAAGACTTGGAAAACTTGTTAAACAAAGCCAGTCGGCTATATGTGCATCTTGAAAAGAACAAAAAAGATCAGCCAAACAAACGGTCGCTTCACCTTATCGAGTCAAGAATCTACAAGCTTTCGCGTTATTACAGGCGGGAAGGCGTACTTCCGCAAGATTGGAAATACAAAGCCAAAACCGCTTCCATCAGATAGGGGTTTTCATGTCTGACGACGCCGTTAGCAGGGAGCAACTTGACTCTCTTCAAAACAACGCTAAACAGGCTGCGGATCTGATCCGTAAAACCGTGGAAAACGGCGAGTTTATCCATGTAGTTTCTCATCTGGACGCAGACGGTTTAGCCGCAGCTGGAATAATTGGAAAAGCCCTTGCAAGATTAGGCGCAGTTTTTCGCATTCGCATTGAAAGATGGCTTGATGAAAAAGTTGCAAGCAGCATTGCCGCCGATAAGCCAGCGTTAACTGTATTTGCAGATTTTGGAAGCGGCAACCTCGATGTGTTAAACAGCCAGCTTGCTGACAACCGCTTGATTATACTTGATCATCATCAATTCACAGAGGAACCTTCTCCCACGTTTGTTCACGTTAATCCTCATCTTCATGGAATCGACGGTTCACGCGACCTCAGCGGCGCTGGAGTAGCATATTTCATGGCTAAAGCTCTCGATAAAGCCAATGTGGATCTGGCTCCAATTGCAGTTGTAGGGGCGCTTGGAGACCGTCAGGACAAGTATGCATCAAGGACTTTGGGAGGCGCTAACAAGATATTAGTTGAAGACGCAGAGACAACGGGCGGCTTGCAAACTGAAATCGACCTTCTGTTTTTCGGTAGAGAAACCCGCCCAATCCATAAGGCGCTGGCTTACACAACTGTTCCTTTCATTCCAGACATAAGCGGTCAAGAAGACCGAAGCGTGGCTTTTCTCGCAAGCATTGGGATAACTCCTAAGAAAGGAGATAAATGGCGGGCGCTACGAGACCTTTCAGAAGAGGAGAAGAAGAAGTTGTGTTCAGCGTTGGCGGATCACCTCGCCTCAAAAGGGCTATCTGGCAATGTCGCGTTGAACTTGATTGGACGCGTTTACATGCTGGCCCATGAGGAGCCTTGGACGCCGCTTAGAGATGCCCGAGAGTTTTCAGTTCTGCTTAATTCTACTGGTCGAATAGGTAGAGCGAGTTTGGGAGTAGCCATCTGCATGGGCGACCGAGGCGTGGCGCTGGAGGAAGCCAACAAGGTGCTAGGTGAATATCGCAGAACAATCACGAAGTATCTGAGCTGGCTAACTGAAGAACCCGGGCGCATAGAAGAGTTAAACAGCATCTATGTGGTACACGGCGAGGGCATAATCGACGACAAGATGATTGGAACTATATCATCTATTCTTTCAACTAACTTGCCGAAACTGGAGAAGCCACTGATAGCATACTCGGCTGTTCAAGGAGAAGAATTCGCAAAATTCTCGGCGAGGACCCTTGACCCCGTTGTAAAGAAGGGTTTGAACCTCGGAGATATCCTGAAAATTGCGGGTGAAAAATATTCGGGCAGAGGAGGCGGACACAACATTGCCGCTGGAGCACAGGTGCCGATTAAAAACGTGGATGCATTCATTAAACTTGTGGATGAGCTCGTCAAGAAACAGCCAGAAGGAAAGCCGCTTGAAGGCTGAAATCACGCTTACATATGAGGCTGTCATAGAAGCAGAGGCAGTTGCAAGCGCGGTATCACCTGACAACGTAAAAGTTCCACCTGGCTTATCTGTGAAAACAACTAGGCGCAGAAACAAGGTGCTCACTGAAATAGAATGTGAAAGAAGGTTGCCAACTCTTATCGCAACACTAGACGACCTCTTAGCATGCGTTTCCGTCGCTGAAAAAGCCTTTTCCGCTGTAAGAGATTAGAAATCGTAGATAATCTAGGGTGTCTTTACCTAGTTTCACTGCGTATAGGTTATATAGTTGAGTTTCATGAACTAGCTAAGGATATCCTTAGCTTTAGAAGGGTATAAGTATTGCATATGACTTTGGGCATGCATGCATTTAATGTTGCTTGAATCTGGTGTAAGACCAGACAACCT
>Ga0114925_10000640_pt1 | contig 16089 bp, 12 predicted proteins | sample SumtaG_2_FD_87287 | JGI IMG/M metagenome (GOLD analysis project Ga0114925, IMG submission 87287) | Deep subsurface microbial communities from Indian Ocean to uncover new lineages of life (NeLLi) - Sumatra_00607 metaG | ecosystem: Environmental > Aquatic > Marine > Oceanic > Sediment | place... | reverse complement strand
TTCCTGTTGTTCCTGTTGTTCCTGTTGTTCCTGTTGTTCCTGTTGTTCCTGTTGTTCCTGTTGTTCCTGTGAGTCCTGTGGGTGAAACACCTTCAATTCCTAATACCGTAGTTAAACTTCCTTGTGGTCCTAATAGACGTTGAAATTCTCTCGATGTTGGATCTGCAGTAGAGGAAGGAACCAATCTTTGTGATCCGTCAAGGTTAGTCACAATTCTGGCTACAGTTCTATTGGGTTGAATCCGACATCTCCTAAGTAGATCACTGTCTTGTTGGGTTTGTCTCATCAAATTTGCATAACCCTCCATAAGACCTTCCATTTTATATTAATTAAAATTATACATTTTGATATTTTGTCCCAAGAACATACTTACCGTTGGATCTTGATGATATATTCGCTGTAATTCTCTTTTGCATTCATTCGATTTAACTAATGGACAATGAACTGATACTCTAATTGTCCATTAAGTATTTTAGACTGTAATACTATGGATTTATTGGGTTCGTATAACTGAGGCACCGACCACATCAAACCAATAGGACTATACATAACACAAACGTGTTTGGAAGGTGGTATCGTTGTATTTTGTCCAACACCCAGAAAAATGTAAGCTTTTAATTTGCTATGACATTCATCCTCCACTTTTGATGCATAACCCATCAAAGTTGCTGGCCATATTTTTGCATCGTTGCTAATTAAGATGCTATCATAAGTCCAAGTTTGTTGCACGATGCATACTAAACTATATAGTATAAAAATTATTTCCCTCATTTTCTTAGTCAAGAACACACAAAAACAATCAAATTATCAAAATGATGTCATATGTGAAAAAAGTATTCTGATAAATATCTTAAAAGGAGGGATGAAGAAAACTTTTGATATTGGTCCATACCATTCAGATGGTAAAAGAATAGGTTCGGGGGCTTATTCTACCGTTTATAAGGGCTATAATATAGTAACTGGGGAATTAGTAGCCATTAAAGTTGTAGATTTGTATCATTTAACTAGTAGAGAACCACAAAAGAAGGAAAATCTTAAGACGCGGCTTAAAATCGAGATTAAAATTGCTCAAAGTACGGATCATCCTAACCTAGTGAAAATGCTTGATGTCTTTGAAGAAGAGGAAAGGGTTTACCTTGTCTTTGAGTTCTGTGATGGTGGTGATCTATCCAAATTTTTGCAGAAACGTGGTATATTGTCTGAAACAGAAGCTAGAGAATACTTACAACAAATTGTTTCAGGAATGGAGTATTTAATGATGAATGATATCATTCATCGAGACTTGAAACCTCAAAATATTTTGATGAAGAAAACAGTGAATTCATCATTTTGTCCTTATATTCTCAAAATTGCTGATTTTGGCTTTGCGAAACAAACAGATCCAGATGTTCTCTCGGCTACTGTATGTGGCTCTCCTTTATATATGGCACCCGAACTGTTAAAAATGTGTCCATATTCCACTAAGGCAGATTTATGGTCGTTAGGTGTAATTCTCTATGAAATGGTAACGGGGAATCAACCCATTCAAGCCAAGAGTGCTATAGAACTCGTTGCAAATATACAAACACATAAAATCCGTATACCATCTTATCTTAGTAAGGAATGTAAATCACTATTGATGGGGTTATTGCGGAAAAGAGAAGATGGCAGAATGTGTATAAAGGACGTTACACAGCATTCCTTTCTAAAATCTCACATATCTACACCCCCTAAAACATCTACATTTCCTTCATCATCACGAGATGAATTATCATCACCTTTTACTGCTACACATTTGACATTATCACCTGCGTCTAAACCTATACGTATATGTTCTACTCCAAATATAGCATTACCAGAGATTTGCCCCGAGTCTTTGAATTCTATCGATATAGAACATTCTTCGATATCATCCGATTCCACATTGATGTCATTTTCCTCTACATCCACATCCTCATCTGCTTTAATACCATCAAGTCTCAGACAATCGAATGTTAAGATTAATATACGTACAATTTGCGAGACATTCTATGGTATTGAGGAATTGCAGCGTATAACATTAGATTTATCTTCCCCTAAAATTTTAGTTTATATTTACGTCCAATGTCTCAAGATGATTCGAGACTTAGTTAACAATGTTGCACAAAAAATCAATGATGATGAGCTTCGCCCCTCGCATAAAATAAACAAAATCATAGAAAGATGTATATATCGCTACGAACAATTGAGGATAGCAACATTACAACTCAAAGATCATATCAATCCTGAAGATACAGCACCTTGCCTTTCCACCCTTATTTTACAACATGTAGTTCTATCGGAAACTCAAGCTAATGACCCCCGAACTGATACTAAAACCGCATATAAATACATTAATTCATCTATAATCCTCTTAATCTTACTTCAAAATCAGAAATACTTTCCTATTAACGAAGAAAATGTTGATCGAGAAATTTCAAGATTATTGCGTAAGAAGAAATTTCTCAAGAAAAAGGGAAGCCTTTCCTTCTCTTCTTTTTCCCTGTGAAATATTCTAATATCAGTAGATATTAGAAATGCTATATGTTATATTTATTGTTTAAGAAATTCGGGTTGTGATTAAAGCTATTCACAATCTAAAATATAGTGACCATTAAATGTTTCAAATCCAAAATGTTAACGACAGCATTAAACTGCATCAATTATGCCTCTTGATACTAAATCTTGATATACTAACCCACCAACTTTTACTTTTCGTCCTGTCCTTGGATTAATTATTGTTCCTGTATTTTTGGGTTTGGACTTTTTGGGTTTGGTATCTTTAGGTTTGGTATTTTCTGAGGATTTCTTTTTCCGCTTAGGAGAAGGTGGTGGAAGTTTAGCGCGTGTAGGAGAAGGTGGTAATTGAGATATAAAAGTTTCCTCTTCTTCCAATTCGGGTTCTTCAATATTTAACGAAAGGATTGGTTCTATTTCGGGGGTTGATACTCTTTGAGGAGAAGGTGGTCGTGTTACTCGTGGTTTCGATTTTAGGTTGGTTTTAGACTTCTTTCTTCGCATTGGCGACATCTTGCGTTTGGGAAGACGGGTTTTGTTAGCGTCTTCATATCTAAAGCCCATAAGTATAGCATGCTTGAAGATATTTGGTGATAGATAAAAGGGGGAAATAAGACTCTCTTGAATAATTTGTGTAAAATGTCGATTGTTGATATTCTCAATGACATCGTATCTAGAATCCATCCATAACATAGATAAAAATCCTCGATATCTAGTTTCTCCAAATAATAATAGTGCGGCTATTTCTGCAATTCGATTTGCTTCATAGGTGATATCGTTTTTGACCATATATTTGGGTAATGTGAGCCAATAGATATTGCTACGTTTTTCGATACGTGCTTCTCTCTTGGTAGTTTGAATAACAATGAAAAATGTGTTTCCTATCATTTGCCCAGCAATACTTGCCAAATGTGTACTTTCTTGGGCAATATGTCCTTTCATATCTGGGTCATTCATCATTAAAAACGGAAATTTAGTATCCTTAGGATAGTAATCTCCACTATGGTGAGTATAACTTGGTAATCTAGATAGAATATAAGAATGTCCCTGGAAATGTTGTAAAAGTTGTTGTTCATGTGTCTTAAGTGTTGACCTTGTAACAATAATTACGTTTGGAACATTAATCTCTGAAAACATAGTTTCTATGATTTCCCAATTTTCAGACATCCATTCCATAGCACTGACTTCTGCCATCTTCGTTTGTTCATCACAACAATCGTGAAACATACTTTCCATCTTTTTAGTGTTTTCAAAACTCTTAATAACAATTGTTAAGTATAAAGGTAGATTTGATTAAAAACGTGTATGGTGGGAACCCTTAACTTTAGGATCCCAGATAGGAAAGAAATAGAGTTCTATCAACCTTGAGGAGGACAAAAGAATTACCTATTGTTTCTAAAAGCAGTATATAATATTGATTACTACAGAGTCGTTTAAATAGTTAATATTATGAGGTTTGGAGAACAAGAAAATATTTGTCATACATTTCTTAACATACGTATTTTGTCAGATAGATATCATTGTAATTTACAATAATATCATTGTCTTTAATGGATTGAATTTTCTTATAAAATGTTGATAGATTCTTTAGAGAATACTCAAGTATCTGAACTATCACGTCTTATTTCTCGTCTAAATCAAGCTATTACATCACATACTCCCTATATAAAAAGTGTACGCCATCCTAAATTATTAGTAAAATCCTTGGAAGAGTTGAACTTAATTGTTGGTCATTCAAGGGTAAAAGATGCTGTAGCTTCGCAAGTTTCTCATCTTATCTCAATAAAAACACGTGCTGCATCAAGTTTAACACTTAAGGAAGATAAAGTTATGTTAAATACAATATTATATGGGTCTCCTGGACTTGGCAAAACATTAATTGGTACTAGATTAGCTAAGATATGGTATAGTTTAGGTTACATTGATGGGTCACGAAAAGGTAAGACGCGAAGTCTTCAATCAGCAGAAACAACGGCAGAAAATAGGATCGATGAAATCCTAAATTTCTATTCAGATCTAGGAGGAGATATGGAAGAAATGAGTACATATATGTCAGTTATTACTATATTTATCTACATTTTGTCATGTTATTACAAGGAATTAGGTATATATTGGACCATATCGTTAATAATTGTATTTCTGATTATTATCTATACATATCATGCCTTCACTACTGAAACAGAACAATCTTCTGAACATAAGTCAGATATTGGTTTAGTATTGCAAAACATCACTGACTTCCCGAAAGAAGATATGACTGAAGCCAAGATGCCAAAAGATGAAGACATCATAACCATTGTCAGCCGATCAGATTTTGTTGGTAAATATTCGGGATGGTCAGACAAGAAAACTCTCAAGATTTTAGATGACAATTTAGGTAAAGTCCTATTTGTCGATGAAGCCTATTCGCTGATTACTAGCAGTTATGATACGTTTGGTAGAGAAGTTCTCAATACTATCAATCAGTTTCTTAGCGAACACCCAGGAGAAATCATCATCATCTTTGCTGGCTATAAACATCTTATGGAACGTAGTATTTTCCATTATCAGCCAGGGTTGTGTCGTCGGTTTATGTGGCAATTTGAATGTGAAGGATATGATTACAGCGAACTCTTTGAGATTTTTGTTCAGCAGCTCAAAGCTAAAGGTTGGGACTTGAGTGATTATAAGGCTACCAAAAGATTATTCCATAAGAATGAAGATGCATTTCCAAATTTTGGGGGAGATACAGAACGACTAACATTTTTTGCGGAATTAGAACACTCACGTGAGTATGTGGGTAGTAATATGGATATTAATATCCATCTAAATAATGATACGCATCATAACATAAGTACTATGTTAGAACCAAAACATGTACGTCGCGGAATCCGTAAATTACGAGAAAACAACATTAAAAATACTTCAAAACTTCGCAGTCGCCCTGTAGATTTCACGAAGTTCATGCCGAATTTAGAACATATGGTACCTTAAATATGTATAATCACAAACAATTATACATAATACAACATATTTTAGTAAATTATGAATATTGATAAATGGAAGAAGAATTGGATAAGTTACTTCTTATACAACTTAGAGAAATTGCAACAATGTATGAAGTACCTGGGAGAAGTGGGCTTAGAAAAGCTGAACTCATAGATTTACTTGCAGAAAATGTATCCAAGACCAAACTCAGAAAAGAAATACAAGAAAGACAATATAAACGTCAACGCAGTCGATCCCCTGGATCCCCTGTAAAAGTTCCTAAAAATGTGATAGATAGAGATCTGTATATAAAAATACGAAACAAAGTTAAGAACCGTGTTAAGGTGTGGCCAAGTGCTTATGCATCCGGGCAAGTGGTTAAAGCGTATAAAGATGCTGGCGGACGTTATCGTGGTAAAAAACCTTCAGCTGATAAGGCACCCTTGGATCGGTGGTACGCAGAAAAATGGGTGAATGTATGCAAACCTAAGACAGGAGGCTATGAAAAATGTGGACGTAAACAATCAAAGATTAAAGATTATCCATACTGTAGACCATCTGTCCGAGTTAGTTCTAAAACACCTACAACTGTCGGGGAAATAAAAAGCAAATATGGTAAACAGAAACTCGAAGAACTATGCAAGAAGAAAAGGAATCAAGCCCTCCCCAAGGGTGGTAAAGCGAGACGTATAAGTCCTAAGGAAACTAGGCGTACAAAAAAATCAAGACGATAACATATCAAACTAAGACTTGTTCATGATTTAATTCTCTGATGGTAATAGATTGTTTAAGAATTTGTATAAATCATTTTCAGGAGAACTTGAATGTATTAAATAATAATGCATATAAATCTTTAAATGGTTCTTATCCTATCTAAAAATACATTATACATGAAAAGAAAATACGTTGATGTACTATCTAATTTTGGTATTGAAGATGTTGGGCTTGTTGGAGGAAAAAACGCTTCTTTAGGAGAAATGATAAGAAATTTATCCAGGCAAGGCATAAGAGTTCCATCGGGATTCGCAGTGACTACAGCGGGATATGATAAATTTATTGCATTTAATGATTTGCATGATAAAATCGACAATTTACTTTTTACTATAGATATCGATAATCTAGTAAGCCTTCAAAGAACTGGAATGAAGATTAGACAACTCATCAAAGATGGTGAATTCCCTTCAGATATACAAAAATCTATATTGGATCATTATAACAATCTTTCCAAACAATTTACAGATGTCGACGGTAATCCTCAAGAAATTACAGATGTAGCGGTTAGATCGAGTTCCACGGCTGAAGATCTTCCCGATGCTTCATTTGCTGGACAGCAAGAAACCTACCTAAATGTTCGTGGAAAGAATCAAGTTTTAGAATCTATCAAAAACTGTTTTGCAAGTTTATATACAGACAGAGCTATAACCTACAGAAAAACTATTGGTTATGATGAACAACTTAGTATTTCTGTCTGCGTTCAGAAAATGGTTAGGTCTGATCTTGGTAGCGCTGGCGTTGCGTTTTCTCTTGATACTGAATCTGGGTTTAAAGATGTGATTTTAATCAATGGAAATTGGGGATTAGGTGAGAGTGTTGTGAGCGGTTCAGTTAAACCTGATGAATTTATTGTCTACAAAAATAAATTAAACGAAGGCTATAAGGCAATCATTGATAAAAAAATCGGTGATAAGACTCATATGTCTGTATATGGATCAAACCCCGACGAAAAAATTAAAACTCGCATGGTATCTGATGTTAAGCAGTCTTTATTTTGTTTGAACGAAGACATGATTCTTAAATTAAGTCATTGGGTAGTCGAAATCGAACGCTATTATTCTAAGATTTATAAGTCTCCCACTCCAGTTGACGTTGAATGGGCTGTTGATGGTTTAAGTGAAGAACTATTTATTGTCCAAGCTCGACCAGAAACAGTTCACTCGAATAGAGATAAAGTGTTTACTGAATACAAAATTGAAAAGGGTTCTAATAGCAAAGTTTTAACCACTGGAATTGCAGTGGGTGATAGAATAGCAAAAGGACGCGTTCAAATAATCCATACGCTAGATACTCGTAACCCACATAAAAACGTGTTAGATTTTAAAGATGGAGATATATTAGTAACTGACATTACTGATCCTGACTGGGAGCCGATCATGAGGAAAGCTAGTGCAATCATTACCAACCGAGGAGGAAGAACTTGTCATAGCGCAATCATATCCCGTGAAATGGGAATATGCGCTATTGTAGGTACGGGTAATGGAACCGAAATTTTGAAAACCGGACAGATAATAACTAGTTCTTGTGCAGAGGGAGAGATAGGTTACGTATATGATGGTGAGTTAAAATGGGTAGAGAACAAAATAAATCTATCCAGGCTACCGAAAATCAATACAAAAATTCTTTTTAATTTAGCCTGTCCTACCAAAGTGTTTAAATACGCTGACTATCCTGTATCTGGCGTTGGTCTTGTCCGACAAGAGTTTGTTATAAATAATTTTATAAAATGTCATCCATCAGCGCTTATAAATTATGATAAACTCAATGACGATTTGAAGAATCAAATTGACACTTTAACGGCTGGGTTTGAATCACCAACCAGTTACTATATAGATAAACTTAGTTATGGAATTGGCAGAATAGCTGCGGCTTTTTATCCTAAACCAATTATTGTAAGATTTTCTGATTTTAAGAGCAATGAATATAGAAATTTACTATGTGGACATATTTATGAGCCCGAAGAAGAAAACCCAATGATAGGCTGGAGAGGGGCTTCCAGGTATTATTCGCCTGAATTTAAAGAAGCTTTTGGGTTAGAATGTCTTGCAATCAAGAAGATTCGAGAAGAAATGGGATTCGATAACGTTATTGTAATGATACCATTTTGTAGAACAGTGGAAGAACTGCATAAAGTTAAAGCTGTGATGGCTGAATATGGTTTGGTTCAAGGAGAAAATGGGCTTAAAATATATATAATGTGTGAAATACCATCAAACGTGTTGTTGGCAGATGAGTTTTGTAAACATGTTGATGGATTTTCAATTGGTTCTAATGATTTAACTCAACTGACGTTAGGTTTAGATCGAGATTCAAGTTTAGTAGCCCATTTATATGATGAGAGGAACCCCGCAGTGCAACGAATGTTGTCAAATGTTATCAAAAAATGTAAAAACAATGATGTAAAGATAGGTATTTGTGGGCAAGGACCCAGTGATTATCCTGAATTTGCGCAATTCTTAGTCAAAGAAGGTATAGATACAATCTCTATAACACCAGATGCATTTGTGAAAACTGTACAGGCTATTTATGAAATAGAAAATAGCCTTTAATTTATCCTTACAAATTATAGTTTGAAATCAACTATAATTTCACCACAGTTTATTAGTAAAGGGTATGTATTGGGTTTCGATGTCCATTTACTATTTCCCGCTTCTAGTGGCTATTAAATGTGCAAAGTCGTTAAGCAAAGTTCGTTTATCTTGTAAACTTCTGCGGATAATATCATAAAACTTTTTCTTACCTTCCGTTTCGCTAAGCCATGGCTCCAATGTAGCTTTTACATATCTTACCTGATCTTTAGTAATCACATCTTCTCCACATGGCAACATCAATGTAATCAACGTGGTAAATGTAGATTCATAACGTTGAGCGATTACAAATCCTTGACAAGACAACTCTATAAATAAGTTGAAAAATTTGTCCATAGCATTGATATAATTTGATGTTAAGACAAAACAATTGGTTTCGCGTGAAAACCCAAGAAATTTAGATCTCTCACCTAGAAAATACCCAAAATCAATATGAAATAGATTACCTTTAGGAGTGCACATAATATTGTCACCGTGTCGATCACCCACACCAAAGGCATACGTAAACACACAATACCCAGCACAAGATAAAGCAAAGTTTTGGAATGCTTCAGCCCGTTCTTCACTCGAGTTATTTTTATACAGATAGGCTTTCAAAGATGTGGAAGAAAAGGCAGATGCAAATCCGTTACCTCCGTGTTTCCAATTAATAGTCGAGGTTGTTTCTGCTTTAGATGCTACTTGAATCAACCCTACACGCTTTCTCAATGGCAGAGCGACGTAAGGTTGTAGATGAAGATCCAAGCCCTCCTTTTTCCAAAACGAATCTAGGACATTCATCATCTGCAATGCTAATACATCAACACGAATATCGTCACCAACTTTCAAAATTACATAGATTTCGTTGTCTTCTACAGTTTCGAACGTGAGCCACAAAGGTTTAGTTTTAGAATTAAGTATACTACACTTCTCTACTATCAACGATTTAATTTCTATTTTTGAAGATGTTGGTAAATAGAAGCGCTCTGGAAAGCTGATTTCGTATAAACAACTGTATAATTGCTCACACGATAACCTGGATTGTGCTAGTTCTGCAATATATATAAGTTGACCAAATACACGTTCTATTTGTAACAATTTTCTTCTGTCTGAAGCATCAATGTTTTCTAGGTAACATTGTTTTAAAAGATGGAAACGAGGATGTAGAACCTTATCATCCATTTCGCTATTTAGATACCAATAAAATGTGTGACCAATACTTCGATTGTGAATGGCTCGAGTTAGTAAGAATATGGCAAGTGGAGAAGACAAATACGTATCTTTCTTTAGGGACTGAATCAATTGAGGAAGAGTACTTTGAATTTCTTTGATGGATAAAGAATGGAGACATGATACAGCATATTCGCGAGTAGGCAAATCTACGATAGGTAAAGCCAAAATTTCAAAGCCTGCAAATGGATATATTGTAGGATATTCGGCTAATAAGTCATGAATTTCAGCGAGATGTAACTTATCTGACCAATTTACAGATTTAAGTAAAGGTATTAGCTGATCGGGGTCCCTTTTACGGATATGATGTCTATACTTCCAAAAAACTGTATCTGAAGCCTTTCCACTTTGGATTTTTTCCCAATCTCTTTCTCGAATTTTCAAGCGTCTTGATGGCGAATTTTTACGAATGGGAGTATCTACAAAAATAGTTGTAGCGTGAGATGTATCTAAGGTTTTATATTTTATAGAGAGAACGATATATGCTGTATTTTCGTACTCAGATGGTAGATACATGGGTAGTTGGCGTTCGATTTTTAAGGGTAATTTCACTGGATTAACACGCAAACACCCCTGAAAATCATATAGTGAACATTCACTCCACCCAAGCAGACTTGGGGACGGTGATTCCATAAATATCCAGGTTTGTAAAAACTTTTGAGTAAGTGTAGTACTCTCTCGTTTTGCAGTAACATAAATCCGTAAATATGCTTCGCGAGGTAAATCAGCAATAGATATAGGAAAAGATAGTTCACAGTATAAATCTTTACCCAAATCTGTATATCGAAAATTATTCCAGGATTTAGATTCACACAATTTTTCAGAATTATGACATAGATCAACATCCACACAAAAGGTGATATCCCCGTAAGAAGCATAGCAGGTAAAATCCTTCAACCAATCAGGTGTAAGACCATCCAATTTATTTAAACATACCACCAATTCATCATCGATAGAATGGGAAGGGTGACATGTCTCTGTTTTGGTTAAATGTGCAAATGGAGAAGAAGGGTATTGTGTCTCTGTATCAGAAGAAGAAGATAAAATGATAGAATCTATTCTTGATTTCTCGACTAATAAGAATGTGATTATCTCACTGCGAGATATACAATTACGAACATACACTAAATCAGATAATATCAATGATTGGTCAAATATATACTCCTTTCGGGATTTGATCTGAAGCACATAATCTTGTGCGTCAGATTTTAACCATGAACATGATAGATCCATGGGTTCCCAATGTAATAGTGCTCGAACAACAATTTCTTTAAAAGTCGTATTCCAAGAGCATTTATCAAATGTCAACGTGGTGTCCCGATGATGAAGATAAAGTTTAAAACTGGAGCATTTTAATTCTTCACTCTCTGGGAAATCGGTAGTTTCAGCAATATATTCTTCAGCAAAAGAAGTATGTTGACTATGATTATGCAGCATGTGGCGTATCATCTCCCGTAAGTATTTTCCATCTTCAGTGTGTGCATACGGGTTACATACACCATCCATATATAATCTAGATTCACCCAACCCTGAAAAATCTAATAAAGAAACGTGTTGGATTTTTATGGTCTGTTCAGTATGCATTTTTTTAAATTAAGATTAAGAGGTTAAAAAAATGGAAAAAGTTTATAAATGCCAAAACATAGACGTCGTCGCGGAGGAGGTCGAGGACGAAAAGTAAGTCGTGGTCGTGGAGGACAGATCTCTTCAAGGACAAATCTCATATCTTCTAAAGTAGCCGCACCCAATAGCGTGAAGATTTGTCTGTGTATGATTGTAAAGAATGAATCAAAAATTATAGAACGGTGTTTGAATGCAGCTAAGCTAGTACTTGACTACGTTTCCGTTGTTGACACTGGTTCTACAGATAATACAAAGGAAATTATTGAGAAATGGTGTGAAAAATATAGCATACCTTGCGTAGTACATGAAGAACCATTTAAGAATTTCAGTCACAATCGTACACATTCTTACCAGGCGGCTAAAGATTCTTTTCCGGACAGCAGTTACTTTCTATTGTTGGATGCAGACATGGTGTTGGTAGTGAAACCTATGTTTAGGAAAAACTTACTTACAGAAGATTGTTATATGATAGAGCAATATTCTCATGTAGTAAGATATTGGAATGTAAGATTGATCGGTAATAAGAATGTTGATAAGTGGGATTGCATTGGAGTTACGCATGAGTATTGGGATCCAACACCAAAAATTGGAAAAACATGTCGTCTAACGAGTTTGGAAATCGATGATCGTGAAGACGGTGGCTGTAAAAGTGACAAATATGAACGTGATAAGAGATTACTACTTGAAGGTTATAACAACCCAGAAACACCAAAAGATCTCAAGACTAGATATAGCTATTATCTTGGACAAACGTTTGAATGTCTGAGGCAATTTGATGACGCAATAAAATGGTTTTCTAGACGTTCTGAAGAGAAAGATACATGGGAAGAAGAAGCGTGGTATGCTAATTATAAAATGGGGATGGCTTATATCTCTAATGGTGAAGAAGAAAAGGGTTTAACGACGTTGTTACAAAGTTGGGATAGACGACCTTGGCGTGCCGAACCATTATATAAGTTAGCATGCTATTATCGAGCCAAACATCCCACACCCGACAAAGGTCACGCTATGAATAATGCTGCACTGATGTATGCATTGCGCGCCAGAGAGGTACCATATCCTGAAACGGATGTACTGTTTGTAGAATATGATGTGTATGATTTTTTGATTGATGTAGAAATTGCTATTGTTTCGTTTTATGTTCGTGGAAAGAAAAACGTAGGTAAGGCAGCTGCCAAAAGATTGGCTCAAAAGCTAAAGGAAGGCAAAATCAAGGAGCGGCATCATGCGCATATTAAAGAAACTATTGGGTTTTATGGTTTTAAATAACTGATTTTTGTCCTATATTTTTATTAATAAAAATATGGATCTTCATATTAGCGACAAAGTTGAAGGAGAAATAGATTACGATTATTTAATTTCTAATTTCGGTACACAAAGAATCGACGACGCGCTTATTGAAAGATTGGAAAGAATCACAGGAGAACCTGCCCATTCTTTGTTAAAGAACGGGGTTTTCTTTTCACATAGGGATTTGGATAAATTTTTGGATCATGTTGAAGCAGGCGGAAAATGCTATATTTACACTGGACGTGGTCCAAGTTCAGCTTCATTGCATATTGGACATTTGGTGCCTTTTGTTTTTGCTAAATATCTACAACAAGTTTTTGATGCTACATTGGTAATTCAAATCACTGACGATGAAAAGTTTTTATTCCGCGATATGACATGGGATCAAGTGAAAGAATATGCATTAGAAACTCTGAAAGATATCATATCCTTAGACTTTGATCCCGTTAAAACCATAGTATTTATGAATAGCACCTACATGGGGTCGCTATACCCCACTGTACTTCGAATCCAAAAATGTATCACAGTAAATCAAGCAAAAGCCATATTTGGGTTCAAAGTAGGTGATGATGAAGAATCGGATTGTATTGGTAAAATCGCTTTTTCTGCTACTCAAATTGCCCCATGTTTTCCTTCATGTTTTCCCATGTTGGACATCAGCAAAGAAGACAATATTATGTGTATAGTACCATGTGCTATCGATCAAGATCCATTTTTCAGAATTGCGCGCGATGTTGCGCCTAAATTAGGTTACAACAAACCTGTGATTATACACTCTAAATTTATCCCCGGGTTGAACGGACCTATTGGCAAAATGAGTGCGAGTGCAGGTGAGAGTGCGATTTTTGTAAATGAATCTCCTCAACAAATCCGAAAGAAAATCAATAGAGCTTTCTCTGGTGGACGAGAAACTGTAGAAGAGCACAGAAGATTAGGTGGTAATCCAGACATAGATGTGGCTTATCAATATATACGTTTGTTTGATGTCAATTCTACACAAGAGGAATTGAACGAATTAGCTGAAGCCTATAGACGAGGTGATATTCTCAGTGAAGAGATGAAACGTCGTGCTATTGAAGTGATTGTTGCGTTAGTGGTAGAATTGCAAAACGATAGATCACAATTATACATTGACTTTGAAGACCTAAATGTTCCTCGCGCGCATTGTATAGACATTTTGCGTAGTATTACCCCGTGAATAACTTAATTACATATTCAATTGTAATTGAATATGGATTTAGATTACACTTTAGTTAGAAGATAATCCCAGAGAAGGAACTCGAAAGAAATATCTTATGGAAACTCTTAAATATGTCAAAACACTCACACCAATAGATGAGTTTGAATATCTAAAAGTGTGTAAGATCTATTATGGTGGTTTTACTAAAGACAAATTTGAGATTAAAGTTATTGACTTGGTTGGGGTGGTCAAATGAATATTTCTCTATTCTATGGAGATAGAAATCAATTAATATACTTAGAGTAAATATATTATTTAAATGTGGTTAAATGCCGAAATCAACAATAATCACAAGGAGGCAGCTCCTCGAGAGCACGCGTGAAAGCAGTGAGATCAAGGCATTCGCAGTCTCTGAGAGCCTTACAGACCTTGCGCTGCTTAATGCGCTTAGCACTACCGTGAGCCACAGCTTGAGGAAGAGGAACATCTTCAAGGTCGCATTTGTCGCAGTCCTTCTGAACACCAGTAGGTCCATTAGGGTTTAAAGGGTCATATGTACCCTCCCTTTGCGGGTAGAACCAATTGAAGTTACCAGTAGGTCTTGTGGCAATGTACTTGAAGCACTTCACACATTTCTTTTTGTAACCCACCGGGTACATCTTGAAAGTAGTGTTAGTCTCAGCACTTACCAAATAAAGAACGAACTGTCTGAAGTTTCCACACTCGTCATATTCCTTATCAAACACACCGATAAGAGGTTGGAGGTTTCGATAAGGATCCGATTCGGATTTAGGAATGTAGTAGAACATGACGAAGCGATAGCACTGTTCAACGCAGAATACGAAGCAGTCCTTTCTCACACAGCACGGGTCAGCGCGGATGGAAGAAGGGTCAATTGCAGGCCCAAAAATTCCACACTTGTCAAAAGTCTTTTGTTTAAGCAGCCAGTAGCCGTCAACTTTAGGAACACAGTCTTTGCCCATTTTTTTACATACAGAATAAAATTTTTGCCATAAAGTTAAAAAAAATATTTGCGACTTTTTAAGCCATTGAAAATTTTACGAATTTAGAGACAATTCATATATCAAAATCTCATAAATACGATGCAAGGAAAATCGTATTTATTGCTTATTCATTAATTTTAGGTATTAGTAATCTAAATACTGATTCGATCTAAACAAAATTAAAACAAAATTAATACATCTTTTGATACCAAAAATCAATATTCTCTTCCCATCCTCCCAAAAATTCTCTCAGAATATCTTTATCACCTCCACCTTTAAAAGATAACAGTTTGATTGCTTTCATTGAGATTAATTGAAAGCAATCAAAAACATTGGAGACAATACAGTTTATCAGTAGAATATTCGCTGCAATCAAGCTCTTCATTTATGGTAGTGAAGTGCTCTATAATTTCTTGACGAATTTTAAATGGTAGTTATACCGGTTCTACCACATATCTTTTCCTTTCCGATTCAAAATGAGGCAATCCACATCCATTTACTAAATCAATACGACTGTAGAACTCGTATGGAATTTTTATCTGAAATGTCATTTCCAAATAATGTTAATGATAATTTGAGACTCTTCCATACAAATATTTTCACTTTTAGACAAAGATTAACTAAATAAACACAAAAGAAGAATTGTCACGAGCTAGAGTAATACACGTATATTTTGACATTCTGGTTTTTCGTCCTGAAGAAAAGGAATTTGTGGCGACTCCAGCACTCTCAGGATTAAATGTTAAAATTGATTTTTTTAATGTATTATCTAGATAATACATTATTATTATAGTGATGACAACTATTCAGGATATTCCAGTAGAAATATTGGCGTTGACGTTTGAGTATCAACCCAAATGGGTCTTGCCAATATTGAGTTTTGTTAATAGGAGATTTCGTGATGGAGTTAAATTATGTCCATCAAAGCACGAAACGCCTA